>WNFI01230814.1_pt1 | contig 17306 bp, 14 predicted proteins | sample 5400471 | NCBI WGS metagenome assembly WNFI01 (sample SAMN13153348, study PRJNA577476) | soil metagenome | isolation source: 100 cm saprolite on Douglas fir-dominated hillslope | place: USA:California | collected 2013-09-17 | reverse complement strand
GGATTGCGACGCGGCGCGGAACTTGCCGTCATAGTTGACGTAGAGCCGTGCGGCGTCGGTCAGGCTCAGCGATGCCGAGGCGCCGGCATCGGCGCCATACCTGCTTTCACCGATGCCTTGCACCGTAATGCTTTCGGCGCCCAGACTGACGGTGATCGGGCTAAAGCTTTGCGAGACGTTGTCGACGAATTTTCCGTAAGCCGACAAGTCAAATATCTTCTGCTCGAAAATCCAGTAACGTCCGATCTCCGCGCCGATCAGGACCCGTGACCGCTCCGCGGTCGCGCCGCTCGCCATCACTGGGTCGAGGCCGCCGAACTCCTGAAACGATCCGGTGGATGCGCGGACATATTCGAATGCGGCCTTCGGAACGATCCGGCTCTGGTCGATACCCCAGTAGTAGCTGACCTCGGTCAGCGCGCCGTCGATGCGGGCGTTGTAGCCCGCGCTCGCCATGCCGGAACCTGTGTCACGGCTCGACTGGATGTTTCCGAAACCGTGGACCAGCGCGATCGCCCAGGTCCATGGCCCTTTATCGATCGACGCGAGGAACCCGATCTGGGTCAGGTCCAGCGTTGCGGACTGCAACGCGAGCGGAACGTCGATCGCGGTATGACTCTGGTCGACCGAAATGCCCACATTCACGCCGGGCCCGAGGCGCGCACCCAGGCCGGCCACGCCGCCATAGGTGGTGCGCTTGTCGCCGAAGAAGTCCCCGGTCGCGTCGGTTCTGACCGACACCCCATAAGCTTCACCCCAGCTTCGGAACCGTGGTCCCTCGGCGCTTTCCGATGCGCCGCCGCCGGCGGGATTGGTTCCGAGCGCCTTGTTGAAGCCGTAGGTCGCCTGGTTCCCGAGCCGGCGCAAGAAATTGCTGCCGATATCGCTGACGGCTGCGCCCGCTGAAACATTGGAATTGATGTCGGTGACATGAGGCACCGGAGCTGGAGCGGGAGGAGGCGATGGGGGCGGCGGGCGTGGTGGGGGTGGTGCCAATTGGCCGAACGAAGGCGAAGGTGCAGCCACGACTGCAACGACGAAGCAGAGGGCGAGGGCATGGTCCAGCTTGCGACCGAAGCCGGCGCCATCTGCCCGCGAAGGCCGCAATGCGGTGCCCATCAATGCTATTCCGGAAAAACGCCAAGCCGTAGCGATCATACGCGGTCCGGACGGCCTTGTTGCAGCGCGTAATGCGCTCCGTGCACGATTGAGCAGCATTGTTGTTCAATTGCCACAGCTCCTACATGCGCTTTTTTGATGACCCGCGGTCCAGCAGTCCGAGCGCGTGGTCCAGGCTTGCTAAGCTGCAATTTTCGTGTTGCAATCCCGGCGCAATCGGATTTTAGGCCGTTCGACTGTGCGTTTTGCGACCAGGAAATTGAGCAGAGATCCCAAAGCCCGCTTGTGGCGTGGCACGCGTAAAGCGTGGCCGCGTCTTTTTTTCGTCTAGAGCAGGAGACAGACGATGCAGAAGGGCACCGTCAAATGGTTCAACCCGACCAAGGGGTATGGGTTCATCAAGCCGATGGCCGGCGACAAGGACGTGTTCGTCCATATCTCGGCCGTGGAGCGCGCTGGACTCAGCACCCTCAACGAGAATCAGGTTGTGGAATATGACCTCGTCGAAAACCGCGGCAAGTCATCCGCAGAAAATCTGAAGGTCTCATAACTTCGTCACGATCCGCGCAAGCAGTCTGATGTGATGCACCCCCGGCAAGCCGCGCCGGGGGTTTATTTGCGATTGTCGATTGTCTTTAAGCCACGGCTTCGCAACCCGCGATCTCTCCCCGTTCGGGATAGAAACGCGCGGTCACGCGTCCGACGTAGCGGCGCAAATTGTCGTGGCTCGCCGCTGCTTGCTGGATCGGTGACTTGAAAACCGGGCACATCGCGCCGGCGACGAACGCGAAGATGGTGGCGTCGGCCCCGCTTGGTTCGACGCCCATGAAAAACGGCTTGTCGCCGAGATAGTCCGCGATGGCCCCGAGCGAGCGCGATCCCAAAGCGGCGATCTCGCTCGGACTGTGACGCCCCATGCCGTGACTGTGCATCGCTTTACGGACCTGGCGCTTGATCATTGCCATGACAAAGGGGCGAATCGGAGCCGGCGCCGCCTTGAAAAATTCCTCAGGCCCCCTCGCGAAGTTCGCGCTGTCGGTCCAGCGCGTATCGACGATCGCCCAGTAGAGATGGTCTTCAGCCATTTTCTCAAAAGCCCAGGCAACCGCGCGCTGTTCCGCGCCAAGCGTTGCATCAAAATCGATCTGGTATTTTTGTTCCAGATGCCAACGGATGAAGGTGGAATCGCCGAGGATTGTGCCATCGTCTTCGATGTATGGAATTTTCCCTTTCGGCGCTTTGGAACGGCTCATCTGCTTCTTTTCGAACGGCAGCTTCGACATCCGCAGCAGCGTTTCGGTTTTCATCACGAAGGGACTCGGATCGGGAAGGCCGAAAAACGGACCTGCTCCGTATAACGTAATCATGTTGGCTCCATGCATCGGCTTGGCAGCAAAAATGATCTCAGAGCGGACGTATCAAGTCACCGAAGGCGCAATTAACGTATCATTGGGATTGGCGCCGGCTTTGGCCTTGCAGACACCGCCTTCCAGCCGAGTTCCGCCGGTCGCCACGAGGCGTAACGCATCCGGATAGATGCGATGCTCGATCGCAAGCACGCGGGCGGCCAGCGTATCGGGCGTATCATCGTCGCGAACCGCGACCGCGCCCTGCATCACGATCGGACCGGCGTCGGTTTCCGGAATCACGAAATGGACGGTCGCTCCTGATATTTTCACGCCGGCGCGCAGCGCCTGGCCATGGGGGTCGAGGCCGGGAAACGACGGCAGCAATGACGGGTGAATATTGAGCATGCGGCCGTGCCAGCGCTGCACGAATTCGGCAGTGAACAGCCGCATGAAGCCACCAAGGCAGATCAGATCGATTTGGCTGTCGTCCAGCGCCGACTGCAGCGCGGTCTCGAAGCCGGCGCGATCCTTGCCGAACGGCTTGCTTTCGATGGTGAGGGTCGGAATTCCGCTCTCGCGGGCTTTCGCGAGACCGCCGGCATCGGCCTTGTTGGAGATCACGACCTCGATCTTTGCAGGAAAATCATCCGCCTTTGCCGCCTCGATCAGCGCGGTCATGTTCGACCCGCGCCCGGAAATCAGGATTGCAACGCGGCGGGTCATGGCCTCACCATGTCAGATCGAGATGGCCGTTATAAACCACGCGGTGTTCAGCGTCGGCGGGGATGACTTCGCCTAACAGAACAACGCTCTCGCCGCCTTCGTTGAGAATATTGGTAACCCGCTCGATGGCGTCGGCCTTCACGATGGCGATCATTCCGATGCCGCAATTGAAGGTGCGCAGCAATTCGAGCTCGGCGATGCCGCCCTCCGCCGCAAGCCATTTGAACACCGGGAGCACCGGCAATCGCGCAAGATCGATGCCAACGCCAAGATGCTTCGGCAGCACCCGCGGGATGTTATCGGTGAAGCCGCCCCCGGTGATATGAGCGAGCCCTTTGATCGCGCCGGTTTCGCGGATCGCGCGCAGGCAGGATTTCACATAGAGCCGCGTTGGGGTCAGCAGCGCGCCGCCCAGCGTCATGACGGGTGAAAACGGCGCCTGTGCCTTAAAACCCAGGCCGGACATCTCGACGATCTTGCGAACCAGCGAAAATCCGTTGGAGTGGACGCCCGAGGAGGCGAGGCCGATCACCGCATCGCCCGCAGCGATATCGCGGCCCGGCAACAGCGTGCCGCGCTCAGCCGCGCCGACCGCGAACCCGGCGAGATCGTAATCGCCATCCTTGTAGAGGCCCGGCATTTCGGCGGTCTCGCCGCCGATCAGCGCACAGCCGGATTCGCGGCAGCCCTCCGCAATTCCGGCGACAATTGCCGCGGTCGCCTCCGGATCGAGCTTGCCGCAGGCAAAATAGTCGAGGAAGAACAGCGGCTCCGCACCCTGGACGACAAGGTCATTGACCAACCGCCGATTTCAGCGTCGGCGCCGGCGCGGGCGGTGGCACGAACCATCGGCTTGATGAGATCGACGAGGCGGTTGCCGGCGTCGATGTCGACTCCGGCGTCCGCATAAGTCAGTCTATTTTTTGGATCGGCCATACCGGTTCCTCTCGCGCATGATCCGCCAAAGCATGCCCTCGGACTTGATCCGAGGGTGTGAGCGTTTGGCGAGAAGATCATGCGCTCTTTCAATATCTTAGAGCGCGATCCGACGCAAAACCGGATTCCGCCCCGGATCAGATCCGAGGGCATGCTTTTGCCGATCGCGCTCTTTCGCGTTTCTCAGCAATTTTGGGGCTGTACGTCGGATTCCGGCAGGGTGCAATGGCTCGCAAGGAGCGTCGGCATATACTATGTAGACGGTAAGCCGGTCCGGGCCGCGAAAGCTCTGATCTTTTGCGACACCAGGTCGGGAGCCGGGAACGCCGCGTGAGTATTCCAAACATTATTACGCTGGGCCGCATCTTGCTGGTGCCGTTCATCGTCTGGGCGATCGCGTCCAATCAGATGGAAATCGCCTTTGCGATCTTTGTCGTCGCCGGCGTCAGCGACGCCGTCGATGGCTTTCTCGCCAAGCGCTTCGGTATGGCCAGTGAATTGGGCGCGCTGCTCGATCCCCTGGCCGACAAGGCGTTGCTGGTGTCGATTTATGTGGCGCTCGGCATCTGGGGCGCCGTGCCGCGCTGGATCGTCATTCTGGTGGTCTCGCGCGATATCATGATCGTCGGCGCCGTGATTGTGTCATGGTTGTTTGGCAAGCCGATCCCGATGAAGCCGCTGATGGTGTCGAAGCTCAATACGGTTGCGCAGGTGGCCTTCGCCGCATTGGTCCTGGCGGCGCTCGGTTTTGGCTTCAGGCCATCGCCTTATGACTTTATCCTGATGGGTTTTGTGACGGTCTTTACTTTACTTTCCGTCTCCTTCTATCTCGTGGAGTGGGCGCGGCACATGAGCACGATCGAGTCCGGCCGCTGAAGATGCGCCGGTCTATCCCGGCATGGAGTAAATGCGTGGCAGGCCGCGTTCAACCTCGTCAGCTGGCATTCGCGCTGCCGCACGCAGAAAGCCTTTCCCGTGACGACTTTCTCGAAGGCCCGGCCAACGCTGCCGGGTTGGCATTGATCGACGCCTGGCCGGACTGGCCGAACCAGATCATGCTTCTGGTCGGCCCGGAGGGCTCGGGCAAGAGCCATCTCGCGGCGATCTGGGCGGAGCAAGCCGGCGCGCGGTCCACAACCGCGCATGCGCTGACCGCGGCGGCGGTGCCGGGGTCTTTGGCGACCGGCGCGCTGGTGCTCGAGGATTTGAACCCGTCGAGCTGTGATGAACGTGCGCTGTTCCATCTGATAAATCTTGCCCGCGAAGATCAGGCCTTTGTTCTGATGACGGCGCGGGCGCCGCCGTCGGCCTTCGAGAACGAGTTGCGCGACCTGCGCTCGCGGCTCCGCGCCGTGCCGGTGGTGACGCTGATGCCGCCCGATGACCATCTGTTTCGTGCGCTGGTGGTCAAACTTTGCGCCGATCGGCAAATCAGCATCGACGAAAGCGTGGTGAGTTATCTTGCAACACGGATCGAGCGTTCGTTTGCCGCGGCGCGCCATGCGGTCGAGTTGCTCGATGCCGAAGCCTTGCGGTTGGGTCGGCCGATCACCCGCGCCCTGGCGGCGGAATTGCTGCGAGACGGCGCCTGAGCGGCGGTCGATGCAAATTATCCGTGCTCCAGGTTTTTGATTGAGCATGATCTTTTCGGAAAACCGGTACCCACCCCCCGGATCAAGTCCGAGGGCATGCTTTTCCGGATCATGCTCTGGCCGGGCCTTCGCGGGCTTGACTGCGCACGCCGCGGGTCCCTCAATGTCATTGAAACGACATGTGGGTCACACATGCTTTGCTGCGAATCGGCAGCGTCGCGCCGCGGCCTGTTCCGGGATGGGTTTTTTACTTCATGGACTCCTCGCAAGTAATTGTTATTGAAGAAAAAAAAGGCGAGACCCAGCCTGTTTCCACGATTGCAACGGGGCCGGAACGGTTCATCAATCGCGAGCTGTCCTGGCTGCATTTCAACCGCCGCGTGCTTGAGGAGTCGGTCAACGCCGGCCATCCGGCGCTGGAGCGGGTCCGGTTCCTGTCGATTTCCGCCAATAACCTTGATGAGTTCTTCATGGTGCGCGTTGCCGGCATCAAGGCGCAGGTGCGTGAAGGTATCACCGAGCGAAGCCCCGATGGCCTGACCCCGTCCGAGCAGCTTGTCCTCATCAACGAGGCCGTCTCCAAACTTGCCACAGACCAGCAGGCGATCTGGCGCGATCTGCGTGGCATCCTGTCCGAGGTCGGCATCATTCTGGTTGACGGCCGCGACGTCACCAAGGCCGAGCGGGCCTGGGTCGAAGATCATTTCCTCCAAAACATCTTCCCGCTGCTGACGCCGCTGGCGATCGATCCGGCGCACCCGTTCCCGTTCATCCCGAGTCTCGGCTTTACCATCGCGCTGCATCTCGCGCGGATTTCCGACAGCAAGCCGATGAATGCGCTGATCCGCATGCCCGGCAAGATCGATCGCTTCATCCGTTTGCCGACCACGGGCAAGGACGGCGCGGTGCGGCTGATCACGCTGGAGCAGGCCACCGGACTGTTCATCGGCCGGCTGTTTCCCGGTTATGTCGTCAAGGGGCAGGGCGCGTTCCGCATTATCAGGGACAGCGAACTTGAAATCGAGGAAGAGGCGGAAGATCTGGTCCGCCTGTTCGAGACCGCCCTGAAGCGCCGCCGTCGCGGATCGGTGATCCGCCTCGAGATCGAGGCGACGATGCCCGAAGAACTGCGCGCATTCGTGCAACGGGCGCTGTCCACGTCCGATGACGAGGTGCTGCTGGTCGACGGCGTGCTGGCCATGAACGAAGTGTCGCAATTGACGCGGCTCGACCGGCCGGATCTCGAATTCGTACCCTATGTGCCGCGTCATCCCGAACGCGTTCGCGACCATGGCGGCGACATTTTTGCGGCGATCCGGCAGAAGGACCTCATCGTTCATCATCCCTATGAATCATTCGACGTCGTCGTCCAGTTCCTGCAGCAGGCGGCGCGCGATCCCGACGTTGTCGCGATCAAACAGACGCTCTATCGCACCTCGAACAACTCACCCATCGTGCGCACGCTTGCGGAGGCTGCCGAGGCCGGCAAATCGGTGACGGCCCTGGTCGAACTCAAGGCGCGTTTCGACGAGGAAGCCAACATCCGCTGGGCGCGCGACCTCGAGCGTGCCGGCGTCCAGGTGGTTTATGGTTTTATCGAGTTGAAAACCCACGCCAAACTCTCGCTGGTGGTGCGCCGCGAAGCCGGCAGCCTCACCACCTATGTGCATACCGGCACCGGAAACTATCATCCGGTGACCGCGCGCATTTACACCGACTTGTCGTATTTCACGTCCGATCCGATCATCGGCCGCGATGCGGCGCGCGTGTTCAACTACATCACCGGATATGCGGAGCCGAGCGACATTGAGAAAATGGCGATATCGCCCCTCACCCTGCGCAAGCGAATGATCGAACACATTCACGGCGAGGCCGGCTTCGCTCGCCACGGCAAGCCGGCAGCGATCTGGATGAAGATGAACTCGCTGGTCGATCCCGATATCATCGATGCACTCTACGAGGCGTCCAACGCCGGCGTATCGGTGGATCTCGTGGTGCGCGGAATTTGCTGCCTGCGCCCCGGAATTCCAGGCCTGTCGGAAAACATCCGAGTCAAATCCATCATCGGCCGGTTCCTGGAGCATGGCCGAATCTACTGCTTCGGCATGGGGCTTGGTCTGCCCAGCGCAAAAGCGGCTGTGTATATCTCGTCCGCCGACATGATGCCGCGGAATCTCGACCGCCGCGTCGAAATCCTGTGTCCGTTGCAAAATCCAACGGTGCATCAACAGGTTCTTGAACAAATCATGGTCGCGAATCTAAAGGATAACGAGCAGAGCTGGCAATTGTTGCCGGATGGATCGTCAACGCGTATGAAAGCCGCGAGGGGCGAGGAGCCTTTCAACGTGCACAATTACTTCATGACGAATCCGAGTCTGTCTGGCCGTGGAAAGTCGCTCAAGGAATCTTCGCCGCGCCGTCTCACCCGCCGTGCAGAGCGTCAGCAATCGTCATAGGAGACGTGCGCGGTGACAACGCGGGCGCGAAAACGCGCATCCAGCGTTGCCGTCATCGACATCGGTTCGAATTCGGTGCGTCTCGTCGTCTATCAAGCCATGACGCGCAGCCTGGTCACGCTCTTCAACGAGAAAGCGTTGTGCGGTCTCGGCCGCGAGGTTCAGTCCACGGGACTGTTGGCACCGGACGCTGTCGTCAGGGCGCTGACGGCGCTGCGGCGTTTTCGCGCGCTGTGCAGGGTCATGAGGGTCGGCCGGGTTTATGCCATCGCCACCGCGGCCTGTCGCGATGCCACCAACGGTCCTGACTTCATCACCAGGGCGGAGCGTATCTGTGGCGTGTCGATCGAAATCCTGTCGGGGCAGCGCGAAGCAAAATTATCCGCGTTCGGCGTCATCTCCGGCGTTCACAAGCCGGATGGCATCGTCGGCGATCTCGGCGGCGGGTCGCTGGAATTGATCGACGTGCGCGGCGGCCGAGTTCGTCAGGGCGTGACGCTTCCGCTCGGCAGCCTCGCGCTGCAGGACGCGTCGCACAAATCGGTGAAGCACGCCGAGCGCATCGTCAGCGCCGATCTCGTGGACGTTGCCCAGCTCAAGGCAGGAGCCGGCCGAAACTTTTACGCGGTCGGTGGAACATGGCGGGCACTGGCCCGGCTTCATATCATCCAGAGCGGCTATCCGCTTCGGGTGATGCATGGCTATTCCATACCAGCGGCCGAGGCGCTCGATTTTGCCAGGCGCTTGCGGCGGCTCGCGACCGCCAACATTCTGGCCGACATCGAGGCGATCGCCGATGCGCGGCGGCCGCTCCTGGCCTACGCGGCGCTGGTTCTGGAGTACATCATCAGGGTCGGTAATCCGAAAACCATCGTGTTTTCGACCTATGGCGTGCGCGAAGGCCTGCTTTACTCGATGCTGCCGCAGGCGGAACGTTCGAAGGATGGATTGATCTGCGCCGCGCAGAGCCTGAACGAATTGCTTTCGAGATCCGCGCGCCACGCCGAAGAACTGATCGAATGGAGCGACCGCTTTGTCAGGGTCGCGAAGCTGCGGGAAACGGAGGAGGATCGACGGTTGCGCCACGCTGCGTGCCTGCTGTCCGATATCGGGTGGCGGGTGCATCCCGATTATCGTGGGGAGCAAACACTCAATCTCATCACCAACGGAAATTTCGGCAACATCAGCCACTCCGGCAGGGCATTTGTGGCGCTGTCGGTGTTCTACCGATACGCCGGCCTGAACGTGGAAAACGAAGCGCCGGAACTGGTTCGCGCGCTGGTGGCGCCGGCCATGGTGGAGCGCGCGCGGGTCCTCGGCGCGGCGTTCCGCGTTGCCCATCTGATCTCGGCGGCTCGGCCGGGGGTGTTGCCGGCAACGCATTTTCGCAGCACCGGCCGCAAACTGTTGTTGGTGTTCGAACACCGAATGGTGGATCTGGTGGCCGACCGCGTCGGCAGCCGCTTTAAGCAACTGGCGCGACTGGTCGGACGCTCAGGAACGATCGTGCGGCGATAGAGGTACCTGCGGCCGGCACAAGCCGGGACATGACGGCCGAGAGGTCGGTGACAGAACCCGCGACGCTGCAAAGCTCACACGCAAGACGCTCGATCATTCTCCGCGGTCGACCCTGATGACCCGGCCTTTTTCGATGGCGAGCGCCAGCCGGCCCTGCTTCAGCGCGAGTGCCGCTTCGCCGAACAGTTCACGCCGCCAGCCGTGAAGCGCGCCGACGTCGGCGTTGTCATCGGCCGCGATCTGTTCGAGGTCATCCACCGTCGCGATCACCTTGGTCGCGACCGCATGGCGTTCGGAGGTCATGCGCAGCAAGACCTTCAGCAATTCGACGATGGCCGCGCCGTTGCTGTTGCTGCGCGGCTTTTCGATCTTGGGCAGGGTATGGGGATCGCGCGCGAGGCCTCGCTGCACGGCCGCCACGATATCGGCCCCCCATTTCGAACGGTCGAACCCCTTGGGCAGCGACCGCAGGCTGGCCAGCCGTTCCAGGCTGGTCGGGGCGTGGGTGGCGATATCGCCAACGGCATCGTCTTTGAGCACGCGGCTGCGCGGAACGTCCCGGCTCTGGGCCTCCTGTTCGCGCCAGGCGGCAACTTCCATCAGCACCGCCAGTTCTCTGGGCTTGCGGACCCGGGTCTTCAGCCGCTCCCAGGCGCGCTCGGGGTGAAAGTCGTAGGTTTTGGGCGAAGTCAGCACCTCCATCTCTTCGCTGACCCAGTCGCTGCGTCCGCGTTGCTTGAGATCGGTATCGAGTGCGGCGAACACGTCGCGCAAATGGGTGACGTCGGAGACGGCGTAGTGGATCTGTTCCTCGGTCAGCGGCCGGTGCGACCAATCGGTAAAGCGATGGGTCTTGTCGGGACGATGCCCGGTAATGCGCTCGACCAGCTGGTCGTAGGCAATGGAATCCCCATAGCCGAGCACCATGGCCGCGGCCTGGGTATCGAAGATCGGATGCGGAACAATCCCGGCCCGATGCCAGACGATTTCAATATCCTGCCGGGCGGCGTGGAAAACCTTGAGGACCTTCTCGTTCGCCATCAGGTCGAAGAACGGCTTGAGGTCGATACCCTGAGCCAGGGTGTCGATGACGACCGCGTCCTCCGCGCTGGCCATCTGGACCACGCAGAGCAGGGGATAATAGGTCGTTTCGCGCAGGAATTCGGTATCGACGGTGATGACGGGCTGCGTGGCGAGGCGGGCGCAGACAGCGGCGAGCTGGGGGGTGGTGGTGATCAGGTCCATGAACGGTCCATAACGCTCTTTTTTGAGATTGTCGCCCTGCATTCCGCGCCCGGGGGCGTTGTTTTGACCTGACTTTTCCTCCCCGGAGGCCCCTGTGAGATGGCCGATAACCGCCTTCATTCGGTTGCCGCGCCGGCTTGGCTCGGGTAAACCCTGACGCTCCGCGGATGGCTGCGGAACCCCTTGATTCTGCCCTCTGACCACCTTTCCAGGATACCCATGCACCGCTACCGGTCCCATACCTGCGGCGCGCTCCGCGAGAGCGATATCGGCCAGACCGTCCGCGTGTCGGGCTGGTGCCACCGCATCCGCGATCATGGCGGGCTATTGTTCATCGATTTGCGCGACCATTACGGCCTGACGCAATGCGTCGTCGATCCCGATTCGGCCGCCTTCAAGGATGCCGAGAAGCTGCGGTCGGAGTGGGTGGTGCGGATCGACGGCACGGTGCGGCGACGCCCCGAAGGCACCGAAAATGCCGAATTGCCGACCGGCGCGGTCGAGATCTTCATCACGGAAATCGAGGTGCTGGGTCCAGCCGGCGAATTGCCGCTGCCGGTGTTCGGCGAGCAGGAATATCCTGAAGATATAAGGCTTAAATACCGATTCCTCGACCTTCGGCGCGAGAAGCTGCATCAGAACATCATGACCCGCGGCGCGATCGTCGATTCGATGCGCAAGCGCATGAAAGCGCAGGGCTTCTTCGAGTTCCAGACCCCGATCCTGACGGCGTCGTCGCCGGAAGGTGCCCGCGACTTTCTGGTGCCGAGCCGGATCCATCCGGGCAAGTTCTATGCGCTGCCGCAGGCGCCGCAGCAGTACAAGCAGCTCCTGATGATGTCCGGCTTCGACCGCTATTTTCAGATCGCGCCGTGCTTCCGGGATGAGGATCCGCGCGCCGACCGGCTGCCGGGCGAGTTTTATCAGCTCGACGTCGAAATGAGTTTTGTGACACAGGAAGACGTGTTCGCGGCGATGGAGCCGGTGATTACCGGCGTGTTCGAGGATTTCGCCAAGGGCAAGCCGGTAACCAAGAAGTGGCCCCGAATTCCATTCGCCGAGAGCTTGCGCAAATACGGCACCGACAAGCCCGACTTGCGCAATCCCATCGTCATGCAGGACGTCTCCGAGCATTTTCGCGGCTCCGGTTTCAAAGTGTTCGCGCGCATGCTTGAAGACGAGAAGAATCAGGTCTGGGCGATCCCCGCACCCGGCGGCGGCAGTCGCGCCTTCTGCGACCGGATGAATTCGTGGGCCCAGGGCGAGGGCCAGCCTGGGCTCGGCTACATCATGTGGCGCGAAGGCGGCGAGGGTGCCGGCCCGCTGGCCAACAATATCGGTCCGGATCGCACCGCGGCGATCCGGGCGGCGCTGGGATTGAAGGATGGCGACGCCGCGTTCTTCGTCGCCGGCGATCCGGCAAAATTCTGGAAATTCGCGGGCCTCGCGCGCACCAAGCTTGGTGAGGAGCTGAACCTGATCGACAAGGAGCGCTTCGAACTCGCCTGGATCGTCGATTTTCCGATGTACGAATACAATGAAGACGACAAGAAAGTGGACTTCTCGCACAACCCGTTCTCGATGCCGCAGGGCGGCCTCGATGCGCTCAACGAACAGGACCCGCTGACCATCAAGGCGTTCCAGTACGACATCACCTGCAACGGCTACGAGATCGCGTCGGGCGGCATCCGCAATCATCGACCCGATGCGATGGTGAAGGCGTTCGAGATCGCCGGCTATGGCGAAAAGGATGTGGTCGAGCGGTTCGGCGGCATGTATCGCGCATTTCAATATGGCGCGCCGCCTCACGGCGGCATGGCGGCCGGCGTCGACCGCATTGTCATGCTGCTATGCGGCACCACCAACCTGCGTGAAATCTCGCTGTTTCCGATGAATCAGCGCGCCGAAGACCTGTTGATGGGCGCGCCGTCGGACGTTGCGCCCAAGCAGTTGCGCGAGCTTCACATCCGGCTCAATCTGCCGGAGAACTGAGCTCTTCTGGACAAATCACAGAAACAAATCAAACAACAAAACTCGGCTCGGAAGCGGAGAGCAGCTATGTCGTCCTATTCAGAAGATCTCCATTCCGCGGCACTGGCTTATCACCGGCTTCCGCGGCCGGGTAAGCTTGAGATCCAGGCGATCAAGCCGCTCGCCAATCAGCGCGACCTCGCGCTGGCTTATTCGCCGGGGGTCGCGGCGGCCTGCACGGCGATTGCCGACGATCCCGCCGAGGCGGCCTCACTGACGATCCGCGCCAATCTGGTTGCTGTGGTCTCCAACGGCACTGCCGTTCTCGGCCTTGGCAATATCGGGCCGCTGGCGTCGAAGCCGGTGATGGAGGGCAAGGCGGTTCTGTTCAAGAAGTTCGCCGGTATCGACGTGTTCGACATCGAAATCGCCGCCGACACCGTCGAGCGCGTGGTCGAGACGGTTGCGGCGCTGGAGCCGACATTCGGCGGCATCAATCTCGAGGACATTAAGGGGCCGGAGTGTTTCGAGATCGAGGCCCAGCTCAAGGCGCGGATGAAGATCCCGGTGTTTCACGACGATCAGCATGGCACCGCCATCATCGTCGGCGCCGCCATCACCAATGCGCTGCTGCTGACCGGCAAGAAGCTGGCAGACGTGAAGATCGTCGCCTCCGGCGCCGGAGCCGCGGCGATCGCTTGCCTCAATCTCTTGGTGTCGCTGGGCGCCCAGCGCAAGAATATTTGGGTTTGCGATATCGATGGCGTGGTGCACGAAGGCCGCAACACGTTGATGGACCGCTGGAAGTCCGTCTATGCGCAGAAGACCGACAAGCGTGTGCTGGCGGAAGTGATCGGTGGCGCCGACATTTTTCTCGGCCTGTCGGCCCCCAATGTGTTGACGCCCGACATGGTCAAGGCGATGGCGGACAAACCATTGGTGATGGCGCTGGCCAATCCGACGCCGGAAATCATGCCGGATGAGGCCCGCAAGGCGCGGCCCGACGCGATGATCTGCACCGGGCGTTCCGACTTTCCCAACCAGGTCAACAACGTCCTGTGTTTTCCATTCATTTTTCGCGGCGCGCTGGATGTCGGCGCCACCGCCATCAATGAGGATATGAAGCACGCCGCGGTCGACGCCATTGCGCAACTGGCGCGCGACCCGCCGTCGGACGCGGTCGCGGCCGGCTTCGACAGCGGCGAGAGCCAGGGTTTCGGCCCGGGCTCGCTGATTCCAAGCCCGTTTGACCCCCGGCTGATCCTGCGCATCGCGCCCGCGGTGGCAAAGGCGGCGATGACGTCGGGTGTTGCCACGCGGCCGATCACAAATTTCGAGGAATATGCCGCGCTGCTGGAGCGCTTCGCGTTCCGCTCCGGGCTCGTGATGAAGCCGGTATTTGCCAAGGCGAAGACCCAGCCAGTCCGAGTGATCTATGCCGAGGGGGAGGACGAACGCGTGCTGCGCGCGACGCAGGTCGTGCTCGAGGAGAAACTGGCGCGGCCGATACTGGTCGGACGCCCCTCGGTGGTGGAGGCGCGGATCAAGCGGTTCGGGCTGGCGATTCGCGCCGGCAAGGATTTCGATCTGGTCAATCCCGAGGACGATCCGCGCTACCGGTCCTACGTTCATTCCTACATCGACGTTGCCGGGCGCCACGGCGTGACGCCGGATGCGGCGCGCACGGTGGTGCGCACCAACGCCACCGTGATCGCGGCGCTCGCGGTGGTCCGTGGCGAAGCCGACGCCATGATCTGCGGGGTCGAAGGCCGCTATATGAGTCATTTGCGTCACGTCCGCGAGATCATCGGCTTCCTGCCGGGAGTCAGCGACTTCGCCGCACTTGCGCTGCTGATCACCAGCAAGGGCGCATATTTCATCGCCGATACGCAAGTGAGGCCCAATCCGAGCGCCGAGGAGCTTGCGGAAGTGGCGGCGCTGGCGGCGATCCATGTCCAGCGGTTCAATCTCAAGCCCAAAATCGCGTTCGTGTCGCATTCGGATTTCGGCAGCTACGATACCGAGTCCTCGCGAAAGATGCGCCGCGCCACCGCGCTTCTGAAACAGAACCATCCGGAAATCGAGGCGGACGGCGAAATGCAGGGCGACACCGCGCTCTCCGAAGCCGCGCGGAAGCTGATATTGCCGCATTCGAAGCTGGAGGGAGTTGCCAACGTCATGATCATGCCGAATCTCGACACCGCCAATGTCGCGTATCAGATGATCAAGGTCCTGGCCGACGCGCTGCCGGTCGGACCCATACTGATCGGCCCCGCGCGTCCGGCGCATATCCTGACGCCCTCGGTCACCGCGCGCGGTATCCTCAACATGACCGCGGTTGCTGCGGTCGAGGCGCAGGAGCGCGCCAGCAGGCAACAACCGATCCTGTTCGGGTAGAGCGCGATCACGATTCATTTTCGGAACGATCGCGCTCTGGCATCCTGAATCCGAAGTTCGCGTGACGGACTGCGGCAACGGAGAAACGATATCAGTTGAACGCTATTTCATCGTTTGAAAACCGGTGGCGGAACGCTCATAATCGATTGCGCCATTGCGACCCCGCATTCACAGCACTCCAGTGAGGCCGACCATGACAGCGTTTATTAGCTTTGGACGAATTCTGTTTGCCGTATTGTTTATTGTTTCGGGTGCCTCCAAGCTTTTCGATCTGGCCGGAACGGCTGATGTGATTGCGAGCAAAATCGTCATTCCGGCGGCGCTGACAAGCTACACCTCGCAGCTGGAAACCATGACGGGACTGGAGATGAAGCAGATCCTGGCGATTGTTGCGGGTGCCGTCGAACTGATCTGCGGGTTGATGATCGCGCTGAATTTCGGCGCGCGATTTTTCGCGCTGGTGCTGATCCTGTTCCTCGTCGCCGTGACATTTTATTATCACGACTTCTGGAATCAGACCGGCGCCGACGCCAAGAACAACATGATCCATGCCCTGAAGAACCTGTCGATCATCGGCGCGCTGTTCATCATCGCAGGAATCGGCCGGGCATCCCGGACCGTGGATGCCGTCTATACCGACGTGTAGATGTGTTTCCCGCGGTTACCCATGAGCAGTGGGAACTAGGAGCTTGCGAAGCAAGCGTCTCGAAGGATGGACGCAACGCGTGGACTCGCGGCCATCCTTCGAGACGCGCGACCGGACAGCGCAAGTGCGCTGCCGGCAGGGCGCGCTCCTCAGATCCTATGGGTCGACGGGTGGTCAAGAGGTTAGGATTGGAGTTGCGACAACCATCCAGCCTCGGATGAGGGGATGATGCAAACCAAACCAGAAACGCGTTCAATCGCAGCTTCAGGCGACGCGGCGCCACGGGGTGACACTGACATCCTCGGTCGCGTCCAATATTTCGGCAGCTCCGGCGATCAGGCCGTGAGCGGCGAGAATGGCTTCGGGGGAACGCGCGGGCACACCGGGAAAACAGGGCTCACCGTCCGGAAGGCGCACGTGAGGCGCCTGCGACAGCCAGAAGGTGTCGTAGCGGTCGAGAAACATCGCGAACACGTCGGGCCCGCCGATAATTGCGGCGGTGCCGGAGCGAATGCCGGCATGTTCGCAGGCCGCTTCGAAACTGGCTCCCGCCGGATTCCAGAGCGTTGCCCTGGCGTTGGAAGGATCGGGCGCGATCGCAGCGGTCGCGCGGGTCAAGACGATCCGCGTTCGCAAGGGGGAATTGGGTTGATCCTCGAATGAATGGCGGCCGTGCACGATCAGGTCGGCGCGATCGAGGGCGGAGGTGAAGAACCGTTTGTCGCCTTCGAACTTGAGTTCGTCCGGCATCACATGCTCGGCGTTCGCCAGCATGCCGTCGCCGGAGACGATGACGTAGCCATCAATGCGCAGCGCTGACATGACTGACCCTGACCAATAGAGGCGTTCAGCGCGCTGATCGGCTATTCCGAAATCGTCTGCACGACACTGGAGACAGGCCGGGAGCTCACGGTCGGCAGCTTGGCATCCTTCACGACTTCCTCGTCATACTGCGCGATGGTCTGCACCGGCGCCTTGGCCTTCATCTGCACGACCTTGTAGCCGCCGGCTTTCAGCTTGCGCAGCAGGGCCGGGAGCGCTTCGGCGGTGTGCTTGTGGAAGTCGTGCATCAGGATGATGCCCTTGCCCAGCTTGTCGAGCTTCTTGAAGGTAACGTCGATCACCTGTTGCGCGTTGCGCACCTTGAAATCAAACGAGTCGAGGTCGCAGGAGAACATCGCAATGTTTCTGGTACCGAGATAGGTCACCATTTCCGGCGGGTGCTGCAGCGCCGGGAAGCCGAAGAACGGCGAGGGCGAGGCGCCCAGGGCCCATTTCACCGCGCTGAACCCTTTTTCGATCTCGTCCTTGCGTTGTCCTTCCGTCAGCTTCTTGTTGGTGAGCGTTGCGTGCG
>WNFI01067082.1_pt1 | contig 17311 bp, 18 predicted proteins | sample 5400471 | NCBI WGS metagenome assembly WNFI01 (sample SAMN13153348, study PRJNA577476) | soil metagenome | isolation source: 100 cm saprolite on Douglas fir-dominated hillslope | place: USA:California | collected 2013-09-17 | reverse complement strand
TTGGTGCGTTCCTCCTGCACGATGCTGACAACGAGCTCTTTTACGTTCGGAGAAAACCTCAGATCGGTTCGTATCTGGCCAGCGGGATAGCATATCCCCCAGACAGAATGCATCGCCATAGAGGACAGTCCTCCATAAAACAGGACAAAAATAACAATCTTGAAGGTGGTAACCATGTATGGCCCTTTCTTGATAGTGGGTGATCGCCCACACATGAAACCAATGATATGCCGATGATCAATCTGTGTCCACCAGCGGCAAAACCACGGTCCTCGGCATCAAGATAGGGAAACGTGTTTGTGCTCTCAGAAAGAAAAAGAAATGGGCCCAGGCAGACCTGTCCGCTCACACTGGCATGGACAGAGGGCATATTTCAGAGATTGAAAACGGGAAGAAAGCCATCAATATAATTACACTTCAAGTGCTTGCGTCCGCGCTGGACACTACGATGTCCGCTTTGCTCAAGGGGCTTTGATTACGGCTTTGTTGCCGGAGGAGTAGTGTTTTCTTTTTCCAGCTTTTTCTTTCTGTCCTGCTTCCACTTGCGTCTCAGTCGAAAATTAGAAATCCAGCGTTTGCGCCACGGCGCCACATTGAGCCTGTGTGTACGGCCCACAGCATCTGTCGCCCACCAGCACTGAATGACGTCGAAGTCCAGCCCTGCTTGATTGACCTGAGCCACAAGGTATTTGCCCTCGGTCAGTTCATATGGCAGGTCGGGGTTTATGGTAGTAAATACCCCATGTTTATTGGGAAACAAGCGTTCAAAACCAACCGAAGTAATTGTCACTGGACGTCTTCCCGCGTTGGCGACTTTTACGATAGTTAGAGTCATATCTGCGAAGCGCAGGTCACCATACATTTGCATGTCTCTCTGCACCGTAACCTTGATCTTGTCTCTGTCGCGTCTGTAGTTCATAACCTGTGCAATGCCTGTCATGGTCGAAATAACAGCGGCATAGATCGCAACAATTAAAGTTGGTATGTTAGTGGGCGTCTGGCCAAAGATCATCTAGCCTCTTTTCCCCAGTGGAGAAAGTCGCGATGGGACTCAATACCCTCTAAATTAGAGTAAACAAAATGCTGGTGCCGAAGAAGGGACTCGAACCCCCACACCCTTGCGGGTACATGGACCTGAACCATGCGCGTCTGCCAATTCCGCCACTTCGGCTTTTTGAAGAGCGCCAGAGAATCTCCGGCGCGTCGACGGGAAGCTACATTTCTATTTTAAAGGGTTTACGCGTGGTGTCAAACGGGAGAAGCACTTAGCATTCAGCACTCCGCATTCAGCGAAGGGCAGAGGAACCTCAATACCGATTCTTACTGTTTGTCGGGAGCGCTGGAGGCGCGAGGGGCGGTAGCGCTGGCCATTCCGTTGGTGCTGGGCGTGCCGTTCAGCAGGGCCTGGGAGTGGTCGGGGCCGAGTCCCAGTTTAATGAGTGCGCGGGAATCGGGTGTGACCTTGGATTGCCATCCGTTGTCAGTCTGGTACTTAGCCATGGCCGCCTGGCTGCGGGCGTCCCATACGCCACTGGGCTCGCCGGTAAGGTATTTCTCCCGGACCAGCGCTTCCTGGATCGCCCGCACGCGGTCTGGTTGGATCCCCTGTTGCCCGTGCTTTTTCCACGAAGTCTTGCGCCGGCCTTTTTTGTGCGCCTTTGATTTGGATAAGGTCGACTTGGCTGACGATGGTTTAGCCGGAGTCGCGGCTTTTTGGGGCGAAGCCGAGCTGTATCCGGCAAAAAGCGCCAGAGCTGTGCTCAGCAAAATAAAGTTTCTTACGGCCAGTCGCAAACAAATCACCTCAAAGGGTTTTTTACAGGGGCTAAGCCCACTCGATTTTTAGCACTTTACGGTACGACTAAAAGTTCCTTCGCCGTAGCTCAGGACAGGCTAAAGCCTGACACGTGCCTCGTTCGGAGAACACTTCCTGAACTCACACCGGCGAACCAGGCCATTCATGCCCAAACATCATCCCATGGTTTGATGCCTGGCGCTACCAGTTTGTTATCCCGGTCAGGATTACGTAAGTGTAACGAAAGAAGGACCTTCTGGGCCATTGAGCCGCGCAATTTTTGGTTGAACACGAGCAAATAACCTAGGGCCCAAAAGCCAATCGCCGGAACATGCCGGACAAGGAAGACCACGTCCTGGCCGCTCTTGAGTTGCGAAGTAATCTTGCGGAACTCCTCTTCGCTGCCGACTGGCTGGCGGTTGATCTGGAGAATTACCAGGCCCGGCTGCACCCCGATATCCTCCGCAAAAGAATCGGGTTTGACTTCAGTTACCACCACGCCCTTGGTACCGGTAAGACCCAGGCGCTCTACCTGTTCCGGGGTCATGGAGTGGACGGTAATCCCAAGCTTGGAGGGAACCGGTTGGCCCGGAGTGTCTTCTTCCTCCGCATCGTCGGTGCGGCTGGCGAAGAGCTTGTTGCGGTCGGCAACGGTCACGTTGGCTTCCTTCTGTTGGCCATTGCGGACATAAGTGAGATCAACTTTGTTGCCGGGCTTGGTGGCTGAGATCAGTCCAACCAGTTCATCGCCGCTCTTTACCGGTTTGCCGTTGACGTGGGTGATGGTGTCTCCGGTTTGCAGGCCGGCTTTTTCCGCCGGCGTGCCGGCAACCACATTGGAGATGGTCACACCGGCTTTTACGCCATAAACGCGTGCCAACGCGGGATTCGGCTGGGCGCTGAACTCCACGCCCACGGAGCCGCGGGACACGCGATGCTCCGGTCCAATCAACTGCTCATAAACGTCGCGCACCACATTGGACGGCATAGCAAAGCCCACGCCCTGATAACCAAATGACTGAGTATAGATGGCGGTATTGATGCCGATCACCTCGCCGTTCATGCTCACCAGCGGGCCGCCGGAGTTGCCGGGATTGATGGCGGCGTCTGTCTGTATGAAGGATTGGAACTGGCGTCCACCGGGAAGATTGCGGCCCTTGGCGGAAACAATTCCAGCGGTGACTGTTTCCTCGAGGTCAAACGGGTTGCCGATGGCCAGCACCCAGTCGCCCACGGTCATGGCGTCGGAGTCGCCGAGCCGCGCCGGGGACAGCGCTTTGTCTTTAGGAGGTTCAATCTTGATAACTGCCAGATCGGTTTCGCGGTCGGTGCCAATGATCTTGGCATCATGCAGAACTCCCGGCGGATCGTCCATGAGCTTCACGCGGACGCGGTCCGCTTTGTCCACTACGTGGAAGTTGGTCACAATATAGCCGTTGGCATTCAGGATCACGCCTGAACCCAGGGAGCGCTGGCGGCCTCCGCCCGGCCCGCCCTGGAATGGATTCGGACCTTGATCATCGTCTCCACCTTGTCCGCCTTGCCCCTGTCCGCCGAAGAAGCGGTCAAAGAAGTCCTGGAATGGATCGTCCCCGCCGTTATTCTGTCCACCGCGGTTGGGTCGGTTGCTGCGCGTGCGGACCTTGGGCGTGGACTCCGTGCTCACGTTTACCACGGCCGGTTCAATCTGCTTGGCCACCTTGCCAAACGTATTGCTGAGTTGCTGCGGCGATTGCATAGCCGGTAGCAGGGCAGCGTCAGGATGCGAATTTCCTCTTACGCTGCTTCGGCTGAGTACCGTTCCAATCATGATGCCCACAGACAGCGTAGCCAGAATGGCCAGCGTGGAAAGCATCCGCTGGGCCCTTACACGCGCGATCAAAGCGGCAAAACGTGAGTTCATACTCGATCTTCCTCCGGACGATTCACTACCCATAATTATAAATGGAATGCCTGTGCGAGCCAGCGATACCTTTTATGGTTTCAGGGCGCACTCCATTAGACTCTAAAACCCCTGTTCGCGTTATCCGCTAAGGCTGGCGGTCGCCTCACGGGTTGCAGTTTCAACGTCAGGTTGGGTAACTTGGCCCAGCAGTTCTGAAACCAGCACGCCGGCCAGAATGAGCAGGGCCCCGGCGCCGGCCCTCACTCCAAGTCTTTCATTCGTATAGATAAATGAAGTCAGCCAGGCAAATACCGGTTCCAGCGTGAAGATGAGTGCTGTGTGGGTTGCAGGGGTAAATTGTTGCGCCCATGCCTGTACAGTGAATCCAACCGCTGTGCCGAGAATGCCGGTGATCAGGACGGCGGCAAGCACCGTCCCGGAGAGATGGATGTGAGGTTTTTCCAGAATGGGCGCGGCCAGGGCCATCAGCACGGCTGCCACTCCTATCTGCAGCACCGCCATTTGCTCAAAAGGGAAGCGCTGGGTGGCGCGGCCCAGAAAGACGATCTGGAAGGCGAATCCAAACGCACAGCCGATGCTCAGCAGGTCGCCGAGATTCACATTGGCGAAGTCGGTCAGGCCTTGGCGTCCGGCGGGCACCGTCATCAGAAAAAGCCCAATGAGGGCAAGAAAGATTCCAGCGGCACGCCAGAGATGGATGCGGGTCCGCCAAAAAATAACCAGCAGCAGTGGAACCAACACAGTAGACGTTCCGGTGAGAAAAGCCGATTTTGAAGGCGTGGTCAGCTTGAGCCCAGTGGTTTGCAAAGCGTATCCGAGAAAAAGAAACACGCCCACAACCAGCCCTGAGAGCAGTGCCGGCCGGGTCAGCCGGGCCAGATGGCGGCGGTAATGCACAGCAAGAAGGAGGGCAGCCAGCGACATCCGGACAGCATTCAAAAGCAGCGGGGAGGCATCCTGCAACGCCGCCTTGATGAGCACAAATGTACTGCCCCAGATCAGGGTCACCAGCACTAGCAATAGATGAGCTTTGACGGAGCGCGACACGGTTACCTATTCTAAGGTGAGTAGGGCTGGTTTGAGCGCAGGATACGCGAGTAGCCGGGAACCAAGATGGAATACTCATTTAGCAGAAGCAAGTTGCCAAAAGCCGAGAGCTACCCTCAGTCAACAATGAATAGTTTCGATCCCACAATCGTCGAGGAGCGGTGCGGCGGATCGCCATCACCAACGTGATAGCTTTGGCCTGATTCCAGGCTGAGTTGCTTGCCGTCCCCCAACTCGATATCCAGCCTTCCGCTAAGACAGAGAATCACGTGGCCCTTGGAGCACCAGTGATCGGCGACGTATCCAGGTGAATACTCAACCATGCGGATACGGATTTCGCCAAAGGTCTGCGTCCTCCAAAGCGCAAATCCGGATTCGCCAGGGTGCCTTGAAGACGCGACTTGATTCCAGTCGGTAATGGACATCGGCTGAGCCATTATTTTCATCTGCCTAGTATATCGATCGTTCAGCCTTTGGTTCTTCCTTCAACCTGGCCAAGCCGGCACAGCGAGTGCAACATATGTTGCGAAACATGTTTTGTGAAACAATGAAGCGCGAATTCAATTTTTGAGGAGCCCAAGGGATGGCAAGAGTCGCCGGTGAGAAGCTGTTGAGTGAAGTTATCAAAGAACGGCGGGCTACGCCCAACTTTGAGGATGTTCCTATCCACAGCGCGGACCTGGAGAAGATCATCCGCACGGCGTTGGAGGCGCCCAGTGGCTACAATCTTCAGCCATGGCGTTTTGTTGTGGTTCGCGACCGCGAACAGAAAAAGAAGCTGCGTCAGGCCGCGTTCGGGCAAGCCAAGGTGGAAGAGGCCAGCGCGGTGATCGTCGCGTGCGGCGATCCCCAAGGATGGAAAGATGGTGACCTGGAAGAGTCAATTCGCTTGGCAAAGCATCACGGGTACGGTGGCGAAGCGGAGCACCAGGGGGCGCGCAACGGGGTCACTCATTTCCTGGGCGGTGCGCCCGGAACCATCGGCGGCGTGGCGCCGAGCTTTGATGTATGGGTCAACCGGCAGGTGATGATCGCCTACACCACCATGATGTGGATGGCCGAAACGCTCGGCTATGACACCGCCCCCATGGAAGGCTTCCTTGAAGACAAGGTAAAAGAGCTATTGAGGATTCCAGCCAGGGTACGCGTAGTGGCCCTGCTGGGCATTGGCCGCAGAAAGGGTGCGGACAAACCCTACGCCGGCCGCTTTGATCCAGCACGCACCGTGTTTACCGATGAATGGGGCAAGAGCGTTGAGTTCTAAAACTTTTATCTTCGCACTGGCAGCGATTCTCCTTTTCGCTGCTCCTGGCTCGCCGCTGAAGTTCCAGCAGCCCGGTCCGACACTCACGCAAGGCCAATCTGAACCATCTTCTTTCAATGACCGCATCGCTGCAACGCTTATTGGACAGATCAAGGAAAGTTTGCAGGGACACAGCCAGAAGAAGCTACTGGCCGCTTTTGATCTGGTCAAGATGAAGGATGGGGCCCTGTTCAAGCAGCAGATCAACTCGTTCTTTGACCAGACTGGCGCCATTCGCGTGCACCTCAATCTGCAACAGGCCTTTACGGAAGAAACCCAGATGAAAGTGACCCAGGGCGTTGCCTTGCTTGACGCCGAGATGGAAGCGGAAGCGCTTGACGGCAATGCGCCGTCACTCCATAAGCACCTTCAGCTCCGCTTGATCGCTGAACCGGGCGCGTCGGGATGGAAAATCACCGATGTGCAGCCGCGCTCGTTCTTTTCCACACAGCCATGAAATCTGGATCGACGCCGCGCGAGTATCCCGACCGTCCCATTGTAGGCGTGGGAGCGGTGATTATCGACGCAGCCGCGAGTCGCGTAGTGCTGGTGCTTCGTGGCGGCCCGCCCCTTCAAGGCGAGTGGTCGCTGCCCGGAGGCGTGGTCGAACTGGGAGAGACATTGCGCGCCGCCGCCGAACGTGAAGCCTTGGAAGAGACTGGACTTGTCGTGAAAGCCGGAGAAGTGCTGGTAGTCCTGGATCGCATCATCCCCGGCAGAGACGGTGGCGTGCAATATCACTACGTGCTCATTGATTTCCTATGCCGTTGCGAAGGCGGCGAACTGCGCGCCGGAGGCGATGCGGCTGACGTCCAGTGGGCGGCAGAAAGCGAACTGCCGAAGTACAAGCTGGAAGAGATTGCGGTTGATGTAGTACGGAAAGCATTTGTTCGTGCCAAATGCTGAAGATCCACCACGGAGGCACGGAGAAAGCTATTGATAAACGGGCAAGGGTCTAACCGGGGTTGAACTCGTCAGCTTTGAGACAACACGAGGTTTGAACCAAAGACTTGTGGGTGGCGTGTCTGATTCAGAGCGGACTGGGCTAGAGACAAGATTAAGTACGCGCAGAATTTCTGATTAATTTCATTTGTTTTTCTCCGTGTCTCCGTGCCTCCATGGTGGATGTTCTCCCCAGCGAAACCCATCCTTCTGCGGCAAGCCAATAAACGCCAGCACACGGCACGCGAACTGGTGCGCCATCTCGTCAAGACTTGCGGGGCGGTTGTAAAACGTCGGAATCAGCGGATAAATGGTCGCGCCGGCCTCCGCAGCCCACTCCATGTTGCGAATGTGTATGCGGTTCAGCGGTGTTTCCCGCGTGCACAGCACCAAAGGCCGCTTTTCTTTCAAGCACACGTCCGCGGCTCGGTCGATCAGGCTGCCCGCCAGTCCATGAGCAATTCGGGCCAGAGTTCCCATACTGCAAGGGATTACGATCATGGCATGCGTAGGATATGACCCGCTGGCCACGTTACCGCCGATGTCGTCGTTGCTCTGCTGCTGAATTTTCTTTGCCTTAGTGCCGATAAGTTGATGAACAAGGTTGTTGCGGCCTTTAATGGCCAACTCCTCCGCAAAAACGCGCAGCGCATTGTCAGAAGCGATGAAATTCACGGTTTTCACGCGCGCATCTGCTTCCGCAGCCAGTAACAGTGCTCGCGTAAAGAGCGCACCGCTGGCGCCGGTGGCGGCCACCGTAAGTACATGGGCTGTCGAGAGTAACGGGTTTGGCATCAAATGTTGTAAGTTCGGGTTAAAGCTTACAGGATATTGAGCATAGGGAGGCGCCTGGACTTCAGTCAAGCCAGGTTTCTTCATGGGAAACGCTTTTTCAATTCGGGCACGCCGGCGCACCGCGGCGCAACAACTTGCGCTGTTGGAAGTGAAACGCGAGATCAGCGCCACCGATTCGCATGGACGCCTGAAATATGTGCGCGACTTCAGTGACCGGCCTGTGGCGCTGGCGCTGGAGATGGTCTTCACCCGCGACCAGTACGTTTTGGATGAGTGGTTGCGCGGAGAAATCAGCGAAGAAGATTTGCGCTCCGGCATCCGCTATGACGATGACTGGGGCTATGACTGGGAGCCGTTTGCCAATCTTTTGCGCCAGGCGCGTAAATATGGGTGCGGGATTTACGGCATTGATCTGAGCCCGCGCGGCAACATGCGCAAGATCGGCGCGCGTGACCGCCACGCCGCCGCCAGGATTGCGGAGATCCGCGAGCAGTGTCCGCAAGCTCAGATCGTGGCTTTGTTCGGTGAAGCCCACCTTGCGCCTAATCATCTGCCCAAATGGCTGCGACTGAAGCGTCCGCAGGATACGATCATTACCGTCCTGCAAAACGTGGACGAGCTTTACTGGAAGGCCGCAGGCGAGCTGAGTGACAGCATCCATGGCGTGCGCGTGGCCCAGGACGTGTTGTGCGTATTCGATTCCACGCCGCTGGAGAAGTACGAAAGCTACCGCATCTACCTGGGAAAATGGCGGACGCAGCCCAGCCAGCCCGATCTTGCCCCAACGTTTTACAACTTGGTGGACACATTCCTGCGGTCGATGGGATTGCAACAATACTCTCCGGCTGCCGGTAACCATCCCAGCACGCTGGTGGAAGATTATCCGCAGGTATACGCCCGCGCCGGCGCGCAGGAATTCGTGAAGCTGCTGGCGCGCAAGGAAATTCCAGCGGCTGAGCGCAAGCCCGTGCTGGACAAACTGCGTCAGCAGGGCTGCGTGTACTCGCCCAAACATAACCTGCTTCTCATCAAACGCTTTCATCTCGCAACGGCCGCGGAGGAAGCGGTGCGATTTGTGCACAATGAATGCCGTGGTCTGGCTTGCTCCAACGGCCCTTGGGCCGGCAGTTCGCACCAGGACCAGTTTTATTTTGACGTGATCGAACGCGCGTTCACCACCTTCGGAGCGCGGGTGCTGCTGCCGCACTATCCCGTGATGCGCCAGGCCGACCTTCGCACCCTGCACGCGAGGCCAGCGGCGACAATGGCGAACAAGACAGCCTTTGACAACAAAGAATACCGGGAGATGATTGACTTTCTTGCCTTGCACAAGGAGTCTGAGGGCCACGGTCGGCTCCATGCTGAGCTGCCGCGGGCCCTTGCCACGGGGATTTCTTCCACCGGCAAGAAACGCGAGTTTCTTGTCCGTCATCTGGGCGCCATGCTGGGCGCGGAGATGCATGAAGCCTATCTGTCCGGCGTCCTGAGCAAAAGTTTTCTGCGTTCGCTCTTCTTCCGCAAGACCCATCTGCCCGGAGCGGCTAGAAAGATTTACTTTGAGCTGGCGCGTCGCGTGAACCCATCACAAGCCACTCTGTTCGCATAAAAAAAGTCCACCACGGAGACGCGGAGGCACGGAGAAGGCAGGGAAAAATCGCCGCAGATTAGCGCAGAAAAACGCAGATAAATTCCAAGTTCCGGAAATGCAGTCAACATGATGCGCGCTCTATTCTCTTGATCTGCGTTCTTCTGCCTATATCAGCGGCTAATATGTTTTTCTCCGTGCCTCCGTGTCTCCGTGGTGGATTGGCCTCCAGATGTTAAGCTGAATTCTCATCATGGACGCTTCTTCCCTCCGCAAATTGCTGCAAGAAGTACGAAACGGCAAGGTTTCTCCAGACGAAGCCGTCGCGCGCCTGCGGCATATGCCCTTTGAAGATTTGGGCTTCGCCAAGATTGATCATCATCGGCGTCTGCGAGCCGGCATGCCGGAGGTAATCTTCTCTCAGGGCAAAACGCCGGACCAAGTTGCGCAAATCTTTAAGCGACTGGCCGCACAGGGAGGGAACGTGCTGGCCACCAAGGCAAATGCGGAACACTTTCGCGCGGTAAAGAAGGCGGTGCGCAAAGCTGAGTATCGCGAACTGGCGCGCGCGATCATTCTCAAGCAGGACGCAACCACCTACGGGAAGGGTACTGTAGTGGTTGTCTCCGCCGGGACCAGCGATATCCCAGTGGCGGAAGAGGCCCTGGTGACGGCGGAAATTATGGGCAATAAGGTAGCGCATCTATACGATGTGGGCGTGGCCGGTATTCATCGCCTTCTGTTGAACAAGAAGGTTTTGGGAACGGCGCGGGTGATCATCGTTTGCGCTGGGATGGAGGGCGCGTTGCCCAGTGTGGTGGGCGGGCTGGTGCGGGTCCCGGTGATAGCCGTCCCTACGAGCGTAGGTTACGCCGCGGCTTTCCATGGGCTGGCGGCACTGTTGGGCATGTTGAACTCCTGCGCTTCCAACGTGAGCGTGGTGAACATCGATAACGGCTTTGGCGCCGGGTACGTGGCCTCAATGATTAATCGGCTATAGAGTCGACTTGTGCCCATGTTTGTCACACACATGTTCATCACCATTGATGTGATCTCTCTAATGATTCCTGCCGCTGCATCGTTCACAAGATTTTTCACAAAGCAAGCGGTTTCACTCTAGGCGCCAAACTTTTTTCCCATACAACTCATAAATATCCCTATTGCGTCTCACTAGCAGGTGTAAAATTTGCGGTTAATGAGGGCCTGCGGACCTTCTTATGGGATCTTCTCCCAACGCCGAGGCACACATGAATGTTCACGTCAGCTACAAAGCAGCTAAGACTCCTGAGGTGGAACGCGAATTTCAACATCAACTGCAAAAGCTGAAGCGTCGTCTGCAGGTCTTCAAGCCTGACCTGTTGCATTTCCACGCCGTCGTAGAGCAGGAAAACAGCCGTAGCGCCAACACGTCATTGAAGTTGCGTCTGCCCTCGGGGCAGATGTCTGTGCAGAAATCGGGTGTGAACTCTCTGGCGGCAGTGAAATCTGCCTTTGCGGACCTGCTCTCCCAGGTGACTAAGCACAAAGAGCTTCTGCGCGGGCATTGGACGGGGAAGTCTGATCGCGCCGGCGGCCGAAGCCGGGCCAACGACGCTGGGCTTGAGCTCCCGCCGGCGTTTGCTTCCGCGAACAAGGCGGAGATGCTCCGGCAAGACGCTGCCGTCTACGACGTTGTCGCCGCAAAGCTGGAAACATGGCTGAGCGCCAATCTGCGCCGGTTGGAGGAGTTTGTGGACCGTGAGCTGCGGTTTCAGGTGGAAGCAGATCAGATTCGTGACGGCCAGATCACGCGTGAAGAGGTCATCGACGAAGTCATCGTCAGCGCTCTCTCCCAGGAAGACGGCAAAGTACAACTGCTTTCCCTGGAAAGCTGGTTTCACCGGCTTGCGTTGCAGGCCATCCGGCGGCTCATTCCCGCGAATGCTGACACCGCCAGCATCTCTCTGGACGAGCCGGCGGGGACACAGAATGTAACCGGGAGTGATGAGAACGTTCTCCAGTACCACCAGCCGGACGACAGCCTGCCGGAGGAAAGCGTCATCCGCGATGTGAACGTGAGGACCCCGGAAGAGATCATGGCCGGCGATGAGATGCTGGCACAGCTTGAGGCCGTATTGCGCGGGGTGGGCACGCAGGAACGCGAGGCTTTTGTTCTTTTTACTCTGGAAGGCTTTACGGTGGAAGAGATTATGCGGCTGACTGGCCGCTCGGCTGACCAGGTCCGCCAGTCCGTTCATCAGGCGCGGACGCATATCCAGCAGAAATTACCTCCGCAGAGCCAACTCAGGGGAAGTCTGCTGGGCCGCCCGCGAGTCGCCTGAGCGGGCGCGTGCTCGAAGAGGGTGATCTATGTCACATCGGGAGTCGCGTCTTCGGGCAACAATAACAACGTGGGACGGCCCATGAACTTTAATTCGAGAAGCTTAAACACGATGCAGATAGTCTTCGGCACGGGAGCTCTTGTCCCGTGCTTCGCTATTTTTGGCTCAGTTTCGGTTATGGTACCGGTCCGGCAAAAAGGAAGGGGCAACGCATGATATCGCATGAAGAGCTTCGTCAGCTTGCGCAAGTTGAGTCGCCGTCAGGATGCGCCATTAGTTTTTATTTCCAGCCGCAAACCCCGCAGGATAAATCGCACCGTGAAGAAGCGATCCTGGTGAAAGACCTGGTGCGTGAAGTGCTGCGCCAGGCGGAACGCAACGGCAATCATCAGGCGGTGCGGGAGGACTTGCAGAAGGTCCTGCAGGCGGCAGAAAGTCTGCACGGCAATCATTCCCGTGGCAAAGTTATTTTTGCCTGCCGCGAGCATGGAATCTGGCGTGAGTTGGATGTGCCGCCACGGCTGGGCCACTCCCAGCTCACAGTGAATTCCCGTTTCCATCTCCGGCCGCTGGTGGCCGCTCAGTCTGGATTGCCGCGCACATGCGTTGCCCTGGTGAACCGGCAAAAAGCGCGCATCTTTGAATTACGTCAGGGCGAGCTCACGCAGAAGCCTGACCTGGAGTTTGGCGCGTCATCTCATTCCACCCGAAGTGATGGGTATATGGGCTATGACGCCGGCCATCGTGAACGGCATGTTGAGAACCAGATGATGCATCATTTCAAACGGTTTTCTGAGTCGCTGCAACTAGTGCTGGGGCGCGACAAGTTTGACGCGCTGCTGATTGGCTGCCATGACGATGCCTGGCCTGAAGTGGAGCCGCACCTCAACGCCGACTTGAAGCAGCGGCTGCTAGGCCGGTTTCTGATTGATCCCGGTGCGGCCAGCGCAGAAGAAGTACGCGACCATGCTAATCGCATTCTCACTGAGGCTAGTCTGGCATCGCAGCGGGCGCTGGTCCACGAGGTGATCGGCGAAGCGCAGCGCAACGCGCGTGGCGCCGTCGGTCTTCGCCATGTGCTAACGGCGCTGGAGCGCCAGGAAGTGCAGACATTAATTATTGGCCGTGAGTTCAAAGCGGAAGCGGTGGAATGCTGCAACTGCCGCCACTTGGACACGCGCATGGTAAAGAGCTGCGCCGTTTGCGGGCAGGAGACACGCGAGATCAACGATGTTTCTGACGTGCTTGTGGATCTGGCCTTGCGCAACGGAGCGGACATTCAATTCATCGATGACGATCCTGGCCTGGAAAAAGCAGGACGCGTCGGAGCGCTGCTGCGCTTCCGCGCCGATCAGAACACGGCAGGGAAGGTAGCGGTGTAGCTGCTGGCTACTAGCTGCTAGGAGGCAAAACCTTGCGCTTTTGCCGGAAAGCCCTCGTGGGTGTGAGTGCAAAGCTTGACCTGACGACCCACGAATTCGCTAGAAGCTAGCGGCTAGTGGCTAGCAGCTGTCTTCAGGTGATATCCTTCTGCGTTTCGTCTTTCACGAAAGTGAGGCTTCATGAAGCGCAGAGATTTTCTTTCCGGGTTGGCGGTCACTTCAGCGTCTCTGGCGGCGGCCGGGGTCACCAAGCCCACCAACGGTCATGCATCCGAGGCAAACGCGGCGGTCCCCGCCGCCGGCGGCGCAAAGAACATCATGATTTCGTCCGCGAACGGAATCACGCCTCGGGGCAGCCACATTGATGCAGGCTACAAAAAGCTTCAGGCCGGCGCGGACACACTGGACGCCGCCATCACGACGGTCTCCGGCCCGGAGAATGATCCCGAAGACGACAGCGTCGGATTGGGCGGCCTGCCCAACGAGGATTGCGTGGTGGAGTTGGATTCCTGCTGCATGCACGGCCCTACACGCCGCGCGGGATCAGTGGGTGGTGTGCGCGACATCAAGAATGTGGCGTCCTTGGCCAGAACCGTGATGGACCACACCGGCCACGTGATGCTGGTGGGCGAAGGCGCTACGCGGTTTGCGGTGCTCATGGGTTTTCCCAAAGAAAATCTGCTCACCGAACATTCGCGCAAGATCTGGCAACTGTGGAAGGAATACCACTCTGACCGCGACTGGTGGGGCCCAGGCCTGGCTGACCCTAATTTCAAATTTCCCGCGGGCCTGGAAACAAGTTCTCTCGACGATCGTTCAATAAAAGATCGTTCAATAAAAGACCAGCCCGAGCCGCTCAAGCGCCTGTATGCCCTGGCGGCGGAGATTGGCATTCCCGCAGATCGCCGTGCTGATGCTATCCAGAAGGGGATGTGGGCGCCGCCGGGGCAACGGGCAGCGGTGAGGAGAACATCAAGGTCGCCGGGGGGCATACTATCGTTGAGAACATGCGCCACGGCATGTCACCCGAAGAAGCCGGCATGGACGCGCTGAAGCGCATTGCCCGCAATTACAACAATGACATGTCCAAGTTGATCTACGTCAGCATGCATTACTACATCCTGCGGAAGGACGGCGCCTATGCAGGCGTTTCCATGTGGGGATCACAGGAGCATCCAGCGCGCTTTGCTGTGGCTGACGGCAGCGGCCCTGGACGACATGAGATGGCCAAGGCGCTGTTTCAGGGTAATCCCAAAGATTGGCCACCGATGCCGCGAGGGCGAAGGGGAAAAGCAAATAGCAATTAGCATCTGGCAATTAGCCCAGCTAAATCAGTGCCGAATCTTTTCCGCCAGTTGCTAATTGCTATTTGCCAATTGCTCGCTTACGCGAATCTCACCTTTACGTCTGCGCGCTTGGCCAAGTGGATGCTGTCCACAAACCGCACTTTGCCGCTGTGGCGCGTCATTACGATGGAAGATGTGCGCGTGCCTTCGCCGAAGAATCGCACGCCTTTCATCAGCGCTCCGTCGGTGACTCCGGTCGCGGCAAAGACGAGGTGATTTCCTGGCGCAAGGTCTTTGGCCGTGTAGACTTTATTTTTGTCCTTGATGCCCATTTTTTCGATGCGCTCTTCCAGTTCAGGAGTATTAATCACCAGCCGGGCAAGAATTTCTCCGTTCAGGCAGCGCATGGCGGCTGCGGTGATCACGCCTTCCGGCGCGCCGCCTGTTCCCATCACCGCGTGCACTCCGGTGCCGACGACGGCGGCGGCAATACCGGCAGAAAGGTCGCCATCGCTGATGAGTCGTATGCGCGCCACCGATGCGTCCAGGTCCACCGCGTCTTTGCAGGAAGGGCCGACCACCAGTTTTTCCATGTAACAGTCCGGCGCATTCAGCAGCCCGCCTTTTTCTGACGCGGCCAGGACCGTGATTGCACCCGGAGAGCCGGTGGCGCACAGGTTGGTGCCTTCCAGCGGATCAACTGCGATGTCGACTTGCGGAAACTTTGCGCCGTTATGCCATCCCGCACCCACTTGTTCGCCGATGTACAGCATGGGAGCTTCGTCGCGTTCGCCTTCGCCAATTACGATGGTCCCACGCATGGGGACCTTCTCCATGGTGTTGCGCATGGCCTCAGTGGCGGCTTGATCGGCTTTATGGCCGTCGCCCGTGCCCATGGTGTGGGCGGAGGCAATGGCCGCCTCTTCCACCACGCGCACAAATTCCAACGCCAGCTCAAATTCCATGGAATCCGCCAGGTTCTTGGGTGCTACATGTTTGTCTGCAACATGGGTCGCCATTAACGCACCTCCAATTAAAACGCGCTGACTCCGGTGACGTGTTCACCCAGGACCAGTGCATGTATGTCATGCGTACCTTCGTACGTCTTGACCGACTCCAGGTTCATCATGTGGCGTATGACGGGGTAATCATCGGCAATGCCGTTGGCGCCCAGGATGTCGCGCGCCATGCGGGCACACTCCAGCGCCATCCACACGTTATTGCGTTTGGCCATGGAGATATGCTGGTGGCCGACTTTATCGGCGTCCTTCAGCCTGCCAACTTGCAGCGCCAAAAGTTGCGCCTTAGTGATCTCCGTGATCATCCACGCCAGCTTCTCCTGTACAAGTTGATGAGATGCAATCGGCTGGTCGCGGAACTGCTTGCGCACCTTGGAATATTGCAACGCCGTGTCATAGCAGGACATGGCCGCCCCAATCGCTCCCCATCCAATTCCGTAGCGTGCCTGGTTCAGGCATGAGAGGGGCGACTTGAGTCCGTCCGTTCCGGCCAGAATATTTTCCGCGGGAATACGGACGTCCTGAAACGATAGCCCTGATGTTATCGATGCCCGCAAAGACCACTTGCCGTGCACATTGTCGGCCTTGAAACCGGGACGGTTGGTCTCCACCAGGAAGCCGCGTATGCGGTTGTTGTGCTCTTCTGATTTGGCCCATACCACGGCCACATCGGCGATGGAGCCTGAGGTGATCCACATCTTCTCGCCGTTAATCACGTACTCGTTCCCGACCCTTTTGGCGCGGGTGCGCATGCCGCTGGGATTAGAGCCGAAGTCAGGTTCCGTCAGGCCAAAGCAGCCGATCTTTTCGCCCTTGGCCATGGCGGGAAGCCACTGGTCTTTTTGCGCATCACTGCCAAAGGCATAGATGGGATACATAACCAGCGAGGATTGCACGCTGACGAAAGAACGTATACCGCTGTCGCCGCGTTCCAGCTCCTGCATCACCAGCCCGTATTCCACGTTGCCCATGCCGGCGCAGCCATAACCTTTCAGGCTGGCGCCAAAGAAACCAAGATCGGCCATGGGCTTGACGAGTTCGCGGGGAAAACGGCCATCGCGATTGCACTGCTCAATGATGGGCACCAGGTTGTCTTCAATGAAACGCCGGGCGGTATCGCGCACCAGGCGCTCATCGTCGCTCAGCAGGGAGTCGAGTTCAATGAAGTCCACGCCCTTGAATTTAAAGACGGGCATAAATTCCTCTTCCGTTCGGAGACAGTATTTCCGCCAACCGGGTGGGCAACTTGCAGGGAAACCGTGCCCGCTCAGGCAAACATTACAAGCTAGCAGAGCAGAGAGGTAGGGTCAAACAGGCAACAAGCACTCAGCAATCAGGCGTCAGCACTCAGCCCTTGAAGGTGATTGTGAAATGGCTGAGTGCTGAATGCCGAGTGCTGAGTCCTTCTACTGCAAGTCGATCTTGGTAACCGTAATATTGTCGCCATTGACGGTTCCAGTCACGGCAACTTTGATGTCTTTTTCTTTCTTCAAGTCGGCGATGAACTTCATTGCCTGCTCGTTGCCAGCTTTGTCAAACTTGATGACCTTCTTGTCATCGGTGAGAACGCCGAAGCCGCTCTTCACGCAATCCGGCATTTGCAAGCAGCCCTTGGTGTGCTTGGCGCCGAAGCCGGCCTGCTGGCCGTCTTCCGCGGCGCAAGCCAGATCAACCAGATAACCTTTGACCTGGGTGTCAGCCCCAAACGCGCTGACTGCCATGGCCGCGAATAAAATCAAAGCAAACTTTTTCATGAGGTCCCTCTTAAATTAAATTGCCAACTGTATTGATTCATATCTGACAAAGGGGCTCCCTGTCAAAGCCCATCGGAGCCAGGGCAATCGCATGAACATCAAGAGAGGCCGAGGAGTTGAGCCCGGTAGGCATCGCTAGTAGCGGCGATCAAACGTCGGGCTTTGATGCCGCCTTT
>WNFI01287878.1_pt1 | contig 17314 bp, 21 predicted proteins | sample 5400471 | NCBI WGS metagenome assembly WNFI01 (sample SAMN13153348, study PRJNA577476) | soil metagenome | isolation source: 100 cm saprolite on Douglas fir-dominated hillslope | place: USA:California | collected 2013-09-17 | reverse complement strand
TTGGTCGGGGAGAGAGGATTTGAACCTCCGACCCCCTGGTCCCGAACCAGGTGCTCTACCAGGCTGAGCCACTCCCCGACGGTGCAAAAATTGCGCAGCGAAGATACTGCGCCTCAGCGAGAATCGCTGGACAATCACCAAATTATAACATTCGGGTGGCAGCGATGTTTCCCTATTCCTGTGGATCATCGCACACCAATCTTATTCACCCGGCTTTTCGCACCCGCGGATCCTCTGACACATTGTCTGAAATCGCGGCTGCCGCTACCATAGGGTCGTCCGTTCACTTTCATGAGAATTGTCTACACTGCCCAGCGACTCTACACGCCACTCGATGAGGTCCAGCATCCGCTGCTCGAAGTTGAGGACGGACGCATCACCAGGATTTCTTCACTCAACGCGCAAGAATCTCCCGCGAACGCGAACGTTGTCGATTTCGGGGACGCGGTGCTGGTTCCGGGATTCGTCGATGTGCACATCCACGGAGGAGCCGGGATCGACGTTATGCTGGCTTCGCAATCCGACCTGTCGCACCTCGGCGAGTTTCTGACAAAACACGGTGTTACCGGATATTTCCCCACTACGGTTGGGGCGCCTTTGGATGCGACCTGCACAGCTTTGGAACAGTTGGCCAGCGCAATTGAGGCCAACGCATCTTTAGGGAATGACGACACAATAAAGGCAAGGCCTTTGGGTATTCACCTGGAAGGTCCGTTCCTCAGCCATAAAAGACGAGGAGTTCATCCGCCCGAGAATCTAGTCACGCCTACTCTTCCAATTTTTGAGCGGCTTTGGCAGGCTGCGCGTGGGCATGTTCGAATGCTCACCATTGCTCCCGAACTCCCTGGCGCGATGGAAGTGATCACGGAAGCTGCTAAACGAAACGTATGCGTGAGCATCGGACACTCCGACGCCGAGCTGTCGGTGGCACAGGATGCGGTGAAGGCCGGAGCTCGTCATGCAACACACACCTTCAATGCGATGCGCCCACTCGACCATCGTGATCCGGGAATTATCGGTGAGGTGCTGACCGATGATCGCTTGAGCGCGGACGTCATCGCGGACGGAATCCACGTGTCGCCAGCGATCGTGCAGCTATTCCTGCGTGCGAAAGGAATCGAGCGGGCGGTGCTGATTACAGATGCGACTGCTGCGACCGGAATGCCGGATGGGAAATACCGGCTAGGCCCGTTGGAGGTCGAGGTTAAAGAAGGTAGATGCACAAGCGACGGTAAGCTTGCCGGAAGCGTGCTCACTATGGACCGCGCCGTTCGCAATGTAACCAGGTTTACGGATTGGAGTCTGAAGGACGCGGTAAGGGCAGCTACGCTGAATCCGGCTCGTGCCGCGGGATTAGCTGAATGCGGAACGCTGGGCGTCGGGCAACGAGCAGACTTCACCGTTCTGAGCGCCAAGGGTGAAGTCGTGAAAACAGTAGTTTACGGACAAACTCAATAGCGATGAATCGATGCCGAGGGGCTAGCTGGGCTTTTGCCTCTTCGCTTCCGCCAAGTGGTGCAGAAGCATGATTTCGTCAGCACGCGAAAGGTGATCCAGAAAAGTGCTTTCTAATTTTGGATGCTCATCCCCGCTGGTCTGTGCTGCAGCAGCCTGCCGCAACTTGTCTCCGAGTTCGGGTTCGGTATTCACGACCTGCGAGTAGAACCAGAGAAAGTGCCGCATTTGATCGAGAGCTGAACGCAAGGTGTCGATAGGCTCTGTCTCAGAAAGTGAATTGAGCGCTTCCATGAGCTCTGGATCGCCCGGAGCTTGCATGGCGGCGCAATTCAACTCGCGTTGAATCGTCCGCAAGTCGTCGGTTACTCGCGCCATCCGCAGATGCAGGTCGTTCAATTCTTCTCGGGGCATCATATTCGCCGCTTCAACCATCTCATCGGCAATGCGAAGCGAATAGATGTCCCACGGGCATGCGCTTTGGTAATTCAGGCGATTACTTTGGTCCGGCAAAGGTCACCACAGCCGGAATGCCTTTACTGGTGCGGCTTTTAACACCACGGCCGAGCGGATATCGGGAACGGCCATCACGCGTCTTCCTTCTGCTGGATTTTCCACTGCGAACGTTAGTGCATTCGCCATCTGCTCCAACGTTACCAGGCCCAATCGCTGAGCCCCTTCGCGAGTTTGAGGCAGTAGTTCGGCAAGTTTGTAAATCGGCAGCAAGAGATAAGGCCACCGGTGTCCGGGCCCGAGTACATACCAGGGCCGCAAAATGGTTGCATTCAGGCCGGCAGACTGGATAGCCGCCTCGCATTCCGAGCGCACAGCAATATAAGCGTGCATCATGGGTGCGGGATGGGCAACGCTGAGATAGACAAAGTGGCGAATGCCCGCGGTTTTTGCTGCGGCGACGGCGCCCAGTCCAGCGACCAGATCGACCCGGCGGAATTCCGAAGCCTTTGCTGGACTCGGATGCGCCACACCTACCAGTTGTACGAAAGCGCAATCTGGCTCTTGTAACTGGCGCCATCCAGCGCGTCGCCGAGGACAGGAGTGCAGCCCGCAGGCAGCTTCTTCTCAGAACCCGGGCGCACTAAAGCACGCACTTCGTGGCCGCGTTCCAGCAAGCGGGGGATGAGTTTGCGGCCCATATATCCCGAGCCTCCGGTGATGAATACGCAGTGGTGCTGTCTATCCACAGTTCTCCTCCGACGCAGTGAATACAGACTCACCAAACTTTACGGATATTGCGCTCCTTCTGGATTGCTACATCGCAACCTCGCGAATTCTAGATCACGATGCGCCGCCGCGCCAGGCATCCGTGATTTGTGATACAAACGCGCGATGACCGAAACTTCCGCAGAAAGAATGTCAGGCACATCCAGTAAGGGGCTGGTCCGTGCCATCGGACGTTGGAGCCTCGCCGCACTCACGGTCAATTGCATCATTGGGAGCGGCGTTTTCGGGCTGCCTGCGGTCCTGGCAGGTTTGGTGGGCCGCGCCAGCCTGTTGGCGGTGTTGCTTGCCGGCGCAGCAGTGGCAGTGGTTATGGCCTGCTTTGCCGAAGTGTCCTCGCGCTTTACCGAGACGGGCGGCCCTTACCTTTACGCCCGCGAGGCCTTCGGACGCTTCATGGGTATTCAGGTGGCATGGCTGGTCTGGTTTGTGAGGCTCACGTCCTGCGCCGCGAACGCGAACCTCTTCGTCACTTATCTAGGTGAATTTTTCCCCCGAGCCACGCAAGCGCTTCCAAGATTCCTGGTTCTCACGCTCCTCATCGGGATACTGGCCGCCATTAATTTTCGTGGCGTGCGAGTGGGTACACAGGTCAGCACCGCTTTCACCATTGCCAAACTCACGGCGCTTGGTTCCGTGTGCGTGATCGGCGCATATTATTTGATAGCTGCGCACCACATTGTTCCTGCGACGAGCGTAACGCCAAATGCGCACGCGTGGGTGAGCGCGATTGTGCTCCTGATTTTTGCCTATGGGGGATTCGAAACAGCTCTGATTTCTACCGGAGAAGCGCGCGATCCACGACGCGACCTGCCTTTCGCCCTTTTCACCGCCCTGGCTACTTGTACGGCGATTTACGCGCTTACTCAATGGGTGGTCATTGGAGTATTAACCGATCCCGCGCACAGCGAGCGGCCGCTAGCCGACGTTGTCCGCATCGTTGTGGGGCACGGCGGCGCCGTACTGATTGCATTTGGCGCCCTGCTCTCGATTTACGGCTATCTAAGTGGGAACATTCTGGGTACGCCGCGCATAACATTTGCTCTGGCAGAGCGGGGAGATTTTCCTTCTTTTTTCGGCGTGGTGCATCCGCGTTTTCGCACGCCTTATATCTCGATTTTTATCTTTGCACTTCTAGTATGGCTGTTGGCCCTGTTCGGTTCGTTTGCAGGGAATGCCACACTGTCGGCGAGTTCGCGGCTGTTCTACTACGGATCGGTATGCACGACTCTCCCCGTCTTGCGCAGAAAGCAGGCAGGGACGCCAGGATTTCGGCTCCCTGCCGGAACAGTGTTCGCACTACTGGGTGTTTTGATTTGCCTCGGTCTGCTGACGCGGATCGACTACAGCCAGTCCTGGATTCTGGTCGCGGCGGTGGCCGTTGCATTCGCGAATTGGTTGGCCGTTCGCAACCGCGCCGGCACGTTTTAGTTCGTGTAGACCCGTACGTAATCGATCAGAATCTCCGACGGGAATGGAGTGGAGCTGTCAGGAGGTCCGGGGTAATCCCCGCCGATCGCCAGGTTCAAAAGGATGAAATTGCTCTGCCCGGAATCGAATGGCCAGATCGCGCCACTGAACCCGCTGATACTGGACGTAGTGAAGGTGGCGTAGGGATGGCTCGGGTGATCGATGTAATACGCGACACTGCCGTTGGACCAGATCATTCCATAAGTATGCCACTGGGCCGCCGTCTGCCCGCTGGGAAAGTAGTAGGTCGTGCCCATTCCCGTCGCGCCGGTGAATCCTATCCCGTGAATGGATCCCGCATTCCAATCTGGCGTAAGGGCCGCGTTGACGCGCTCCAATACATCCTGTTCTCCGCAGGAGGGCCAATTCACGGTGGCGATGTTGTTGCCCATCAACCACGCCGCCGGCCAAAAACCTTGCGCCTCGGGTACTTGGGCACGGACTTCAAACCGGCCATACTGAAAGCTGAACAGCCCTTGCGTCTTCACACGAGCCGATGTGTATACCCCTGCCGATGGTTGCTGTGCCTCGATATGCAGATAACCGTCGGTCCCCACGAACTCACTAGGATTCGTCGTACTGCATGGAGAAGTGGACGAGCCCCAGGCACAGTAATTCTCCAATTCATTGTTGCCAAATCCGCTGTTGCCGGTGTCGTAGGTCCAAATTGTCGGATCGGGCTGCGCTGGGGCTCCAGTAGAGTTAGTGAACTCGTCGCTCCACACCAGTGTCCCCGAAGGAATGTTGGGACCGAAGCTCTGGCTCGTAACAATGCTGACCGTAAGCGCGCTGGAGGCACCTGATACAGCAATCGCACTGATGGTGAGATTTGACGCCACCAGAAATGGCGTTTGGTATTGCTGCGACGATGGAGTGGGCGTGCTGCCATCGACGGTGTAGAAAACTACTGCACCCGTAGTCGCTGAGGCCAGACTCACGATCACAGCGCCATTCTGTGCGGCGGTTGTGGAGATGGTCGGGGCCGCAGGCGGATTCCCCACGCCACCGCCGCCGCTGCCAGTACTACTCCCTCCACCGCATCCGCACAGCAAAGCGCTCGACCAAAGAATCGCTGCCAGTATTACCCCTTCTAGCCGCATCGCTTCCGCTTTCGCTTTGGAGTCAAATAACCTTCCCCGCTGCTCCCTATTTAACGTCCGGCAAACTCCGGCGTCAAACACGGGCACGCTTACGGCCGCTGCTCCATCTCCAGTAGAGCCTTCTTTCGCTCCATGCCCCAGCGGTATCCGCCCATGCTGCCATCTTCCCGAACCACGCGATGGCAAGGAATCTCCACCGCGACCGCGTTCGTCGCACACGCGCGCGCCACGGCGCGAGCGGCCTTAGGCTGGCCAATAGCGCTCGCCACTTCGCTGTACGAGCGCGTCTCGCCAAACGGGATCGATTGGAGATAGGTCCAAACGCGCCGTTGAAATGCGGTGGCGCGGATGTCCAGCGGCAACGACGCGTCGAGATCCTTGCCGCGCATGTGCTTCAGCAGTGCGCTGGTCCATGACCGCAATCCGCCAAGTTCAGGCTTGCGGGCAGCAAAAGGGAACTCGCGCCTCAGGCCTTCGATCAATTCGCCGTCGGAGCGAGCGAACTGGATCGCGCAAATGCCGCGCTCGGTGGCCGCGATCAGCATGCGTCCCAGCGGGGAATCGGCACAAGTGTAGCGAACCGTGGCTGCGACTGCACCTCGCCGATATTTGTCGGGCGTCATTCCCAACTGCGCTGCCGTGCGCTCATAGAGCCGGCTGCTGGAGCCATATCCGGCGTCATACATCGCCCGCGTAACCGAATCTCCAGACTGAAGATTGCGCTTGAGTAGCCGCAGGCGGCACGAGTCCGCATACTCGCGCGGCGTGATGCCCAGAGCCGCCTTGAACCTGCGCTGCAAATGAAACGGGCTCTGCCCGAATTCCTTACCCAGTCGTTCCAGCGTGATCGGCTCGTCGATATGTTGTTCAATGAAGCGGCAGATCGCCTTCGCGGCATCCGACTGCTCATTGCCAGTATGCGATTTCGGCCGGCATCGCAAGCAGGCGCGATAACCCCCGCGCTCAGCTTGCTCGGGCGCGGAAAAGAATTGAACGTTCTCGGGTCGCGGCCGCCGGGCCGGGCATGACGGCCGGCAATATATGCCCGTGCTCGATACTGCGAAGACAAATTCGCCATCCCGAGAAGCATCACGCGCTACGACGGCGTTCCAACGCGGATCATCGCCTGCGTTCGGGGAAGGCTGCATCTTAATGCTTGGGTTCGTGTTGAATTGTGGGCGAATCATTGCTTCCAAAGCTTGCGTTTCGAGTATGGCATTGGTTGTCATAGTAGGCAAAGCATATGTCGACCGGCCATTAGTGGGCTATCCGAATCTTGCGTCCAAACCGAAATTGTAGCGCCGCGCAAACAGGGCCGGTGCTTACGCTTGTTGCGCATCTCAACCGAATGGATTAGATTTTCCCTGAACATTTTTCCACTCTCATCTTGAGGATCAACGCTAAATGAAAAGCATACGTCTGGGCGTTACTGGAACTTTGCTCTTGCTAATGCTCGGCACGTCCGTGGCGCAGCAGGTATCGAAGCATGTCCTGAGCGGCGACGAACTCAAAAAGCTGACCCCAACCGAATATTTCTATCGCGGGCAGAAGGCGCCGGTGCAAGTGCGCAACGCGGGAGGATTTCAGCTCGCCGACGGCAAGATGATGCTGGCCGCCTTGGTCGACGCTTCCGGCTATTCCACGGCGATCCAGCAGAAATATCAGGGATTGCTCATCACCGAGACCAAGCTAAACATTGGCGGGACAGAGTTGCCGCCCGGACAATACGGCTTCGGCTTCACTGCCGAGGGCAAGTTTAATGTGATGGATGTCGCCAACAATGATGTTCTCAGCGTGGCCTTCCAGTCCGATGCCTCGATCCAACATGCGGTGCCGCTGAAGCTCGTACAAGACGGCGACGGCTACAAACTGTATGCGGGAAAGAAGTGGGTGGGAATCAAGGCGGAATAGTAAATAGCTCAACGCGGTGCAAGCGAAATCGTAATTCCGAGTTTTTGCATCACGGGCCCCTATCTTAAGTTTCGAGAGGATGGCTCAGCATGAAAGCACAGGCAGAAGATTTTCCCACTGGGTCGCCGGATCCGGTGCAAACCGCAGCCCAACTTATCGCTCAACTCGAGGGATATTCTCCAACCGCTTATCCCGATCCGCCCGGCCAGACGAATCTGTATTCCATCGGATATGGGCATCAGATTCGGAGCGGCGACGGCTTAGACACGAGTTCGGAAATATCCGAGCCTGACGCCATGGCATTACTTCAGAAAGACCTGAGCACGGCAGTGAAGTGCGTGAATAGCGCAGTAACGGTCCAACTTGCTCCAGAGCAACTGGCGGCCCTGTACTCATTCACCTACAACGTGGGCAGCGGCCATTTTCTGTCGAGCACTTTACTGAAGTGTATTAATGCCAGTGACTTTGCCGGCGCGCAGAAGCAGTTTGCCGTATGGAACCTGGCCAACGGAAAAGTCAATGACGGTTTGGTGAAGCGACGGCAACAAGAGGCGGACTTGTTCGGATCCGGAATTGGCGACGAAGGGCCAGACGGATCGCAGGTTGCGTGAAGGGAATTAGTCGGACAACGGCTGGAACGGGCCCCGCAGCGTAATCACGCCCGCGCGCTTGCGCAATTCAGTTAGCAACGCGCTGGCAGCATTCTGGTAAGTCTTGGTGGGGTCGGAGGGATCGGCCCACACAGCGTCATAGATGATTTGAGCCGCTTCTTTTAGGTCCAGGTGCAGTGCAGCCTCGCAGACGTCAACCCGTTCTTGTAGTCGTTCATAGCAAGGCTTACAGATCTCCGCGGGGGCAAGCTCGGCCGGATGTTGCTCTCCTATCTGGCAGAGAGATTCCAGGTTATTCGCCACTCCGGCCTGCGCTTCCATTAGTTGAGATTTAAACTGACGCAAAAATTCTTCCCGCTCGTGCTCTACCTTCGCAATGTCGGGGATCACATCGGCGGCTGCTTGCGCACTCTTGGGCTGAGTCTTCGGCACCACCGGTGAGACTCGATGCGGATGATGGCAGGTTGGGCAAATATCAACGTCCGCAGGATAATACAGGTGGCACTTGGCGCAGGGCAGGCCGTATCCGACGGGTTTTCGCGTGGCCTCCGCGGGAGCGGACGAAGGATCCATGCGCCGCACGCCGGCATCCTGCGACAGAATCGCCGCAGTAGGTTGAGCGCTAGTTTTCTGTGGTTGAGCCGCGTCCGTTGCCATGTTCAATGTCTCCGATTCAAGTCTGCACCGCGATTCCGCGGCCCGACTTCAGTCTAGAGACGAAGATCCGCTTCTCCTACGCACCGGGGTACAGGGATCCTATTGGCCGAAAGTGCCGCCGCTTCGATGTGTGGGAGCCTTCCTGATCTTGAGGTCGATCTCGCGACCCTTAAACGCTAGCGTGACTTTGTTTCTTTCATCAGCTTGAGGAGTTCTTCGCGCCGCGCTCCGTAAAGTGTTTGCTCTGGATTCAGCCGGGAGGCTGTTTCCAACTCCGCCAGCGCCTCGTCGTAGCGGTCCAGGCTCATAAGACATGCCGCGAGGGAATAGTGATTGTCCGCCGAGGCATTCAGACGCAGCGCCTCGCGAAATTCTTTTTCCGCCGCTTGCAGTTGCTGCTGCTGAAACAGAGTCGTTCCCAGCAGATGGTGCGCCACGTCCGAGTCGGGATTGAGCGAGACCGCAAGGCGCAGTTCGCGCAACGCCTCTTCCGGCTTATTGTCGAGCAAGAGTACCTGCCCCAGGACTCTGTGTTCGCTCGCCCCCGTCGGATTCTGCCGCAGTGCCAACTCCAGTTCCGCCACCGCGCCGTCGTAATTCTTCTTCGCCATGTAGGCGCTGGCCAGACAAGCATGTCCCTGCTGCCATTCCGGATGCTCGTGGTATAGCTCCTGCATCTCCTCGGCAGCAGCATCGAAGCTCCCCTGGTCGCAGTAGGTGTTGCCCAGATTGTTGCGGATAGAAGCTTCGCTGGGAGCGATCCGCTTAGCCTCGCGATACTCCGCGACAGCCTTTTCCAGATCGCCCTCTTCGTGCAGGATCAACCCCAAATTCGAGTGAGCCTCCCAGAATGCTGGTCTCAGTCGAATAGCCTGCTCATACGCCGTCCGCGCGCCCTGCCCATTTCCTGCCGCATGCAGCGCGATGCCCATGTCGTAATATGTGTCGGCATTGGCGGGGTCGCGCGTCAACGATTCGGCGTAAGCATGCACCGCAGCTTTATCCTGCCCGTTGGAATAAAGACCCAGGCCCAGAAATTGATAGGCTTCGGCATTGTTCGGATCCATGCTCAAAGCGGTACGGGCCTCTGCGATCGCGTTCGGACCGTCGTCGAGACGATAAAAGATGTAAGCGAAGGCGCTATGGTTTTCCGGTAGATCGGGCAGCAGCTGCGCCGCACGGGTTATTTCGTCGAAGGCCTCGTCCCACTGCTCTTGTTGTCGCAACATAGCCCCCAGCGCAAAGTGCAGGGCGGAATTCTGATCGTTAGCTCTGAGAGCTTCCCGCAGGAGCATTTCTGCTTCATGGGGACGCCGCTGTCGAGCCTCGATTGCGGCTTTCACTAGAGCGGCAGGGATCGATGTCCCCGGGCCCGCGACTTGGGCCTCGGTCTCGTTCAGAAAACGAATGAGCTTCTCGTCGGCTCCTGCTAACTCCAGCTGGCGCAGATTTTCTTTGCGCACAACTGTCGCCAGCCCTCGCTCCTTTACCAGGCGAATCAGGCGGCTGCTGGGAACGCCCCCGATCAGCCACGCCGCAAGCTGGGTCGTATCTACAGGCTTCGTGTCGGCGGCATGGGCGGCTGCCGCAAGACTAAAACTAAATAAGAGGAGAAATACTGAAGCCTTGGCTCTCACCGGACTCCCCACCTTGAACAATATGTACTGCTAGTGGCGGCTCTTGAGAGAACGCAATCGCGAGCGCCTTCCAGCAACCATAACCCGTCACCACACGCGCCGGTAAGATCACGGAGGTAATAGGAGGGGCAATGACTTTCTCCTGTGGACAGGGAGTCTTTCGACTCCTGCTCAAAATTGTTTATCCTGCGATTTCTTGGGGCGGACTGGGACTAAAGTGTGAAGTCCGGAGACTTACGCCAAAGGAGAATCACTCATGCGGAAACGGGTTCGCACGTGTTCGGAGATCAATTCAATCGCGGGGCGGTTTTTTACCGGATCATTCTGAGCCAGATACTTCATGGCTTCAACCAGTGTTCGCTGTCCATCAACGTAGCGTTGATCGGGCAGGTGTTCTCTTCGTTTGTTTCCCAGCTTAGGCGGAACTGTGATGGTAAAAACTTTGGCCATGAATGAATCCAAATCGTGGAGTTAAGTATAGCTCCCCGTCCTAAAATTTCAGTACACCTTTTTCTGTACCGCCTCTTGCCCCATTAGATTCAACAACTTACCCGCGCGGCGTCACGGTTTGCGTCTTGCTCGTGGTCTTTAGCTGAAAGACATCGTTGCCAATCTTTTCGTTGACCTTAATCGCCGAATACTTCGCCAAACGGTAATCCCCCTGCGGCTCAAAAAACTGTTGCTGTACCGAAATTCCACGCTCAACGTCAATCCAGAGCACGATCTGCTTGAACGTCGTGCGCAGCTTTTCCGACTTCGGCACCAGTTGCAGCTTCGCTGTCGCCACGCTGTTGACCGTCTCCGGCCCAACATAGGTGACGTCGAAGGCCTTTACCATATCCTGGCCGCTGCCTCCGAAACCGAGTACCAGATAGTTTTCAAAGTCCGCGCGATTCTTGCCCGCATCGTAAACCGTCACCTGGTCGGGCTTGGGCTGGTAGACGCGAAATTTTCCGTCGCTGAAGAGCACGTATTTCAAGTCAGGCTTGGTGATGTCCAATTTCATCTCGACGTCTTTCCCAGTACGCCGGTAGTAGATGGTCCCGGACTGGATATCATCTACTTCGTCGATAACTTTTTCGTAACGATCCCATTCAAACTCCGCCCGCGTGGTGCGGAAGCTGGCGGCTGCTGAAGTTTATGGATTGCAGTCTGCGTTTGCTACTCTCGCCTTGCAAGGACCTTATAACTTTGCACGCGCCCTCTGCCGTCCGTTACCGGTTCATAGCTCACGATCAAAACCCCGCCTGAAATCGGTTCGATGATACGAAGTAATTGCTGCCGCACCGAAGCATCGTCGCCCGCGGTGACTGCACTGGCTTCAATTTGATAAAGCAGTTGCCCTTGTGCAGCCGCAGTCACTACTACATCACTCGGATGCGGATTCCGCGGAATGGGTTTGTCATTGAAGTTGATCACGTGGGGCGACACGAAGATGAAAATCAGAATGAGCGTGACCATGATGTCGTAGTGTAGGGTTCCCCGCTCGTACTGCCACAGGATGTATCCGCGAATTGTGCGCCAAATGGCGTTCATCGGCAGGGACGGCGCGCTTTGTGCAATCGTGCTGATCTCGGCTCTATTCAAGTCTAGTGACCGTTACCTCTCTTGGCAATTGTGTGGCCCGCTGCTCTAGCTAGATTCCGAAACGGTCGAGGGTGAGGGTCTGCTCTGCCCTTCATTTGATTGTCGACGCCAGTTGCTTGGGTTGATCTGGGAGGACTTAGAAAGCATTTCTGAAACGGATAACCGCCCGATCGCGCAGTCCTCGGCCACGAGCTTTTTTACCAACCACGCTTTGTCTTCTTGGTTGATGATGACGTCACCGTCGTTCCGAAGGCCAAGACTCACCCAGTTGATATGTTCTTGCCGCAGTTAATTTGTGAGCATGTCCATAACAAGGGACGAGAACTCGACACGGTCGTCCTCGTCTCGGAAGTCGGAACTCGCGGTCGGTCCTCTGCTCTGTTCGCGGACTCGCTCGAGAATCTCGGTGGTCAGCTCGAGGATTCGGGCGGTAGCGTCTTTGGGGACCCTCGGAGCGATCTTCGTGGCTGGCACCGAGGCTAGCTTGCGTTCCAAATCTGGCCACCACTTATCAAATGCCTTGCCCATGCGATCTCTTTCAAGGGCCGCATCACCCAAGTGAAGATTGATTGCAGCAACGAGCTTCTGTGTGTCTTTTTTGTCGGCCCTTGTGTGCTGAAACTGCGAAAGAGGATCTTTTACGTCAGTGTACTCAAGGTCAACGAGGTACGTACACACGCGTGAGCCAGATCGCTTCGCAACCGCTCCGGCCTCAAAGAGTAGCCACGGCGACCCTAGGTTTTCGGGTGTCAGACAGATGATCGAGAACGTTGCTTTCTCCAGTTCCCCCGAAAGCACTTGGGACCATTTGGCACCCTTTTCGATGTCCTCGGTGGAGAGGAACGGATCGACGAATTGCAGAACCTCAGGCAGCCAGTCGCGCAGAGCCTCGGCTACAGCCCGACTTCTATCTCCTGCCCAACTGATGAATACTTTGAGCTTCTTGATCGGCATGGCGTCTGAACCTATCCTGCATCATACGCCCGAGCCGTTGCGTACCCGAAGAGACGGAGGAGACGAAAGCAGCGCGAGCTTGCGCGAGGATCTACAAATATGATGCTGAGCCCAACCTCTTTCGTGGACCTCACGCACATTGTCCCTGCCATCAGCAGCTCGCGAAGGCAGAAGCTAAAAGCTTTTCTTCGTAATCCGATCCGTGCCAATGTAACTGCGCAGCGCTTCGGGGATCACCACGCTTCCATCGCCCTGCTGATAATTCTCCACAATCGCGACCCAGGTCCGACCCACGGCCAGGGCGCTGCCGTTCAGGGTATGAACATATTCAGTCTTATTCTTGCCTTCCGGTCTGTACCGGATATTCGCCCTCCGCGCCTGATACGCTTCAAAATTCGAGCACGAGGAAATTTCGCGGAACAATTGCTGCCCCGGCAGCCAGACTTCGATATCGTAAGTCTTCGCCGACGACGGGCCCATGTCTCCCGTGCACAACGTCATCACGCGATAATGCAGCCCCAACTTTTGCAGTATTTCCTCGGCATGGCGCGTCAGCTTTTCGTGCTCCTCGTAAGAATTCTCGGGCCGCGTGAACTTTACCAGTTCAACTTTCTGAAACTGATGCTGGCGGATAATGCCGCGCACGTCTTTTCCATACGATCCCGCCTCGCTGCGAAAACAAGGCGTATAAGCGGTGAGCGAAATCGGCAGCCGCGCCGCGTCTAGCACTTCGTCGCGATAAAGATTCGTCACCGGAACTTCCGCCGTCGGAATCAGCCACAAATTGCGCTTATACAAAAGCATGCTCCAAGGCAACCTGTCTGGTTGGTCGATGTACCCGGCAATTATGTTGCAGTTGACGGTACGTGTGTCGTGATCGACTGATGTCACTTGGAAAACGCCAGGCTGCCCAACCGCTTGAACCTCCTCGCCTAACTCAGGAATGCGTTGCGGGTCGGCCTCGAATTTATCCGTTGAAACATTGAACAAATCCTGCCTGAACTTTGGCAACTGACCCGTGCCATACATGGAATCGGAATTCACTAAATACGGCGGCAGCACTTCCGTATATCCATGCTCTCGCGTGTGCAGATCGAGCATGAAATTCGAGAGCGCGCGCTCCAGCTTCGCACCTAAATCCCAATACACGGCAAAGCGAGCGCCGGTCAGCTTTACCGCGCGCTCTAGATCGAGCACGCCAAGATCGGCGCCCAAATCCCAATGCGCCTTCGGAGTGAAATCAAACTTCGGCGGCGCGCCCCATCGCCGCACCTCAACGTTCTCCTCGGCGCTGTGACCAACCGGCACACTCTCATGCGGCAGGTTCGGAATGCCAGAGAGAATTTCGCGCAAACGCGCATCAAGATCAGCCGCAGTTTTTTCCAGCCCTTGGATTTGTTCCCGCAAATCTTTTGTCTCGGCAATCGCCGCCGTCGCGTCTTGACCCCTCTTCTTGAGCTGGGCAATATCTTCGGACGCCTTATTCCGCTGTGCCTTCCGCGTCTCTGCTTCGGTAATGGCATGTCGCCGCTGCGTGTCGATTTCCTGAAAATCCTTCAACACGGCGGCCGGATCCATCCCGCGCAAACGCAGCTTCGCTTCCACCAACGGCAAATTGTCACGAACAAAATTAAGATCAAGCATGGGAACTTAATACTTTATCGGAAAAGAGCCGGGGAATGCACGCGAGCGATCAAATGCGATCAGCCCTCGGTGACGCCGAGGCGCTTGGACATTTCTTCGTAGAGAAAGCCTCTGCCGGGGCGGTAGGGTTGAATCCATTCGCCGTCGATAACGAATTGCGGGATGGCGCGCTTGCCGGTGTTCTTTACGACTTCATCCACAGCGCCAGGCGTAGATTGGACGTCTACTTCGGTATAAGGAATATTGTGCTTGGCCAGGAAGCGCTTGGCTTCGCGGCAGTCTGGGCACCATTGTGCGGAGTAGACGGTGAGATCCATAGATTATGTTAGCAGGCGAGCAATCTACACATGCTCGAGTTGAGCCAAAGTGCGCTCATTGACGACATTGCCAGTGTTGAGCGTAGAGGCAGGCTCGAAGAGCATTACCCAGCATTCTTTTTCGGCAACAGGGCGATGCTCCACCCCGCGGGGGACGACAATGAACTCGCCTTCCTCGATCCACTCGTGGCGTTCGCGGAGAGCTTCGTCGCGAAACTCCATGCGGAAGCGGCCTTTGACCACGAGAAACATTTCGTCCTCGTGGTCATGATGATGCCAGACGAATGGAGAATCGAACTTCACGAGTTTGACCATCTGGCCGTTGAGTTCGGCGGCGATGTGCGGCTTGTAGCACTCTGAAATCTTGCCGAACTTTTCGGCGACGTTGACCTTGAGCATGGCAGGCCTCCTCGGCGCGACTTATGCGTCAAATTTAGCGGGACCAGCCATTATAAGTGGCTGGTCACTCGGTCTCAAAGCTGTCCGAATCCACCGTCGACGTTGAGATCGACGCCCGTGATGTACGAAGCCTCAGGGCTGGCCAGGAACAGAACCGCGTGGCCAACTTCTTCGGGTGTGCCGAAACGCTTCATGGGATTGTCATTCTTGATGGTTTCCGCGAATTCGTCGATCGCAGCCTGTGGCAGTCCGGTGCGCCCGAAAATTGGAGTCGTGATCGGCCCCGGGCTCACCACGTTCACGCGAATTCCGCGGCCAACGAGTTCGGCCGCGAAGGTGCGCGCCAATGATCGCACAGCAGCCTTGGAAGCTGCATAAACACTAGCGTTCGGTGTGCCCAGCGCATTGACCACCGAAGAGTTTAACACGATTCCGGCATTGTCATTGAGATGCGGAACGGCCTTCTGCAACGTGAAATACATGCCCTTTACGTTGATGTCGAATGTCTCATCGAACAATTGTTCGCTAGTACCGTCGATGGGCGCGAATTTGGCGATTCCGGCGTTAGCGAAGATGGCATCGATCTTGCCGAATTTCGCGGCGACTTGCGCGTAGAAACGGTCGATGTCGGCGAGTTTCGAGACGTCCGCTTTTACGGCCAGGGTATTCGGTCCAATGATTTTGACGGCTTCGTCGAGCGTCTTCTGGTCGCGGCCGGAGATGGCGACATTAGCGCCTTCGGCGTAAAACAGTTTGGCGGTGGCGAGCCCGATGCCGCTATTGCCGCCGGTGATGACTACGGTCTTGCCTGCATATCTTTTCATAAAGGTTTCTCCAAATATGAGTCGCTACCTCGAATACGAGAGCCGTTTTTCGGTTCTTCGTATTTGTACAGTTTGATGAATGTTAAAATGGTTAAGGTTCAGTTTTTTGAGAGTGTTTCTGCCTGGCTGGGTTGGGGATTTCCAATGAATGGAAATGAAGTGGCGAAGATTTCGAAGGCCCTGTCCGACCCCACGCGCTTGCGTATTTACGAGGCGATCGCCGGATGTGAAGAGATGTTTTGTGGCGAATTGGTAGAGAAGTATGCACTGACGCCGGGGACTATTTCGCATCATCTGAAAGTCCTGGCGGAGGCTAACTTGATCGAGTCGCGGCGCGACGGACAATTCATCTACAACCGCTCTCGGCCGGAGACGATTCAGGAGTACGGGCAGGCATTGGCGAAGATGGCAGGAATTTCTCGCAAGAGGCAGCCAGGGTAGATTCCACATCAAGATTAATGTAAAAAACGAAAACCGCCAGTTTGCACTGGCGGCTTCGAGTTTGAGTAGATCAGCTTCAGGCAGGCTAGAAGCCCGAGGACTCCGTGATGTGGCCTCCGTGCAGCGTCATGTGGACGCCGCGTTAGGTGTTGACCCGCGTAGTAGCGGTCCAATCGATGTCGTCGGTGTTGACCGTGCCGCTGCCTCCGCCCGATAGAGAGTAGGTTATGCGGCCATCCTGATATTGATAGTTGCCGACGGCCAGCACCATGCCAGTCTTCAAAACGAACAGCGGACCGTTGGATGGTGGGAGCGATTGGGTGTTGCTGGCGCTGGTCGAAACGAAGTCAGCGTACGATGCGCGCGTGATCGCCGGAGCAGCTTGCGCCGTGATCGTCGTCACGTTACGAATCGCGAGCGAAGATCGCAAATCCCCGTTAATTTCCCCATTACTTCCCGCGCTCGCCGATTCACTGAACGACTCGTTCTGCGGCCGCCCGAAGAAGTGCCAACCCAGACCAAAAGTTGACGCCGTCTGCGGCACCTGCACGTCGTCCATGAGCCGCAAACTGTGCACCGTCTCGCCCTTGAGCTTGGGCCGCGGGCCGCGGGCTGGCAGCATGATGACCTTCCACGGCCACAGCGGAGGCAGCATCCATTCCACAACGTCGCGCTTGGCGTGGCCTTTGCCGTCGATCTTTCCCTCACGATCCACTTTGAAGCCCCGCGTCGCGATGACCTTTGCTTCCAGTGGAAGATCGCCACCGGGTCCAGGCCGATGCGATCAAATTGCAGCTTCAGATATCCCTTGCCCCAGAAATGGCCGGGATCCTTCGAGGATTCAAGATGGCCCACGAGATAGCTGCCGCGGGGAAATGCCTGTTGGCCGAATTCGGTGATTCCGCGCAAGTGGCATAGCACGGGATCCCCAACGTCAACCGACGCCGAGGAGAAGTTTGGTTCATTCAGCGTGCATTGCAGAAGAGTGCCGGCGAGCAGAACGACTTCCCGCGCGCTGGCGCAGAGTCAATGTGAGGACGACGAGACCTAGCAGGGTCACTGCTAGAG
>WNFI01689788.1_pt1 | contig 17315 bp, 21 predicted proteins | sample 5400471 | NCBI WGS metagenome assembly WNFI01 (sample SAMN13153348, study PRJNA577476) | soil metagenome | isolation source: 100 cm saprolite on Douglas fir-dominated hillslope | place: USA:California | collected 2013-09-17 | reverse complement strand
GTGCGGCAACACGTTGCGCCAGAGGTACGACGAGGTGGGATTGCCGTGCAGCAGCACGATGGGGTCGCCCTCTCCCACCTCCACGTACGCCATCTCGCTGCCGAGGATCCGCCGCCGCTGCTTTTGATACGGAAATGCCGCAGAGATCATGTTGGCTTCTCCTGCTGGTCTGGGGTGCCGGGCCGCGTGAGGCTCTCAACCCGTGCTAACAGGTTGAGCTTCGCCTAGATGTCACTCACTGTTCCCCTGCTCCTCGGTTGCCGAACGGCCCGATGCCAGGTCGGACGCCATTCGCTGGTCTGCCTCTCAGCCTCGGTGTGACAGCCGACGCAGATCAGATATGTCCGCTTCCCGGCTGGCGATCGCAGCCTGAACGTCAGCCTCGGCTATGGCGTCTAGGCGGACCCGAAGCTTGCCGTCGACTCCCTCGCCCAGACCTTGCCATCGGCGAGACGACGGGACCGCCCGGTCTGCCTGAAATGCATCGGCCGCCAGGTTCTGCTCGCTGTCAGAGATAGGCGCCGCCGCCCTCGCCTTCTCTGGCCATCCATTCAACGGCCAGCACGGTCTCCGGGTCGAATACGACCCATCCGTCGCCGCGGAAAATCTCGACGAGCCCGTCAGAGCGCAGATTGACGCTCAGCAGCGGATGCTTGTCGTCATTGACCCCCCACCTCGAGCCAAGCCCCTGCATTACCAGCCTGACCTGCCCAGGCTTGCCGATCAGCGGCTCCAGCAGACTAGTGACCACGCTGGCGTCCATAGCGCCACCCTACTGCCGGCCATCGGGCTCGGAAGTAGGGTGGCGCGGCCGCGCGACCGGCGAAAAGTTAGCTGCCTGCGGCAGCCGAGGGCCAGCGCACGCCGCCCTCGTTCACCCGGCCGGCTGAGTGGCAGCGCGCCGGGCCAGCTCGGCGATCAGCTCAGCGGTTCGCCCGGGCTGGTCCAGCATCACCCAGGTGCGGCTGCCGGCGATCACCTCCACGCGTGCGTCGGGCAGGATGGCAGCCAGCCTGCGCGCGTGCTCGGCCGGGAAGAACTTGTCGTCGGCGGCAAAGGCCAGCAGCGCGGGCTTGGTGAAGGTGGCCAGCTCGGCGGCGATCGTGTTCATGAGCTCGTCGTCACCAAGCGCGCGCTCTACGTGGCACGAGCGGAGGACCAGGCAACCGCGCGGCAGGAGTGCGCCGCGATCTTCGACCAGATCCTGCGCGGCTTGAGCCCCGGCGGCCAGACGACCGCTCCGCCGCGGGCCTGAACAGACGCTGCGCGCCAGCCGCCCGGGCCTATCAGCAGCATTCCTGGGCGATCGTCACGCCAAGGCGAACTCCGCCAAAACTGGGGCGAGTGCCTGCGGGCTGACGTTGTGTCCCTGGCCCGCCAGGGTACGGAGCTTGGCACCCGGGATCGTCCCTTCCAGCGTTCTGGCCGTATCGGCCATGAACGGCGCGCCGTCTCCGCCGTGCATCACCAGCGTCGGCACCGCGATCCTGGACGCGCGGCCGGCCGGAACCGACCTGTCCTTGCCCAGCAGAGCTGCATGATCGTAGGCGAGCGTCGGCGCCACGGCCTCGATGCCCGGCCAGAACGGCGCCCGACGCATGGTCTCGATCTCTGCGGCTGGCGTGCCGACGAAGGCCATGAAGTACGCGGCGGCATCCCCCGGGCGGCCGTCCGAAAGCGCGGCCGTCATGTCCGCCAGGTATTTTTCCCATCCCTGCCGGGCCGCTGGGTCGTCATCGTACGGCGCCTCGTACATGGCTAGCCTGCTGACCCGAACGCTGCCCAGGGCGAGGGCAGCCTCGAGTGCCAGGCAGGCGCCGGACGAATGACCGTATAGGGCTACCGATCCACCTGCTTCGCTGATCAGTGCGGCGATGTCCTCGATCTCGCGCTCGACGGCGTACGGGGCGGTGTCGCCGCTGTCGCCCCTGCCGCGGCGGTCGTAGACGTAGACCGTGAGCAAGGGCGAGAGCAGCTCGACCAGCTGCGCCTTGGACTCTGACCGGCGAGTGGTCAGGGCGCCGTCCACAACGACGAGGGCCGGCCCGTCCCCCTGCCGTTCGTAAGCGATGGCGGTTCCGTCGTCCGATCTGACTACTGCCACGGTCTTTGCTCCCTTGCCGCCGATGGCCTCATGCCAGGATCGTGCTGTGCGGGCGACACCGCAAGCGACGGGCCGGACCGTGTGATCGCAGGAAGGGAGTGGCAAGCCAATGCCGCAGCGGAACGATCAGCCGACTCTCGACGCGGCTGCCGAGCGGCAGCTCGCCAGCACCCTGTTCAACCGGGTCTGGACGCTGTTGGAGCAGGAAACGCGCAGCGAAGCAGGGGACGCTGAGATGATCCACGCGGCCCATGCGTCCTGCTACCACTGGATGATGATCGGCGAGCCGGTCAACCGCGCCCGCGGGGAATGGCAGTGCTCCCGGGTCTACGCGGTGCTCGGACGGCCTGAGCCTGCCCTCTTCCATGCTCAGAAGGTGCTCGACATCTGTCAGCGCGAGGGTATCGCCGATTTCGACCTCGCATTCGCCTACGAGGCCATGGCCCGCGCGTGCGCTCTCGCCGGCGACCTCAGCGAGGCCCGCCGGTGGGCCGAGCTGGCGCGGAGCGCGTGCGCGCAGGTGGCCGAGGACGATGACAGGCAAATTGTGCTCAGCGACCTCGAGACGCTCCCGGCTGGCATCTAAGAATGGTGTTTGAGGCATTGTCAGCGCGGCTGAGGCATTGGCCGGAGCGCTGCCAGTAGGTTGAGGCACCTGATGATCGTTCGTGGATCGTGAGGCGCGGCAGCTTCTGCCCGGTCCGTTTTTCTCTGAGTGCCGGAGGCGGCAGGGCAGGTCCGGCGGACGGCGGCTAGCAGGTGCTTCTGGTCGACCAGACCAGGGCGGTGGAGTATCCCGACTGGTAGTGAGCTGCCGCACCTGCGGCGCAGAGGGCAGTCGAACCTGGCACCGCCACGACGGAACGAGCATTGACGTTTGCCCCGAGGTCGATTTGCTGCCAGGTGCCGGCGACGAAATGCAGCAGATGCCCTGCGTGCGGATAGAACGCGGGCGCGGCGATCCATACGCCGCCGTGACCGTCTTTTGCCAGGGCAGTGGCGCCGATGAGGATCGGCCCCTGCTGGATCGCAGCAGGCAGCGAGTGTCTGGACCAGTGGCCGCCGGACAGCTTCATGAGCACGCCAGCCCCGGTGCCAATTGACGGCCAGCCAAGAGCCCAGACCGGCCCATTGCGCCGGGCCAGGACGCTGGTGAATGTCAGGCCCGCCAGCGCCGGGGCAATGACAGGCTGCCAGCGCCCCTGCCCATAGCGCAGCAGCCTGATGTGACTGCTGCCGGATCCGCCAATCGCCCAGAATTCTGACGGCGTTGCCGCGCTCGCCGCGATGATGGTCCGCCCGGGGCCGGTGAGCTGCCTCCACGTCCCGTTCAGGTCGTGCAGCGCACCGCCATGCAGGGTGCCGCGCGAATCACGCCAGGTTCCATAGAAGACCCACACGTTACGGGCGCTAATAGCCAGTACGCCGGTTGGCACATCCCCGGGCGGGCCGCCCTGCGGTTCTGGGAGGCGCTTGGCGATCCGCCAGCGGCTGCCGTCCCACCGGATCACGTAGCCGTTCGCCGTCACCGCCCAGGCATTCGAGGCGGAGTCTGCGCTGGCGGCGGTGATGGCGCCGAGGGTGCCTGGCTGCGGGACCGGCGTGACGTGCCAGCCGTGATTCTTCCACAGAACTGCCCCGGCAAGGCCGTTGCCAGCGGCGCCATAGCCTCCGACCGCCCACATCTGACCTGGCCCGACCGCCGTGATGGCGGTGAAGTGTGAATAGCTGTGGGCGGCGAACTGGTGCCGGTAGACCACATGCCAGGGAGAGGGCGACGACGTTGCGGCGACGGCCGGGACTACCCCGGCGGCTAGCGCTGCCGCCGCGCCGAGCGTGGCAGCGGTCCAGAGAGCACGCCGCACGGAAACCCCACATTCCGGGAGATCTAACATCCAGGACGTGCTACGCCTACCAGAGAAATGCTATTTAGTAAAGTTTCCCGAGGATTTGTTCTCCTCTGAGAGGATCGCCGGACAGGCCAGGCGCCGCGCAGATGACCGACGCCGCGGGGAGCCGTGGGCATGCCGAGGTAAGTCATGCCTCGGCGCCAGTGGATAGTACGTTGCGCATCTTGTCGGCCAGCATGTGCACTAGCCAGCGGGCACCACCACCGCGTCGTAGCCGGCGAACGTCTCGACGTAGCGGCCGCTGTTGACATGCATCTGGCCGCAGCAGGTCTGGTCCGGCGGGAACTCGACCTGATGGCCGAGCCGCTCGAGCACCGTCACGGTTGCCTGGCCCACCTGCGGAACAACGTGTCAGCCAGGCATGTCACGAACAGGGCAGTGCGCACCCTTATCTCACCTGCCCGCCGCCCCCGGACCCGCGGGCCTCCAGGGGTCACTTGCTGGGATGCGGGCAACCGACCTTCGGATTGGCGCCGCGATCATTCCAGACGGTCGCGGTAAGCGCCCGGCCTGCGGTGAGTCTGGCAGGCGCGCCAGGCACTCGCCGCCAACAACACGCAACTACCTCAGGTTCCACTACATAAACTCCGATACCACGAGGTGAGGGGGCATACGTCCACAGGACAGGCGCAACCGGCAAGATGTTTGAACAGAACTACCTGGGCAGTATGTGAGCATCCGCAGGCAGCAGAAAGCAGCTCCATGGCAGCCGTATTCGCGGTTTTCCTGATCGCAGTGCTCGTGGCTTTCGCTCGCACCGATGGACGGGTGCGCCGCATCGAGCGCCTCCGCGCCCTCGCGACCGGCGCGGTCGTAATCGGCAAGGCCGTTCTTGCCAGGGGCACCGAGATCGTCGAGCTAGCCGCTGCGCGGCTGGCTCAGGAGCATCGCAGCCAGGCCGGCCTCGACCAGATTCTCGCGGTAGTTGGCCGCCATCGCGCCGATGACGCGGAGCGCAGCGCCGGCCTCTGAACCGCCTTCCCGGGCGCTGCGTTTTAGTGCCGGGTTGATTGCCGATGTTTGAAACCCACGAGGCGGGCACAAATGGGCCGTGCGCCCTAACTGGTTCGCCGGAGGTGACCAGCATTGACTCGACCAGCGACGTGCAACGAGCCGAGTCCGTTCAATGAGCTGCCCAGCCGCGAGCTGGAGCAGCGCGACGACGCTGATCTGCTCGACCTGATCCATTCCCTGCCGCGGGAGGACCCGATCAGGGAAACGGCTTGCGGGGTCCTCGTCGATAGGTACCGCCCGCTGGTGCGATCGTGCGTCCGCCGGTTCCAGAACAGCCCGGAACCGTACGAGGACCTGCTGCAGGTCGGCTACGTCGGGCTCATCAAGGCGATCAACAACTATGATCCCGCGGCCGGAACCGGCCTGGCGGGCTACGCCCTGCCGTGCGTGAGCGGTGAGATCAAGCGCTATTTCCGTGACAAGCGCTGGCAGGTACACGTCAAGCGCTCGCTGCAGGAACTCCGGCTCGCGGCCCGGAACGCGACGTCTGAGCTCACGCAGGCGCTCGGTCATGCGCCGTCCGATGCCGAACTCGCTGACCGGCTGAACATCACCGAGGACGAGATCCGCGAGGTCAGGCGCGCCGAGATGGCGTTCCAGTCCTCCTCGCTCGACACGCCGCTCACCGATGACGACGGCCGCGCCAGCCTCGCCGACCTGATCGGCACCGATGACCCGCAGCTTGAGCAGATCCTCGACATGGAGGCGGTCTGGAAGCACTGGAGCGGCCTGCCTGACCGCGAGCAGCAACTCCTGCTCCTGCGCTTCTACGGCAACATGACACAGGCCGAGATCGGCAAACGGCTGGGAATCTCCCAGATGCACGTCTCCCGGCTCCTGGCCGAGGCCCTCGGGTACCTGCGCGAGCGCTTGCTGGAGCCCGCCTAGCAGTGCCGTGACCCGCGGGCGGCCAGTCGTCAGTCTCCGCCGGATGGCCGGCAACGACCCGCACACCAACCCCGAACCACGCCTAGCAAGTGAAGGAACGAACCATGAAGTCAGCGACAGCACTTACGCTCCTGGCGATCGGCGCCATCTTCGCCTTCGCCGTCACCGCCCATCCGTCCTTTGTGAACTTCCAGGTTCTCGGCTGGGTGCTCATGCTGACCGGAATCATTGGCCTGGTCATTCCGCGCCGCGGAAAGAGCTGGCTGCGCCGCAGCGTGCTCGTGAAGGGCTCGCCGGACCCCACCGAGAGCGTCGATGCCGATTCGCGCAAGCTGGTCACCCCGTTGACCTCCACCGATTCCGCGCCGACGGTAGCCGAGGGTCAGGTCGAGCGCGAATCGATCGTCGAGTTCATCGAGAAGTAGCCGGCCCAGCACTTCAGCGGGGCCGGTCAGCTGGGCCGGCCCGAGGCGACGCTCAGACCGGACCTCGCCCCGGCCTTCAGCCTGGTCGGCGCCGGTTGCCGCGTTGCGCTACCGCGCGCCAGGAGCCGCCTGCGCTCTTCCTCGCTAGTGCAGCCCCAGACCCCGTGCACCTGTCCCGTCGCAAGCGCGAGTTCCAGGCTTTCCGCCCGGACCGGGCAGCGGGCGCAGACCATCTTTGCCCGATTCAGCTGCTCGACCGACGGCCCCACCGACGACATCGGAAAGAAGAGCTCGGGATCAGCCGAAACGCACGCGCCTCGCGAGCGCCAGTCGGCATCTGCATACCTCATGTGCGATCAGTCTCCCCGTGGCGCGCATGGCCTCGCGCCATCGCCGCCGGCATCACGGTCATGGCGAGCGGTCCCCTGTCCCACATCGCCCCGCTTACTCATGGCCGGCCTGCTTATCCCGCTCGGATAACCGCCGCCTGGCGCGGGCCGGGCGCTCCGGGCTGTCGCCTACCCGCAGCACCATCATGGTGATGTCGTCCATGAGAATGCCAGCAGTGAACTCCAGCAACCTGCGGCGCATGGCGGCCTCGAACTGATCGGGATGAACTCCGGCCAGGCCGGCCAGCTCGTCGGTCAGCCGGGCCTGGAAGTAGGTCTGGTCCTGTCCCCGGGCCTGTGTGAGCCCATCGGTGTACAGGAACAGCATGTCTCCCTTGCGCAACATCAGCTCGTGCAGGCCTGGCTCGGCGTCGGGGAGCAGGCCGAGCGGCAGCCCGCCCCCGCCTGGCATCTGGACCCGCCCGTCCGCGCGGATGACGGCCGCGCTGGGATGGCCTGCGCTGCCGAGCACAACCCGCAGGGCCCCATCGCGCCACTCCAGGTGCGCGATGCTCGCCGTCACGAAGCCGCCGCTCAGCTCCCCGGCGAGCAGGATCTCGTTGGCACCGGACAGGACCGCCGCCGGGTCGGCGGTGCCGTGCGCGATCACGCGTATTGCGTGCCTGGCGGCGGCTGTGACCGCCGCTGCTTCCTCGCCCTTGCCACAGACATCGCCGACCGACAGGCCCCAGCCCGAGGGGGTCCGGTACGCGTCATAGAAGTCAGCGCCGATCTCGATGCCCTCTGTCGCGGCGACATAGGCGGCTGCCAGCTCGACTCCGTCGATCTCGGGCAGCCGGCGCGGCAGCAGGCTGGCCTGCAGCGCGTCGGCAATCTCGGTTCGCCGGCGGAACATGTGGTCAACGCGGATGGCAAGGGCAAGCTGCTCGCCGAGCTCCTCGACAAGGCCGAGGTCGGCGATCTCGAAATGGGTCTGCCCAGCCTGCCTGGCCAGCGTCAGGACGCCATATCGGCTCTCCCGGTCGGTGATGGGCACCGATAGCACGGAGGTCGAGCCGAGCAGCATCAGCAGCGGGATATCCCCAGGCCCTGGACCGAGGACTTCCGCATCGTCGGCATGAGCGATGAGCACGGCCTTTCCTGACTCGTGCACCGCGTGCGGCAGCGATCCTGGCATCGGGTTCAGTGCCGCCGCAGAGTCGCTGATCCCGGCCAGTCCAGGACCCTCAGGCCCGATGACGAACTGCCGCCTGAGCTGCCCCCTGCGGTCGAGGTCCACGATGACCCAGGCCGCAAGCTCCCCGGCGAGCAGCCGCGCAGAACGCTGCAGTGTCATCGACTCGCTGAAGTTCTCGTTCTCGAGCAGGAGCCTCGTCACCGCCGTCACGAGGTCCATCCGCTGCGTGATGGCCTCGACCGCTCCGGCGGAACGCTTGCCGCTGGCCTCGGCCGCTCCGTTGCCGGAAATGCCGGCGTCCGTAGGCCGGACCGTCGTGCGATCATCGTCCGCGCCGGCGGTCCCGGCGACATCTGCGACCGCGACGATCAACCGGTCCCGGTCACCGCTGACGCTCACCAGGCTGATTGTCAGTTCTCGAACCGTGGCGCCCGTCGAGCTGAGCAGGCCGCAGCGCACGCGGCCGACCCGGCCGCTCCGCGCGACAGCTTGGAGTTGTGTCTGCACAGCGGCGCGGCTCTGCAGAGCAACGAAGGTGGTAAACGACCTGCCGGTCGCGTAACCGGGCCTGGACCCGAGTAGCTGGGCGGCGGCCTTATTGACCCGCTGGACCGTGCCATCGGCGGCGAGCAGGAACAGCGGGACCGGCGCATCGGTGAAGGCAGCGCGCAGAACCCGGCGCTCCGTGCCTTCCGGATCGGCTGAGCGCCCGCCAGGCACTTGGCCAAGGTTCACCGACGGACCCGCTAGCAGGCCTATCGCGCCCTCGAGCTCGGTGAAGGCCGCCTCGAGCAGCGCGTCGACGTCGGCGGCAGGCAAGCCCGCTGCCTGCCGCAGCGCGGCATGGCGCTTTTCGAGCTCAGCGACCTGATCTGCGCCGTCATCAGGCTCTGGCACTACCGGCACTCCATGTCCCATCTCGTCGCGGTGCTAAAGTCCCACTAGATCAGTCACCCGTCGCGAGCGTCTAGGGCGCGTCCCGCAGATCTTGGCGACGGGGGCCGGGATGGCTCGCCGGACCGCTCAGGCGCTCGATCGCCGCCGCGGCCAGGTCGGCGATGTGCGCCAGCACGTTCAGTTCGAGGAATGTCACGTGCGGCTGAGACTTGCCGCGGACGATGGTGATCGCCCCGATGGCACTCTCGTCGGCCATGATCGGGCTGACTGCGTAGGAGCCCGCACCGAACGCGTCGGCCACCCGCCGGCCATCAGGCAGGATACCGAGCTCGGCCGGATCGGCCATGGACGCCTGCACGAGCGGCGTGCGCTGCTCCATCGCCGAGACAATCATCGGGCAGCCGTGCACGGAAAGCTCGGCCACGGCCGAGGTGAGCTCGGGCTCATGCCGACGGCCGGTCACCGATCTCGACGCTTGCCCCCACGCAGACACGTCCACGATGACCCAGTCGGCGAAGTACCCGGTCAGCGCGTCGGCTGTTGCGGCCAGCAGGTCTCGTTCGGCGGTCGCGGCAACCGCCGCTCCTCCAGCCGCCGCGAGGGCATCAAGTGCCGTCGTCCACGCGCGAACCCGCTCGGCGGGCCACACGTCTGGGGGGAGGTTCATCGTCCTTCAGCCTGGTTTGCGATTGTCTATTCAGCCCGGACCTGCCGTCCGGCGGGCACCGCACGCAAGGCTGGTAACCGCTACCCGTGCAGCCTCGGGCCAAACGAGGATCAGCCGACGTCAAGCTCGTGCGACTCGACGATCCGCCTGGCGACCTCGGTGACTTTGATCTGGCGGGCCTGGGAGATTTCCCGCATCCGCCGGAGCGCCTCGTCGGCGCTGCAGGACAGACCCACCATCAAGATCCCCTTGGCCTGATCAACTACCGCCCGGGAATCGGCTCCCTCACTGAGCTGGCGCACGGTCCGCTGGGCTGCATCGTATGTCGAGGTGTTCCTCATGACCGCGCTGCCGAAGGCGATGAGGAGCTGGCCAACGGGCGCGCGGCTGGCGTCGAGCACCCTGGGACGGGTGGCGTACATCGTCATGATCAGCGCCTGCGGCCCTGACACGTGCACGAGGGTCAGCGAGGACCGGACTCCCATGGACAGCGCGCGGCCGGTGTATTCGGGCCACCGGTCCTCGCTGAGGGTGTCCGGACAGCTGATCTGCTTACCCTCGGCTACAGCGTCAATGATCGGCCCCCGCCGCCAGGCCAGCTGGACCTCAGCCAGCTCCGACAGGTCGGGGTGACTGGCAGCGGTGATGGTCGCCTCATTTTCGTGCCAGAGCACGGCCGTTGCCCCTGAGCACCCAGGCACGTGCCTGGCGGCAAGCTCGACCAGGCTGTGCATGGCCCGCGACTCCGAGGCACTCGCGAGGGTCAGCAGTTCGCCTGCGGCCTGAGCGAGCTCCGCGCTTAGATCCCGTGACTCACCTTCGGACACCGCCACCTCGCCACTGCCGATTACTGCTCCGATCGGCCGATCGCCCTCCGTCGCCATGGCCGAGCAACAGACTAGGCACGGCGCGGCATTCCGGCCACTCCGCCGGTCAGCCGCTAGCTCCGAGATTAGAGCGATCGCCGCTGGAGAAGGCACTCATCCCCCTTCGCGAGTAAGCTCCGGTCGATGGACCGGACCCCGCGGACCACATGAGGGACTTGCCGAATGCTCCAGCTTGCCACAGAAGGCACCGCCACAGGCGAGGTGGTGCCGGTACTGCTGATCGAGGATGACGAGGCCGACGCACTCCTCGTGCGCGAGTACCTGGCCGACGCTGGCCTCGGGGTGTCGTTGTCGTGGCAGCAGAGCCTCGCGGCAGCGACGCCCGAACTCGCCGCGGGGCCCGTCTGCGTGCTACTGGACCTCGGTTTGCCCGATTCGATCGGTTTTGAGGGAATTCAGCATGTCCTGAGCCTGGCGCCGGACGCTGCGGTGCTCGTGCTGACCGGCGCCAGCGACGAATCGCTGGGTATCGCTGCCGTCACCGCCGGCGCGCAGGACTACCTGATCAAGGGCCAGGTGGACGGGGCGACCCTGAGCCGCTGCATCAGGTACGCGATCGAGCGCAAGCGCGCGAACGAATCAGCGCGCAAGCTGCGCGAGGCAGCGATCAGGCAGGCCGAGTACGCCAGGCTGGAGCGCGGTCTGCTCCCTGTCCCGATCCTGAACGACTCCAGCCTGTATCACTCGCTGCGTTACCAGCCGGGCCGGGATCAGGCGCTCCTGGGCGGCGACTTCTACGATCTCGTCGAGCTGAGCGACGGAACGCTGCATGCGCTCATCGGCGATGTCTGCGGTCACGGGCCCGACGAGGCGGCACTCGGGGTATGCCTGCGAGTGGCTTGGCGAACGCTGGTGCTGTCCGGTCATGAGCCCAGCCATATTCTCAGCTGCCTCCAGGAGGTGCTCGTCCGCGAGCGGCACAGGCCTGAGGTTTTTGCCACTGTGGCCACCATGAGCGTAGATGTCGCCACTGGAGACGGCGTGATCCACATTGCCGGTCACCCACCGCCCGTACTCCTCGGGTCCACGCCAACCACGCTGGGCGACGGCCGCGGCGGCCCGCCGCTTGGCCTGTTCGACGAGGAATGGCCACACATCCCCGTGGCGCTCGGACCGCAGTGGTCGCTGATGTTCTATACCGATGGCCTCATCGAGGGAAAGGGCGGCCCTGACCGCAGAGTGCTCGGGCCCGAGGGGCTGCTCGACCTGATCGCCGGGTCATCGCCCGGCCCCTCGGCACCTGGGTTCGAGGACACGCTCGCCGACACCCTCCTCAAGACTGTGGAGCGGTTGAACGGCGGCCCGCTGGCCGACGATGTCGCTGTCATCATCGTCGGGCGGCACCCGTGACGGACCAGCTCGAGACGGAGGGGCAGCCGCAGCCGAAGCTGGACGCCGAGAACACGGCCTCGGCCAGGACGCGGCGTAAATTTGGCCAGGCTGCATGGTCGCTGCGCCGCAGGCTCGCCGTCGCCTTTACCGTCGCGGGAGTTTTGCTCGTCATCGGGTGCGTAGTGGGCGGCATGGCGCTGAACAGCATGGTCAACGCGGTCGATCTCCAGGTCAACGGCCTGGACCCGGCTGCCAGCCAGACCGGCTATCTGTTCGGCTCACTGCTCAACGAGGAAACCGGGGTTCGCGGCTTCGTCATCACCCGCCAGCAGGCCTTCCTCATGCCGTACCGCCAGGGCCTGGCTCAGTCCGCGGGCTACGTCCGTTCCCTGCGCGGGCTCGTGGCTCCTTACCCGTCGCTGCGGCGCCAGCTCAGGGCAGCCGAGAGCCAGGCCGGCCAGTGGCGCAGCGACTATGCCGTTCCCGCCATCGCCGCCGCCGCGCAGCATGGTCATCGTGGTGGCGATCCCCGCCGCCGTGGCGCTCATCGGCGCGGCCGCAGCCGCCTGGGCCGCCATGAACTCCTGGGTGACCCGTCCGCTAGCGGCACTCGGCCGCGAGGCACAGGTAGTGGCCTCCGGCGGGCTAGACCATCAGCTAAAGGTGCACGGCCCGCGTGAGGTCATGGACCTGGCCGGGGATGTGGAGGCGATGCGGCGCCAGCTGCTGGGCAGCATGGGCGACCTGTCGTACAAAGCCAACGAGCTCCAACGTTCCAACCGCGAGCTCGAACAGTTCGCGTATGTCGCCTCGCACGACCTCCAAGAGCCGCTGCGCAAAGTGGCAAGCTTCTGCCAGATGCTCGAATCGCGGTACGCCGGCCAGCTCGACGATCGCGCCCATCAGTACATCGCGTACGCCGTCGACGGTGCCAAGCGCATGCAGCTGCTGATCAACGAGCTGCTGACGTTCTCCCGCGTCGGCCAGCCGGGCACGATCCGTGGCCAGGTTGACCTGAACGCGGTGGCGCGCGAGGCCATCGACCGGCTGGACGCCACGATCACCGACACCGACGCCGACGTGACAATCGGGGAGCTGCCGACGGTTACGGGCGACCCGACGCTCCTCACCCAGCTCTTCCAGAACCTGCTCGGCAACTCGATCAAGTTCAGGCGGATGGACGAACGGCCTGTGATCCGGATAAGCGCCGAGCGCAAGGACCGAGGCTGGGAATTCGCGTGCCGGGACAACGGGATCGGCATCGCTCCTGCCCACGCCGAGCGGGTGTTCGTGATCTTCCAGCGCTTGCACCCCAGAGACGCGTATCCCGGCACGGGCATCGGGCTGGCGATGTGCAGGAAGATCGTGGACTTCCACGGCGGACATATCTGGATCGACACCGAGGCAGATCCGGCGACGGATTCCGGATCAGGAACTACAGTCCGGTGGACACTTCCCGGGTCGGACGGCCACGAGGATCCAAGTTGAACGCCGCCGATTCGGGGATCATGATCCAGATCCTGCTCGTTGAAGACGACCCGGGGGACGTGCTCATAACGCGCGAGGCCTTCGCCGAGAACAAGGTACGCAACCACCTGAGCGTGGTGTCAGACGGCGAAACGGCGATGGCATACCTGCGCCGCGAGGGCGAATTCGCCAGCGCGCCCCGCCCGGATCTCATCCTGCTTGACCTGAACTTGCCGAGGAAGGCCGGGCACGAGGTCCTGGCCGAGGTGAAGTCCGATGCCGAGCTGCAGCGGATTCCTGTCGTCATACTGACCACCTCAGACGCTGAGGAAGACATACTCCGCAGCTACGATCTGCACGCGAACGCGTACGTCACTAAGCCGGTCGACTTCGACCGCTTTCTGGACGTGGTACGCCAGATCGACGAGTTCTTCGTGACCGTGGTCAAGCTCCCGGGCCGCTGACGGCTGGCATTCCCCCCGGATTACGCGGCGGTATCGGGGGAAGTCAATTACGGCCGCACCGAGCCTCGGTGCCGCATGCTGACCTGAGGTTACGCAGATGAGGCCGACTGACGACGACAGGAACGAATCACAAGCCGCGCGGGACGACCGCAACCTCTTGGAACTGCTGCAGGAATTGCGCGTCGCCGCACTCGGCGTCCAGGTGCTCTTCGGTTTCTTGCTGGCGCTGCCGTTTGCGAATCGCTTCGCGAAGCTCAGTCACGCGCAGCGCGGACTGTTCATCGCCGACCTTGCTCTCGCGGCCGTGGCGACGGTCCTCTTGGTGGCTCCGGTCGCCTATCACCGCCTCGTCTTCCGGCATCACCTCAAGGAGCCGCTGATCACAGCGGCGAACAAGATGGCCATAGCCGGGCTTGCCGCCGTAGCGCTCGCTGTGACGATCGCGCTGATTCTGGTGACCAGCTTCGTCGAAGGCAACACGCCGGCCATCATCATCGGCATCTTCATCGCCTGCCTGTTCGCAGTGCTGTGGTTCGTGCTCCCGCTGGTCCGCCGCCAGCGCGCTAGCTCGGGGCACAGATGAACTGGACATACCATGCAGCCGTGAGGGGACCTGACGCGGCGCCCGCCACCTGCCGCACGCCAGAGCTTGCTGGCTTGCTCTCGCGGTGGCGGGACGACCTGGCATCCTGGGCCATCCCCGAGCACATACTCGACGCGGTGGCTGAGTCTCCGTGGGTACTTCCTGGCAAGGTCTTTGCCAGGCGCGCCGACCGGCTAAGCGCGGAGCCAGCCGGGCCATCCTTCGAGCGGGCCTGGGCGGCGCTCGATCCGCCCGGCACAGTCCTCGATGTGGGCTCAGGACCGGGGGCCGCCTGCCTGCCGCTACTTCCGCGCACGACGGCATTGACCGCGGTCGACGCGGACGAGCGGATGCTCGGCCTGCTCGCGGGGCGGACTGCCGCACGCGGCGTTCGGGCTCGCTGCATAGCAGGCCGGTGGCCGGAGGTCGCGTCGGAGGCACCGGTTGCCGACGTGGTCACTTGTCATCACGTGGCCTACAACGTCCCTGATCTGGAATCCTTCGTGACGGCACTCACAGCGCATGCGCGGTGGCTGGTTGTCATCGAAGCCGCCAGTGTCCATCCGCTCACCTCACTCAACGAGCTCTGGCTTCGGTTCCACGGACTCGCGCGGCCTAGCCGGCCAACGGGAGATGACATACTCGCGATCCTGACCGCCATGGGCCTGCGATACGGCCATGAACGGTGGAGCAGGCCAGCAGGCGCAGATTACGAGAGCTTTGCCGAACTGACCGACGTCACCTGCCGGCGCCTCTGCCTGCCACCGCAGCGCGCTGCCGACGTAGCCGACGCACTGATCGACGCCGGCGTGGATCCGCAGCACCCGCAGGATCTGGGTTCGTCCGGTCGTGACGTGCTGACCATCTGGTGGGCCGGCCGTGCGCAGAACTAGTTCGCTGGCAACGCTGGCCAATTTGGCAGCTCGTACGTCTTGTTGTAGAGACGATAGGACAGCACGACGACGGTGAGGCACCCTTCATGACCGACTGGCCGGACGACTGGTTTCGCGGGGCTCCGCCTGCGGGCGCGAAACAGCCGGGAAACGGGCCCGATCCCGCACCAGCAACACCCGGGCCAGGCGCCGCCGGCGCCGAGAGAGCCGCGGCCGAGCCGACGGTCCGGCTTCCCCATCGCTCGGCGGCATCCGGGCCGACCGGACCTGGCGGACCGGGCGGGCCAGGCGGTGGCTGGCCGGACCAGCCCGCCGCGCGCGCGCCGCGCGCGCTGGAACGGTCACCGCTGCCGCCGGGCCAGTTCGGCGGCGGCGCAGGCGGCAGCTATCCAGGCGACTTCTCGCCCCGGTATGGATGGCGGCGCTGGCTGCGGCCCCGGCCGATCATGGCCGTACTGGCCGTGATCCTGTCGATAGCGATCGTCGGAAGCATCGCGAGCTACTTCTACCTCGACTCCAAGCTGACGAGGAAGAACGTCCTAGTCGACTATCCCAACCGGCCGGCCGCCGGCTCAGGCCAGAACTGGCTGATCACCGGGTCTGACAGCCGCCAGGGCCTGACCCGCAAGCAGGAGCGCAGGCTTGCGACCGGTCGTAACATCAGCGGTCAGCGGTCCGACACGATCATGGTGCTGCACATGCCGGCGAACGGTAGCCGGGCGGTGCTGATCAGCCTTCCGCGCGACTCGTATGTGCCGATCCCTGGCTACGGTTCCGACAAGATCAACGCGGCATTCGCGATAGGCGGCCCCCGGCTGCTCGCCGAGACGGTGCAAAACGTCACCGGGCTGCGGATCGACCACTACATGGGAATCGGCTTCGGCGGATTCGTCCATGTTTCGCGACTTCGGACCTGCAGCGGATCCAGAACCAGCGGATCTTCCTGCGAGCCCTGCTGCGCAAGCTCACCAGCGCCGGAGTGATCGCCAACCCGTTCTCCGGGCTGCCCGCCGCCTCCGGCGTCGCAGGCACCCTGACCGTCGACGAGGGTACCCACCTGTATCAGTTGCTTCAGGTGGCCTTCGCGCTGCGCAACCCCATTACGACCACGGTGCCCATCGCCTCAAGCTTCGTGACACCAAGCGGCCAGGACGCGCTGCAGTGGAACAGTGCGGCTGCGCTCAAGCTGTTCCACGAGCTCCGCAACGACCAGCGCATTTCCAAGAGCCTGATCACAGGGTCTACGCAGGCGGGCTGACGCACGCAGGGCCAGCCCAATGTGCCCTCGGCGTCGCCTGCCAGACGCCGATGCCGCCTCGATGCTCCTTTGAGCCTGCCTTCAGCCAACCTTCAGGCAGACGGCGGACAATAGCAAGATGAGCACCGTGGCCGGCGAGCGCCAGCAGCAATCGGCCAAGCTACTGGTTGTCGAGGATGAACCGAACATCCTCGAGCTGCTGGCCGCCAGCCTGCGCTATGCCGGCTTCGAGGTCGTCACAGCCGCCGCCGGGTCCGAGGCCGTGCAGGCAGCGCAGCGGTACCGGCCCGACCTGATCGTGCTCGACGTGATGCTGCCCGACATGGATGGCTTCGAGGTGCTGCACCGCCTGCGCGGCGGCGGGACACGCACGCCCGTGGTATTCCTGACCGCGCGGGACTCGACCGAGGACAAAGTCCGCGGACTGACCCTCGGCGGCGACGACTACGTCACTAAGCCCTTCAGCCTGGAAGAAGTCATTGCGCGGATCCAGGCGGTACTCAGGCGGACCCGCGGCGGCGCCGCAGAGCAGTCGCCGAGGCTCGTCTTCGCCGACCTGGAGCTCGACGAGGACAGCCACGAAGTATGGCGTGGTGGAACCCAGGTGCAGCTGTCGCCTACCGAGTTCAAGCTGCTCCGGTACTTCATGCGGAACGCGGGCCGGGTGCTGTCCAAGATGCAGATACTCGACCACGTCTGGGACTACGATTTCCGCGGCGACACAGGCATCGTCGAGTCCTACGTCTCGGTGCTGCGCCGCAAGATCGATGCGACCGAACCGCACCTGCTGCACACCCTGCGCGGCGTGGGCTACGTCATGCGGCTCCCGTCCTCCTAGCCAGAACCAAGCCTATGGCTCACCCGACGCGCATAAGAGGGCTCTGGCGGTCGGCGCGACAAGTACCCGGGCGGATGCCGCTGCGGATCAAGCTCATCGCTGCGGTCCTGGCGCTGGTGACCGCCGCGCTGGCGGTCATCTCCATCGCGGGCATCGCGTTC
>WNFI01305858.1_pt1 | contig 17316 bp, 25 predicted proteins | sample 5400471 | NCBI WGS metagenome assembly WNFI01 (sample SAMN13153348, study PRJNA577476) | soil metagenome | isolation source: 100 cm saprolite on Douglas fir-dominated hillslope | place: USA:California | collected 2013-09-17 | reverse complement strand
CCTGGGTGTCGCTAGCTATCACAAAACGGAGCGACACAACTTTTCGCGCGAAAGGAGACTGAAATGAAAAAGCTGGCAATGTATCTGTCGATGACGCTTTTGGCTACCGTCCTCTCGACGTTAGCCCTTGCCTCGCCGACAGGCAACACAGATCCGACCTACAGTTTCACCTTGGATGGACCGCAAGCCGCCGGAGACCCCAACACCGGCAACACCGTTCTGGTAACCGGCAGCGGAAGCTTTGATACCGCCGAGTCCGGAACAGTCATTGGGAGTGGCTCGTTCACGATTCTTCAGAGCAGCGGTGCGGTGGTGAGCAGGGGCACCTGGAAAGCCACCGCATTCGTTAATTTCGATTCGTTTGGCGGCTTCAACCCGGGGACCCAAGGCGGCGTGCTCAACATCACTGTGACCCTCTCTCCGAATGTCGGAGCACCGGTGACAGGTGTCTCGATGACCGTCACTTGCCGTGTTAAGGCTCCGCCCAATTTTACAGGAGCCGAGGGGATAACCATTGGGAGCTTCACGCATACTATCGCGGGGCACACGCTATTCCACCTGAACGAATAGGGCGATCATCACAGAAACACTCGAAGTGGATGCTGCAAGATCGGCCCGGTGCATGGTTGCGGATAGCGGCGCAGTTGTCGCTTTTCTACTGGCTCGAGAGTTTATCTTCGGTATTGAACTCGGGCGGGGCGACGAACCTCGCAATGAGACTGACTGGCGGGCGGCAGAATTGTCAAGGTGGGCAGGGGCCGATGTCCCGCTCGCTGCGATTTCGTAATTCTCAAGGCAGGAGTGCAACCTACTTTTGGCCCTGTGGCCCAGAATATGCCGCCAGTCCATGAAATTGAAGGAGCCTTCAATGTCGCTGAATTTGCCCTCGTCGGCCAGAGTTGCGCGTTTCTGGTTCCTACTTGCGATCGGAATTCTGGTATTCCATATAACCACGGCGGGTAATGCCGCTGCGAGCGATAACGTGGTGGTCCAATGGAACGTCGCGGCGTTGCAAGGGGTGCGCGATTCCCGCATTGGTCCGCCGATGGTGGCTCGGGCCCTGGCGATTGTGCACACTTGCATCTACGACGCGTGGGCGGCGTACGACAAGAGGGCCGTCGGTACAAGGTTTGGGGATGAACTGCGGCGGCCCAAAAGAGAACGCACGTTAGCTAACAAGAATGAAGCGATCAGCTTTGCCGCCTATCGCGCCCTGGTGGATCTCTTTGCGCTCGACAAGGCTAGTGTCTTTGATCCTGTCCCTTGCCAAAACTCTGGGAGTACTGAGCTTCACCCCTTTAACAATGTTACAGGCCTCCTGCGTAAGCCGCTGATTTCAAAGTCGATCGTCATTTTGGCGAGGGACAACAGTCGGTACAAGGCGGAGGTGGGACGATGGCTGTAGCGCTGCTCCCGCCGCCGCTCACACGCTACCAGCGGCGGCTGCTCGAAGTTGCGCAAGGACAGTGGACTTACTTCAATGGTGTTGCGCCTGCGCTTTCGCGGCTCCCCGCACAGGCATCGCACAGTAGTTCCCCCCCGTAAATCCCTCCGCTTCCACGCCAAACGCGTGATCAAAACGCGCGCGGTAATTTTCCCACGCCAGTGTCGCTGTCAATTCCACAAGTTGCGCGTCCGTGAACCTCTCCCGCAGCTTTGCAAACAGCGCGTCCGGCACCTCGACCGGCGTCTGCGTCATCGCGTCCGCGTACTCCAGCACCAGCCCTTCGGTTTCCGAAAACAGCGCGCTATCTTTGTACTCCGGCAGCGCCGCCATCTTTTCCTCCGAAATTCCGCGGGTTCTGCTGACCGCAGAACCGATATCAATTCAAAATGGGCACCCCACCAGCGTGGCTACCCGCAACTGCGCCAAATCCTTTAATCCCGCGTCCACCAGCTGGCTCCCGAGCAGCGACTGCTCCATCTGCCCATAGCCCCAAAGAATCTTCGAGTGATGTGCGGCGATGCGCACTGGCATCACCAAACGTCCAAGCTTGCGTTTCGTCAGCCCATAAACAATTCGCGTCAACAACCCGCTCAACAACCCCTGCTTGCTGGGATCAGCCCCGTTGATTCGCGCCATGGCCGCTCACCTCCCTGCGATATTCCCTCACAGTGTAGTCCCAATTTCGACCTCCGTTCTGCGCACGCTTGTTATGAGGAGGCGGGGGGCCGGCCCGGAACTCTCAGCGAATCCTTGCGCTCCATTGCCACACTCGGTAACCACACAGTGCTCCGGGAAAACGCTTCTCCAGCTCCGGCTCTCGCACCACCCATGAGATCGCTCAGGTCTAGGCGCTTGAATTGGCTTTGCTCGGCAGGCACCAAGCAACACGCCACTTCCAACGGCAATCCGAATCGACAAAACCAATCTCCCGCAACCATGCCAACTGGGTTTCAGCATCTAGAAGCTTCTTCTCGCTGTCTTCGTCTTTGGGAGAGATTCCCAGATTAGCCAGGAAGTCATTTGAAGATGAGCGGTGGTAGAGGGCGCGCACGGCACATTCCGGGCGTATTGTCGCGAACTCCTCCAGAGTCGTTTGTGTCCGAGTCCGCCGTGAGACGAGAGGGATCGGTCACGAGGCCTTTGCACTGCGGGGACGAACACTGCACACAGTGTCCACGGGACCACGCGGTATCACGAAGGGCTTGCATATACTGAGGACTGCGACACACCGAGCCAGACTCGTCCACGGAAATTCGCTGACTCGAAGGAGTGACTATGGCGTCCGACTTGCAAGCTGGGGATCTGAAAGGAAGAATCCAGCGAGTGGAAGACTGGGTCAAGGCGCTGCGGTGGCTTGTGGTTATCGTGGCTGCTTCGCTCGGTCTTCAAATCTGGTTTCTGATTCACCCCAGCCTCTTCCAAGCCGACACGATCCGCGCGCGAAACGTTACGATCGTGGATGAGAGTGGCAACAGAGTCGCGATACTAAGCTCAGAAAATGGAGTGTCCGGTCTCTCTTTTTACGACACGAACCACAAATCCAAAGCGCAAATCGTGGTCAGCAATTCGGAAGGGCCCAAAATCCTTCTCTTTGACAAGGATGAGAACCAACGCGCGCTGTTGCAAGTGGCAGAAGCGCCGGCGCTGGTTCTGCACAGTCCCGATCATCAGGTTCGCGCACTATTCACGGCCGACGAGAACACAACTGTCTTGTGGTTGAAGGACAAAAAAGGGTTTGCCACTGTCTTGGGGAATGCAGTAGAAGAAACTCGGAAAATAGACAAAGCCGGCAGCGAGCCTGTGGTTACCGACACGGTGAAAAGGACCCCCGCCGCGTCGATTCAACTCCGAGACCCCGGCAACGGTCTTCTCTGGAAGGCTCCATGATCGGATCGAGAGCTGTTAGTGGTAAGTGACTCGCGCCGTCTCTTGTGCGTCATACGTCCAGTAACCAGTCCAAACACGCGGGCTGAATCAGCCCGACAAATGCCCTAGGCAGCGAGCCGCCGCGGGTCTTCAAAAAGGCGCGCGGTAACAGCCCCAAAGACAAAACCGCCAACGTGAGCTAGGTAAGCCACCCCGCCCGTTTGGACTACTGCCACCGACCCGGCGTGAAAGAGTTGGATGAGAAACCAAAACCCAATTAGAAGCGCGGCCGGGATCAAGGTGACACGCACGAACACGAAGATGATTAGAAGCGCACGAATCTGGTCGCGAGGGTAAGTCACTAGAAATGCGCCCATGACAGCGGCAATTGCGCCGCTCGCACCCAGGTTGGGAATTGTCGAGCTGGGGCTGGCCGCTATCTGGGCCAGCATAGCCACCAGTCCGCCGCCAAGGTAGAACGCCAAATACCGTAATGGATTCATCGCGTCTTCAATCTCGGGGCCAAAGGCCCACAAGAACACCATGTTGCCCAGGATGTGCGACCAACTGCCGTGCATGAACATGGCCGTCAGGATGGTGATCCAGTGATGGCCAGCAACAATTTTCGCGGGGATTGCCGACCACTTGAGCACGAATGCATCACCACCCTTCAGTTCAAGCCCAAAAAAGAACACATTCGTGAGAATGATGCACGTCGTGACGATGGGAAAATGCACCGGACGTCGAGATGCGTCGGTTAATGGGATTAAGCCTCCCACTCTGTCTTCCTCCATTCCACGATATGCACACCGGGTTCAGCGGTAGGGTGCACCGAAGTTTCGGTCTGTTGGTTCATGCCGTCTGGGCAAGGCCCAACCGTGCACGGAAAGTCCTCACAAAGCGCGAATGCGCTGGATCTGCCGGTGCGGATATCCTTCGAGGCCTAGGCCAACTTACTCGTGACGCTGCGCGCGGCCAGGGAAAGCATCAGGCGAGAGATTCCGCTGAAGAGCATGCTGATCCCTACAAGCGTGCCGATGACCCATTCAGTGCTCGATGGCCACGTTCTCCAAATCATGACGGCAAGGATCAGGGTGATGATCCCGTCAAATAGCAGCCAGCGCGAGCCCGGCATGGGGCGGAGCCGGAACGACAAGATAGCGCGTGTGCCAGGCAAACACCAGATGAGCCGCCCCACTGAAAACAAGCAGCCAGGCGACCAATAAATTCACCGCGATTCCGGCCGCCTGAGGTACCGCGATCGCTAGAAAACCAGCCAGGATCATCAGGACGCTGAGCCCGATGGACCAACCCACTGACTTTTTCACGATTGTGCCCAGAGATGTAGCGTTCATGACGCCTCCTTCTTAGACCCGGAATTCCCGATTTGGACCTCCGGCGTGTGCATCGTACGCTTCTCCTACCCTAGACACAACGAACCTGCCACTAGACTGCGGTTCAGGCTGTGGCCATGTTGTTGGCGGTCAACCGGTCGGCGCCGTGCTTTCCGCATCTGATCAGCGGCCAAGAATTTGCACTTCCAGCGGCGCCAGTGTGACACGCACGCAATTCAGCGGTCCGGTTCCCGTCGTGCCGTCCGTTTCTTGAACTACGACAGTGCCGGCGACCAACTGCTGCACCGCGCTGGGAGCCTGCGGCGCCTGTTGATTGCTGTACAGGATCCGCATTTGATTGCCCGGATTATTGAGCGTCATGTCCACGATCACATAGACAGAAGAAGGATTGGCTGTATCTGTGTTTGCGGCGATGACGATCTCCTGATCCATCAAGATGCGCGAGAAGGCGAGGGTGCCATTGAGAAACGTGGAGACGCCAAAGTGCCGTCCATCGCCTGAAATCGGCCGAAAGTAGAACCGCCCGTAGCGCAGGGCCGGACTGGCGCGGCGGACTGCTGCGATTTTTGAAATCTGCTGGTAGTACAACGTGTTTTGCGCAAACCCGGGACCTCCCCACAATGCTTCACGCACCGCTGGATCGGATCCCGTGCCGTGCAGACCCTGCTCTGTGCCGTAATAGAGACACGGAATTCCAGGCAGGCTAAAGAGGCAAGCGAGACCAAGCGTCACCTGATTGTCATATTGCGCAGGATTGGCGGGGTCGACGTAACGAATGCGCTCCTTGCCGTCATGATTGTCGAGGAAAGTAACGAAATAACGCGTGGCATCCCCATGCGAGCTGAGAACATCGGCTTCCTCCTGCTTCCGAAACGCATACATGGCCACGAGGTCCGAAGGCGCCGAAAATCCTTTCACGACAGGCTTAAGCTTGAAATAAAGTGGAAAATCCAGGGCAGCATCAACACCGACCATGTCCGTGCCATCCGTTGTGGTGCGGCCAATGAAACTCGCGATCTCCTGTTCCGCATTCGGGACAAAAACTTCACCGAAGGTGAAGAAGTTCTTTTTGCCGATGCTGAGGGCAAATTCCCGAATGGAGTTGCCGAATAACAGAGGCAAACCATTTTTGAGATAGCGAAGCGTATCGATGCGGAAAGCGTCGATATCGAAGCGCGCGATCACATATTGATAAGCGCGAATCAGAAATTGCTGGAGATTAGTGAAATCAGTGCGGAACTGCTTGAGTGAGGCGAAATCGCCCACGGTGTCGTCAGCGGGTCCGGGCGTTCCCTGGCGCCGAAACCAATCGTTTTTCTGCAGCTCGACCGGCCAGACTAGTGCGTCGGGTGACGGGTTAGGGATGTTCGCGATGTCCGGCCACTCGCTATGCGCTTTTCCTGCTGAGTCCCGCCACTGCACGGGTCGCGGGGAAGTCTGGAAATCAGCCTGCGAGCCTTGCGAATTGATGCAGTCGCTTTCACCCGAGTCGCAGACATAGGCAAACACATCTCCGGTGTGGTTAAGGACGATATCAAGTATCACGTAGAGTCCGAGATTGTGGGCTGCATCGACCAGTGCGCGCAGCTCGTCATCGGCATTGTTGGGGTCGCGTGCGAAACGTGAATCGACGTGCAGAAAATCGTGAATGCCATAACCGTGATACGTTCCTCCCTGAAACGGAACATTCTTCAGAACGGGACTCAGCCAAATGGCCCCTGCGCCGAGTTGCTTTATGTACGGTAGCCGATCCTGAATGCTGGCCAAATTACCGCCCTGGAAATCGTAATAATTTGGATCATCAAACGGCATATGGCGGGGCGGCGCCTGCGAATTGTTGAAGCGATCGACCATCAGGAAATAGATCCACTGATCGCGCCAGTCTGCCGGTGAGGCGAAGGCCTGCAATGGGCCGCCAGTGTCCCGATAGCGGTTGAAAATCGTCAGAAAATCAGGCGCGTACAGAGAAGTGGCCATCGAAGACTCCTTCAAAATGGACCTGAATTATAGTCGCTTCAATAAAGCAACTCGACTCGGGACGAACGTGCGCGGGGGAGAGTCTATAACTGCCATCTGGCTAGTGACATCTAATGTACGGTCTCGCGAAAGTAGCGAATGGCTGTCTCTGGAGCGAAAGAAAGAATCGATGCCGCTCTGCAAAGCTGGTCTGGGATCACGTCCCAGCCGCATCGCTTTGGAGGTACAGAATACTGCCTAGGGAGACGAGAGATCGGCCACGTACATGGCGACAGTTTGGTGGACATCCCTTTTCCGAAGAAAGTCCGCAATGAATTGGTTACAGCTGGTCGCAGTCAACCCCACCACATCCTTCCCGAGAGTGGCTGGGTCAGTATTTATTTGGGGCAAGCGTCTGACGTTGATACAGCAATCGAACTGATGCGCCTTTCGTTTGAGATTGCCAACCAAAGGACTACCAAATAGCACAATTGCATGACGCATCTTCGCCTTGGCTTTTCACTTCTTCTTGCGCGCAGTCGCCTGCTTAATGAGCGGTGCCGCTGTCTTGGTATCGACTTCGGTCTCGAACCCGAGCACCGCTGAGAACCTTCGGCCAATCGCCTGAGCCACAAAGAGGGTCATATTGAGGCCCGCCCCCGCGATGGCCTGGGCGATGGCAAGCGCTAGACCAGGCCTATTGTCCCCTTCAACTAACAGGGTCGGAATTGAAGAGGCCGCTAGCCCCGCTTGTGAGGCCGCGGCAGTCACCTTCTTGCTTGCGATAGGATAGATCTCAATAGCAGCCTTTGTTCCATCGCCCGGATAGCGATATCCCATCAACACCTGCAAATCTCCGCCGGCTTTCGTAAGGGGCTCAAGCGTATGCGCGAGCGCCCCAACTTGGTTCTCAACCTCTCTCCGCCAAAGCGCAATGCTTTTCACCGTGACTGGCATAGCAGTGTCTCCCGTGAAGTCTCAATTGAGACCGGATGAAACGAATACTACGCCCGACCGCAGCTTTTGCCCAATCCCCGCGTTCCAGCGACGTTTGCACTAACTGGTGACATTCACGCTCAAGAGGTTAATCCCCGTTTGATCTCCCTGCTTGGTATAGCAAGCAAATCATTGAATTAACCCCCGCCCGCATTGTGATTTGACACCATTGGATTAATGACCAAGGGCCAAGTCTATCGGTGTCCGAACCGTGAGTGCTTCTGCGAGGTCACCGTGTTTATCCAACCTGCCAAGGGGAATTACAGGCCGCGATGCCGTTGTGGTGCGGAAATGAGAAAACCGTACACGAAGCCATCATTCGTGCTGCTCTCGGCGCTCCCTCCAAAGATCAACGCAGCGTAGCCATGCCGCAGCCGGAACAGGACGTAACGCCTTCACCTGCCAATCGCACGCCGCGCAGCAGGATTTTGGTCATCGATGATGGAGATTCGGTTCGGGACATCATTGGGATTTTCTTGGAGCACGCAGGTTTTGAAGTGTGCGGAGAAGCTGCTGATGGAGTCGAAGGAATCGCGCAAGCGAGGAAGTTGAAGCCTGACTTGATCGTGTTGGATTTGGCGATGCCCCGGATGGACGGCGTGGAGGCCGCATTAATTCTCAGCAAAGCGATGCCGACCATTCCCGTAATTATGCTTACGATGTATCAAAACATGCTGGGACCCTCATTGGCCTCTATTGGCGTCAAGGCGGTGGTTGATAAGACTGAGGGGATGGACAAGCTGGTGGCGTGCGTTCGTTCCCTGCTCAAGATCGAATCTGCACCTGAATCCGCTCAATCCTGAATCGCGCCGTCGAACCCGAGCGGATCGTGTGCCAGTCGAAACCTTGTACCTCTGCGGTAGCGACAGACGGATACCTGCCTGCGCAACGTACCTCTGCATCCGTAGGGGATTGCTCACAAAGAGGGGAAGTATTGTTGGCGCGCTTATCTGCGGGGGTCAAGAGTGCGCACATTTGCTGCTTGCGGACCTTTAGAACCTTGGACAATTTCGAATTCAACGGCGTCTCCTTCATTCAGGGTTCTGTATCCCTCGCCCACGATTGCCGTGCAGTGGACAAATACATCGGGACCGTCATCCCGCCCAATGAAGCCGTAGCCTTTCGAATTATTGAACCATTTGACTCGGCCCTGCACGAAGTCTCCTCTCTTGAATCGACCGGGTTTGGCTCATGTTCCCAGGCCAAATTGTCATATTTGCAGTAATCGCTTGACAGGCAGCCAGAGACGGTCGGAAAGATTAGACTCGGAAGTGCCTACTGCCGTGCGCTTGACGCAAACCCGTAGGGAAGGCAAAGGACGTTCAGGAGTCCCTGCTTCTTCTGAGTTCCTTTTCACCTCATTGCGGAGGTTGCACCTGATCAGGGCTAGTGCCGCGAACTGACGTTGCCCAATTGCCTCGGCAAATTCAGACGGCTCAAACGCGTCTTTGCCGTCCAGCTGCACGACAATGATAATGCCGTCGGGGCGCTCTCCTGGCGTGAGATATACAGGCGCGACACTGACGAGTAAGGACTGGTGCTGCCCACGCACTCTCATCCTGCGACGCAATAATTTAGGCGCACTCGAGTACAGCGCGAGCGTGTCTACGGCTTCCGCACAGCACGCCGAGTCAGGGTCGACCAAGTAAGCGGATGTGAGGCCTACAAAGCTCTTCCGGTTTCTTATTCCAAAGCCGGGAAGCCGCCTCATTGGCAAGCGCGATGCGCCCTTCGGTGTTTTTCACAATCGCGGGCTGCGATATGGCATCGAGGAGGGCACGAAACCTGCGAAACTGTGCCAAGGGACAGGAGTGGCTCTGGGCCATGAGGAAGCACCTTGAAAACTCTTATCCGAGATTCGATTTTTATCTTCGCGTTGTGAAACACGTGCGTCCATAGTGCATCCGTACCAGAGTACAGGTAATGACTAGGGCACAGGCCGTTGGGGTTGAGATTGGTGACTCGTGGAGACGGAGTGTTTCGGGAAGAGAGCGCAAGTCCTACGTATAACTTTCTCCGTCCAGGCAGGACGTCCGGCGACTCTTGCTAGGCATGTCCCTTTCGGGCGGTCACACAGAATTGGTTTAATGGAGAACGCCACAGTCTTCTTCGTATTCTCCAATGTGGTTAGCGCCCGCGACGCAGGGAGGTCCTGAGTGAGCATCAACGGGCGTGGGCGGCCAATTCTGAAGATGACTTCCAGTTTGCCCACGGGGTAGAACGGCTTCGCCGTGAAGAACTTAGAACAGTCTATCCGAATCAGGGCAGTGCGGCTCGGCCACCATTGATGGACTAGCACTTGCCGGTGAGGATTGGCGCGAGATTTGAGGACAGGAGCCCTGTGGGGCATGTTGAGGGATGTTCCCGCGACGTTGAGGCCTCCCATCTTCTTCCCACTCTGCCGGACCTGTGTTCTCCCGTTTTGTATTTTACTGTTACAGTCGATTTCATTCGAGGTTCACGGACCGATTGTCTGCCGTGGTGTTCGCAATTTAGAAGCTCAGATCGCGCCTGTGGCGACCGGAACACCAACTCTGTTGGGCTCCTCGGGCACAGGCTGATTGGCACGATCAATTTCGATCCTTCCCTTGAAATAAGCACCGTCTTCAATGCTGATCCTAGCCGTCGTGATATCCCCCATCACTGAGCTATCCTTCTTAATCTCCACACGGTCGCGGACGCGTAGATTGCCTTCGACTTTGCCGTAGACGACGACTTCGCGTGCAACTATCTCGGAATTAAGATGAGCCGTGTGGCCGACGGTCAGCCTTTGGCTTTGGAGTGAGATCGAGCCCTCGACTGTGCCATCGATTTGGAGATCTTCGCTACCAGAGATGTCACCCTTGACCACCAGAGTTGCTCCTAAGCACGCCACATCACGAGAATTAGGGGTGCTCGGGCGCATGGCAGGAATGGCATTGCCAGGTCTGATGGGAGCCCCGGGCACCTGTACCGAGGGTGTACCCGGCAAATCGGCCTGCGGCTGTTTATTGGTCCACATACTACCTCCCGTATTTGATCCCAGGGAGCGGCTTTATCGTGCGGGATAAACGTGCATCCACTGTAGGATGTCACTGCAAGTGGTGACAATTCTATTTAGTCGCGGCGTTGCTCTCTTAAGAAACTGTACCCCCGGACAGCCAGAGCAAGAAAACACTCATTGCGCCTTCGCGTCCGTGGAGAATTTCGCTCGAGCGTTGCGGCGTTCGGCCGTTAAAACTTGGCGATTCACAGAATCTCGGGTGCGAAGAAGCTGTGCAGACGGACCTGCCACCAGAGTCACTGGCCCCGCACTGAGGGAAAAAACTCAACTCAAGACTACCTCCAGTCCGGAGGTGGGTGCTTAAGTCCCCAGAACTGTGGCGCGGCGGTTTTGAAGCAAAGGCCAACTTCCGTTCTGCCGCCCTGCTTCTCACCTAAGTAGACGACTCGGCAATCCTGCTCCTCGCGGTTGGCGATATTTCGCAAAATGAGCCTTTCGCCCAATCTGACGGATGCGCACAAAGTAATGAGACAACCATGAGCACTAAGTACGAGGGCACGCGTGGGGTCTACGAATGGGGTTTCGTCGGTCAACTTGCCTTGAACGACCACTGGTAACTGCGCTGGAACGCGCTGTGAACGCCGGAGCTTAGACCTGACCCCAGTGTGTTCCATCGGTCGGTTCATCATAAGTCCGTAGCGTATTGAGGCGTAAATTGCAAGCGCTGCCTGCAGGAGCCATACTGACTCCCGCCGGCACAAGCGAGGAACTCCTTTCGCTGAATCTGTGTCGGAAGTATTCTACGCTGCTCGGTGCCACCCGTGGTGCAGGCCGCTCAGCCGAGACCGAGAAGCGACATTGCAACGCTCACCGCCTCGCGCTGTCGGTCGACTCTGGGGCGTGTCTTTGTCCAGTCCTGGGTGAGCTCGTTCCTCGTGGCAGTAGCGCACGCAGTCCGAGAGATGCGTGCCAAGGAGTGCTTGGATGAATTTCCTTATTTCGCTGATTATGGAGGAAAACGCCTACCAACAGGACCAAGCCGCAGCGGCAAGCGAGGCTGCTCGTCGTCTAGGTGCCCAAGTGCGGATACTCTACGCGGATAATGACGCGATTACCCAAAGCCAGCAGCTTCTAAATGTGATTCAATCCTCTTCTGCCGATTCCCGGCCCGATGCGATCGTCTGTCACCCCGTAGGAACCACTCTAAAACAAGTGGCGCGCGAGGCGATGGCCCGCGAGATTGGATGGGCGCTCCTGAATCGCGAAGATGACTATCTTACGGAGCTGCGAAACGCTGCCAAGCCTGCTTTTTGTGTCACCGTAGATCAGGAAGAAGTAGGAAGGATTCAGGGGCGACAGTTCGGTGTGCTTTTGCCAAGGGGTGGACTCGTTCTATATATTCTCGGTCCTTCGATGAATCCTGTTTTTAAGCAGCGCGCAGCAGGTATGGAATCGACAAAGCCACAAAACGTTCCGATCAGGACGCTCCGGGGGAATCTCACCGAGCAAAGCGGGCATGACGCGGTTACTGCATGGCTGCAGCTGAAGACCTCGCGGGCAACACCCGTGAGTTTGGTTGCGGGACAGAATGACAATATGGCCATCGGTGCACGGAAGGCGTTTGAAGAAATACTGAGCGGTGAGGAGCGGGAACGTTGGTCTACCCTGCCGTACACCGGCTGCGATGCCAGCCCCAGAGCCGGGCAGGAATGGCTTCGAACGGGTTTGTTGAAGGCGTCGGTTTTTCTGCCACCAACCGCGGGCGTGGCTGTTGAGACGATGGTGCAAGCGATTCAAACTAAGAAACAACCGCCCTTGCGCAAGCAACTCGCTCCCGAGTCTTACCCTCCTATGGGAAACCTGCTTAATCCGCAAGCGTAAGAGTTTCTCTTCAGCACAGCGAGTCCCGAATTGGAGTCGCGATTGCGATTTCAAGCATTTCTGCCTGCCGCGCGGAAGTCCATCGACCCAGGCTTCGAATTCTTGTTTTGGCTGAGCACGTAACACGCTCCGACCACCGGTAAATCATCGGCGTTCACGAGGTAAAAGAAGCAGGTGGGCATCAGTGTTCGCGAATCAGATTGATCATGCGAAACGGGAGCTTGACTTCCTCAATCAGGTGGCCGGCGTGGTCATCGAGCCGGTACACTTTTCCGCTTTTGCCCACAAACCACATGCCGCGGCCGTCGGGCGCCGGAGAAAAGCATCCTTGCGTTCCGCACGAGGGTTCCGGGGCGTCAAAGCGATCAAGCTCCTCGATCGTGCTGGTGTCCCACAAGATCACGTCGCCTTCGGACATGGCGAATAAGCGCGAGCCCTCGCGCGACGAGACAGGACCATCATGGAGCTGCGCAATTTTCTGAACGGATCTTTCGGATGGCTTGCCGGTGTGCGAGTCGGTGTAGTTTTCCATGGCGGGGTATTTTTGCGTCTCGGTCCAGTGCTGCAACAGCTTGCGCCCGACGGGATCGTAGACGGCGAGAGTGGGGGTGGACCTATCCGTCACAAGGAGAGCCAGTTTGCCATCGGGAAGGACAGCCATTTTCTCGATGGAGTACACGACTCTTCCCACTTCGCGGCCGGCGGCGGATGCAATGTCACGTGCAAGGATGTAATCGACGGGTTGATTCTGCGGGTCAAGGACTAGAACATCGCCGCCGATCAAGTAGAGTTTTTGGGACTCTGGGGCGTAAACAAACTGAGGTCGCGATAGGGATAACCGAGGCCACCCGGCAGGAAGTTGTGGCGCATGGGGAAAGTCTCCCACCACGGCCTGTTTGAGGGTATCCAGGATAACGAAGCCGTTTCCGCGGCTTCCAAAATCACAAGAGAAATAGGCCAGACCTGTCACCGGGTGGACGAAGGTGTGATTGAAGCACTCTGTCCCGCGGACTTTCAGGGCCTCCATGCTGAGCTGATTCTTTATCGCTAGGTCCGGCGCCGAAACCCGCCATAGAGTGGAGTCAAGGAATTCCCCATCCGCGAGCACGATGATTTGACCATTTTCCGACAGCATCCCGGATTGGGCGGTGCCCACGTCAAGGGATCGCACTGCGCTCAATGTTGCCCGGTTCACTTCATATAATTTGCTGTCCTTCGACTGGCCATCCGAAGCAATTACATAGAAGACTTGAGCTTGTTGCGCGAAAGCCAGCATCGGAAACAACATGGCAAACATTGCGAGTGTCAGCGTTCCCAACCGCCGCGCCGTCCGAGGCCTGGCGGCCCCGGATGGCAGTTCGAGTCGAGCGAGGGCGCAGCTCACTGTGGCCCCTGACAACCTGTTTTCCCCGTCGTCCATGACTGGTTGCTGAATATGCTTTGTACGCTCAATGCGTTGTTTTGGGCATCCTTGGCGCCCTGCGATACGGTCGAGTCGTTCGAATAATCAATTGGTTGCAGCACGCCGTTCACGTAGTTGAAACCGGGCGGCTTATTCGAGCCGTGATTGTAAATATAGTAGGCCTGGGTGATCAAGTCAGAGTCCGACGGATTGCTGACGCCCAGACCTTGCAGAATTTTTTGAGCGCGCACCAGATCGCTGTTGAAAATCGCCGAGCCAATCTGGACGTTATATTGGAAGTCATTTTGAAGCTTCTGGACATCCACCGTCACCTGCGTGCCATCCGGCAAGGTGACGATTTCTCCGGAGTTGTTGTCGTTGACCTGCATGACACCGATGTCTACGCTGCCGTTTGAATTCTCATAAGTTTTGGGATCCCCGGACCGATCGAATTGAGTCCACCGGCTTTCTTGAAATGCCACTGCACGGTTAAAGTCGCTATTAAAGTTACCGGAAGATGCATCGAACGCGGCGCTCAGATCCGAGCACGACGGATTGTTGTTTTGTCTGTTCTTAGGGTCCTGGGTGGTGCTACCGCCAAACAAACCCCCTTCGATCAAGTAAGCCGCCGAAAGACCGTCCGGGCTCTGCTCGATCCAGATACTGCCCGCCCACTGGTTTAGAATGATCGTATCCCGAGGAATGGTGACGGCGAAGCCCGCATTCACTTCGTTCAGCACATTTTGAAGAACGTCAGGGAAGACGTTCATAGTGGGGAGCAGGGAACTGATGTTGGTATGATCTATGTGATAAATGGGGATGTTGTTTGCATTGGCAACCTGAAGCCCCCGGGTGGTTGAAATCGACTGAATGCCAGTAAACGTGTCCCAAAGCCGGGATTCCAGCAGAGAGCTGCCCAGCCCTTCGATCTGGGCAAGCTCTGGCGCGTTGGTGTCGTCGCCATTATCGGAGAACAGCCTGCCTGAGACGCGCTGCGCGTCAATGACCCGTGCGTTCGGGCGGAAATGCAATCCGTTGTTGGTATATTCGATGACGATGTTCTGCATCGTAAGGGCCTCGGAAACGTCCATCACATGCGCTGCGGAGAACAGCGCGCCAACCTTGAGCCGTTCTGATTGGACGTTGTTGAGATACACCAGTGCGGTGTTGTTCAAAAAATCCCCAGTCGTGGAGTCATCATAAGTTGGGTCCGAGGAGGTCAATTGTGTTTGAAGGTTCGCTTGCTTGCGCTCCGCTATCTTCGGCGCGGTATTGCCTGGCGCATCCAATCCAAGGCCAAAGTATCCGCCTGCGAAAACGGTGTGGAACACGGTAGCCGGCTGGGCTGCTCCAGGAAAGAGCAAGTCCACAACAACGAAGTGGCCATCACCAATCGAGACTGCCCGAGATCCCGTCGCGACGGCCTGACCGTTCAAATTTATTGAGGCTACGACATGTAACTGGTCCGCAGGCGTGTTGTAATACCCTCCTGACGCCTGCACGAGGGCTTGGTCCGCTGTGGTTGCCGGTGGGAAAGAGACCGTCAGCCGCTGGCCGTAGATTTCGGGAAGACGAAAGCTCGCCTGTGCGCTGAGTCCTTGCGCATCTACGGTTGAAACAGCCGCGAGATAACGCTGAGCGTCGGTCAAATCCGAGGCCTCTCCGCGGTGGCGGGCTCGATTTTCGATCCTTGTCCCTCGCCAAAATGACGACAGCCTTTGAAATCAACAGTTTGAGCAGAGGCCTGTAACATTGTTAAAGGGGTGAAGGTCAATACTCCTAGGGTTTTGGCGAGGGACAGGGCTTCTCCGATCCAGAAATGGCAGCTACAATCTTGCTTTAACGAAGTTATAGATTACAGGGGAATCCAAGATGCTTGGGGCGCGCCTGCTCGCCTATGTCACCGGAACAGTGAATGAAGAACTTCTGTTGCGAAACGAATATCTGGCGGCGGAGAACCGGATCCTGAGAGGTCAGATCAAGCGTCGACTGCTGCTTTCGGAAGGAGAAAAGGCAACACTGGCCGAGATCGCTAACCGCCTGGGTCGAAAGGCGCTGGAGGACGTGGCGGCAACGGCCAAGCCCGAGACGATTCTGGGTTGGTATCGGAAGCTCATCGCGAACAAATTTGATGGGTCGAAATTCCGTCGAGGTGTAGGGCGCCCAAAAGTAGATCAGGAAACAGAGCGCTTGGTTGTGCAGATGGCGAGGGAAAATCCGAGCTGGGGTTATGATCGGATCGTAGGTGCCTTGGCAAATCTAGGCCATGGTCTATCCCATCAGACGGTGGGCAACGTCCTGCGTCGCCACGGCATTTCTCCAGCGCCGAAGCGAAAGCAAACGGTCTCATGGAAGAACTTTATCCGCGCACACTGGGACGTTTTGGTGGGAATGGACTTCTTCACGACGGAAGTCCTAACGCTCAAAGGGTTGACGACCTACTATGTGCTGTTCTTCATCCATTTGGAGAGTCGCCAAGTGAAACTGGCAGGATTCACGCCGTACCCGGATCAGGAGTGGATGGAGCAGCAGGCGCGAAACATGACGATGGAGGAGTGGGGAAGCCTGAGGGGCTGCCGCTATCTGCTGCACGACCGAGATGTGAAGTTCTGCCCATCCTTTCGAGAACTGATCAAGACGGGAGGTGTGAATCCGCTTCGATTGCCAGCAAGAAGCCCGAATCTGAACTCGCACGCGGAACGCTGGGTGAAGTCGGTCAAAGAAGAGTGCCTGTCGAGGCTGATCGTGTTTGGAGAATCGTCGCTGCGGCGAGCGTTGCAACAATATATGGAACATTACCACGGGGAGCGCAACCATCAGGGCAAAGACAATCGGATTTTGTTTCCTTCGCGGCCAGAGGCGAGGGGGAACATGGGAGCAGTGCGGTGTCGAGAACGACTGGGGGGCCTGCTGAAGTACTACGAAAGGGAAGCGGCATAAAAGTCGACGGGACAGCGGGCCATGGGCTCACGATCAGCACATATATTAAGGATGCCGGGAATCTCCACTGGCAAGAGGCCTCCCGGGCCTGATTTATTATCAACGTGCGCAGAGCAATGAGTTCTGGCTCAGGGCAGCGACCAGGACGAGTTTTTTGACCGAACGGGTTGGTCGCTCATGGCAAGAGACCCGCGATCCGCAGAATCGCGCCGCACTGCGGGCACGTCTGATTGATTTTTTGGTCCAGTTGATGCCCCAGGAATAACCCTCCAAGCGTGCAAAGCGCGGCCAGGGCGGGGTCTTTCAATGCCTTCTGACCGAACGCGAGGCCTGCCAAACCGAAGGTGATCCTCCCTCCGATCTGTTGAGCAACCGTCCGTTCTATGATTCCACAATTAGGACAAAACCCTCGTATTGGACTCATTCGAGTTTCCCTCTAAAGCTGACGTTTACCAACATCATGCTCCCTCGATACTCCCTATTCACCGCT
>WNFI01134932.1_pt1 | contig 17319 bp, 16 predicted proteins | sample 5400471 | NCBI WGS metagenome assembly WNFI01 (sample SAMN13153348, study PRJNA577476) | soil metagenome | isolation source: 100 cm saprolite on Douglas fir-dominated hillslope | place: USA:California | collected 2013-09-17 | reverse complement strand
GCGGTAGGCGATGTGATCCCAGACGAAAAAGCCGTCCCAGCCCCGCTCCTCGGCCCGGGCAGCCAGGCGGGCAGCCACCCGCGGGTCGGCCAGCTCACCGAACAGCCCCACGTCGATCGCGCGCTTCACGACGGCGATCTTAACTGCTCACCGGGAACCTGAGGCTGAGGCTGGCCTTCATCATCGCCGTGCAGCTGCTGCCGCCGCCAGCGCGCCGTCCTCGTCCAGATGGTGCCGAGAAGCGGTAAACCATGGCTGCGCACTCACCGTCTAGTGACGGACGGCGCATTGCGGTATGCGCGCGGAATCCATCGGGCAAGCCCGGCGGCAAGGAGCAGAACATACCCATGGCAGCCACGCTTCAGGAGATCCTGCTCGCGCCGGACACCCAGCCAAAGGTGCTGACCGACTGCTACACGCTGATCGAGCAGGAGATCTCGGACAAGTCCGGGGTCTCCGGGACCGCGGTCAAGCTCGCCTACAAGACGGTGAACACCTTCATGCCGGGCCACATCCGCTACATGGTGGGGGACCTGCTTCCGCAGATAGTGGGCCAGCTCGAGCCGTTCTGGGCGGACTTCAGCGCCTCCGGGGGCTCGGAGTTCGGCGACTACCTGGCCAAGCGCGGCGAGGAGGTGTCGCAGGCCCTGCTCTCGGTGACCGACGCCCGCGCTGCGGCCTCCGGTCGGCCCACGATCATCAAGGCGTACGGTGCGGTCCGCGGCAGCGCGGTCAAGCACGTCGAGGCTGCGCTCCCCCGCGTCGGTGACCTGGTGCTGAAGTACTCGGCCTGACCGGGACATCGCCGACCTGCGCCGCCTCAGGCCGCGGCGGGACCTTCCACTACGCGTTCGTCAAGGCACTAGCCCGACCTCAAGATCACTTGGGGTATCAGGTTACGGCCGGAACGCGTCATCAGCCACCAGCACCGGCCCCAGCCGTTGCCCCGGCCGGTCAGGGAAGACGCACGACGGCCCGCGCCCTGGTGAGCACCTTGCTCCCGCCGGATCTGGCGGTGAGCACCAGCACGACGCGGTTGCCGTCGAGCTTCTCCGCGACGATGCCGCTGACCTCGATCGTCGCGCCGACATCGTCATCGGGGACGACCACGGGCGAGGAGAACCGGACACCGAAATCTACGACCACGGCCCGCGGGCCGGCCCAGTCGGTGACGTAACGCCCGGCCTCGGCCATCGTGAACATGCCGTGCGCGATCACGTTCGGCAGCCCGACCGACCTGGCGATCCGCTCGTTCCAGTGGATCACGTTGAAGTCGCCCGACGCGCCGCAGTACTTGACCAGATTGAGCCGCGTGACCGGGTAGCTGGCCGGCGCGAGCTCGGCGCCCGCCTTGACGTCGTCGTAGGAGACCTGCTCGGTCACGTCGGGGCTCCCGTCTGCCGCGGTCACCCGGCACCGCCCCGTTCCACCAGCGTGTTGTGGGCGGTGCACACGTGATCGCCCCCGGCCGTGCGGATCTCGGTCGTGGCGGTGAGCAGCACGTTGCGGCCGGCGTCCTTGATGTCCGCGATCGTGGACTCCGCGGTGAGCACGTCGCCCGCGAGGATCTGGCGGGAGTACTCGAAACGCTGCTCGCCGTGCACAACCATGGCGTAGTTGAGGCCGAGGCCCGGGTCGGCCACGGCGCGGGCGGTGCTGGCCATGCTGATCACGATGGCGAACGTGGGCGGCGCGATCACGTCCGGGTAACCGGCTGCCTGCGCGGCGGCCCGGTCACGGAAGAGCGGGTTGGGGTCGCCGATCGCGTCGGCGAACTCGGCGATCTTGACCCGGCTGACCTCATAGGGCTCGTCGGCCGTGAAGGTACGGCCGAGATAGTCGCGGTTGAGGGCCATCGGCGTGTGCGGGACGGCCGGCCCTTACCTGGTCTCCCGGTGCGGCCGGTGGCAGCGGCAGTTCGGGCAGTACTTCTTCAGCTCGATCCGGTCGGGGTCGTTGCGCCGGTTCTTCCGCGTTATGTAGTTGCGGTGCTTGCACTCCTGGCATGCCAGCGTGATCTTGGGCCTAACGTCTGTCGCAGCCACGATGGAGTGCCTTTCTCCCGTATGGACTCATGATCGCCCCCCCGATACCAGACGGTATCACCGGCGCTTTCCTCCCTTAAGGATAGCCGCCCGCGCAATCGGCGGGCTGTAGCGGAGGCCGGACTTGAACCGGCGACACAGCGATTATGAGCCGCTTGCTCTGCCTGACTGAGCTACTCCGCCCGACCAGCCATCCACCGCCTGGGATCTGGAGTGCGAACAGCCGGAACGTCCCGGCCACCGCCCGGGACCCGTATAGCTTACCGGGATCCGGTCACTGCACGATGACATCATGCACTGAACGCGGAGCCTGCTCCCCAGCAGTCCCTGAAGGAGGCCGCCCCCAGGAGGCAGAGGGCCAGCAGGGTCACGAGTGTCGCGGCTCGGAGGGATGACCGGTTCTACGGACAAGCAGTGACCTGAAAGGATCGACGCATGACGGATGCCGGCATCAGCTTCCCCCGCCAGAACGCCCGCACCCAAGGGTTCTCCCTGGGCGTCCCGCATGCTTTCGCCATCGCTCCGGACGGCAGCCGCATCGCCTTCCTGCGGGCGCGGTCGGGCACTGACCGCAGCACCGGCCTGTGGGTGCGTGACACGGCCACCGGCACCGAGCGGATCGTCGCCGACCCGGCGGAACTGCTGTCCGGCAGCGAGGAGAACCTGCCCCCAGAGGAGCGGGCGCGCCGGGAGCGGACCCGGCAGGCCGCGGCGGGCGTGGTGTCCTTCGCGGCCGACGAGGCAGTGCGGATCGCGGCGTTCGCCCTGTCCGGCCGGCTGTTCCTGGCCGACCTGGCCGGCCCGGCCGACCCGGCCGACCCGGACGGCGCCCCCGTGCGCGAGCTTGTCGTGCCGGGGCCGGTGCTCGACCCGCGCCCCGATCCGACGGGAACGCATATCGGGTACGTGGCGGGCGGGGCGCTTCGGGTCGTCGCCGCCGACGGCACCGGCGACCGGGCGCTGGCGGTGCCGGAGGCCGAGAACGTGACCTACGGCCTGGCGGAGTTCGTGGCGGCCGAGGAGATGTACCGGACCCGCGGGTTCTGGTGGGCACCCGACGGGCAGCAGCTGCTGGCGGCACGGGTGGACACGACGCCGGTCGCCCGCTGGCACCTGTCCGATCCGGCCCACCCGGACCGCCCGCCCGTCGAGGTCGCCTACCCGAGCGCAGGCACCGCGAACGCCGACGTCAGCGTCGTGCTCGCCGGGCTGGACGGAACGCTGACGCCGGTGGGCTGGGACTCATCCGATGCGCCGTACCTGACCGCAGCGCACTGGTCGCGCGGCGGGCCCGCGCTGCTGCAGGTGGCCTCGCGGGACCAGAAGACGATGCGGGTGCTGGCCGTGTCCGACGACGGCACGGCCAGGCTGATCTGCGAGGACGCCGACCCGGACTGGGTCGACGTGGTCATCGGGACTCCGGCCTGGACGCCGGGCGGCCAGCTGGTCCGGGTGGTCGCCCGAGACGGCGCGTACCGGCTGATGATCGGCGACGACCCGGTCACCCCGGTGGGCCTGAACGTCGCCGACGTCCTCGACGTCGATGACGACGTGCTGTTCACCGCCGCCGGAGAGGACCCGGCCGAGCTGCACGTCTACACCAGCGGGCCGGATAGCACCGTCCGGCTGACCAGCGAGCCCGGCGTCCACCAGGCGGCCCGGCGAGGTGACCTGGTGATCACGTCGTCCCGGTCGCTCGGCTGGTTCGGCCCGAGGGTGCGGGCGCGGCGCGGCGGCGAGCAGATCGGGGAGATCCCGTCGCTCGCGGAGACCCCGGTGCTCACCCCGGAGGTGACGTTCCTGACCGCCGGGGACCATCAGCTGCGGTGCGCGCTGCTGCTGCCGCGCGGGCACCGGCGCGGCTCGGCGCGGCTGCCGGTGCTGTGCGACCCGTACGGCGGCCCGGCCGCGCAGCGCGTGGTCTCCGCGCGCAACGCGTACCTGGCCTCGCAGTGGTTCGCCGACCAGGGCTTTGCCGTGCTGATCGCCGACGGCCGGGGCACGCCGGGCCGCGGGCCCGACTGGGACCGGCTGATCCACTACGACGAGGCCACGCCGAACGTGGAGGACCAGGTGGAGGCGCTGCGCGCGGCCGCGGCGGCGCACCCCGACCTGGACCTGTCCCGGGTCGGCATCCGCGGCTGGTCCCATGGCGGTTACCTGGCCGCGCTCGCCGTGCTGCGGCGGCCGGACGTCTTCCACGCGGCCGTGGCCGGAGCGCCGGTCACCGACCAGAGGCTGTATGACACTTTTTATACAGAACGCTACCTAGGCCACCCGGACGAGAACCCTGAGGCATATGCCCGGAACTCACTGATCGATGACGCGCCGCGGCTCGAGCGCCCGCTCATGCTCATCCACGGGCTCGCCGACGACAACGTGGTGGTGGCGCACACGCTGCGGCTGTCCTCAGCGCTGCTGGCCGCGGGGCGGCCGCACACCGTGCTCCCGCTGTCCGGCGTCACCCACATGGCGCGGCAGGAAGAGGTCGCGGAGAATCTCATGCTGCTGCAGGTGGAGTTCCTCAAGCGCACGCTCGGTGTGAGCCCCGGCTGACCCCGGCTGACTCCGGCTCCGGCTGACCCTGGATTACCCGGGCTGACCCCGGCTGACCGCGGCCCCCGGCACGTCATGCCTTGGTCGTAGGCACTCATACCGGGGGATGAGGCCGTGAGCGGCAAACTCTGAACCTGAGGCTCTCGACGGCCGGGACGGCGCTGACTACCGTCACTCGCATGGCCCATGACGCGCGGAACTCATGATCGAGGCCACGCACCTCGCCGAGGCGAGGGTCGGCGCCGGGCTCTCATGGCGCGGCGGGGCCGGCTGCGGGAGTGCCCGGCCAGGAACAAGCCGACGCCGCCCAGGATTATCCATGAGGCCGGACCGCTGCCGACCGCGTCCGGATCGGCCAGCGTCACCTCGTCGGCGGCCGCGCCGACGATGATCCCGGCCACCATGATTGGATGGATGAATTGATATGCCGACCGGCCCGGCCGCCCGGGATCGTCCGAGGCCGCGATGATGCGGGCCGCGTCGTGGGCGCTGCGGTCGAAGTACAGCCACCACAGCCCGGCGCTGCTGCCCAGCGACACGAGGAACGCCGCGATTTCCGCGATGCTGACCTGGGCCAGGCGGGACAGCGTCGCCCCGATCACGACGATCGACTCACCCAGCGCGATGAGCACGAACGCCTGGCACCGCTCGGCGAAGTGCCCGCCCTCGATCGTCCACTCCCGCGTGATCGAGCGCCCGAGTCCGGGCGTGTAGAAGCCGACCGCCCCGCCGAGCAAGTCCACGCCGACCGCGGCGACCCACAGCGCCGCGCGCGCGTTCCCGGCCGCGAACCCGTCCGCCGGGGCCAGGGCCCCGCTGGCCAGGCACCAGCACAGGATGCGCTGGAAGTTGCGCCCCAGCGGGCCCGCGGGGAGCGCGACCACCGCGAACACGCTGCGGCCGATCTGCATGACGGCGTAGGTGCCGCCGACGGCCAGGCCGCGCGCCCCGAAGGCGTCGGGCAGTGCGGCCGACATCACCAGGCTGGCGCCGGCCAGGCCGAGCAGCAGCAGGCGGACCGCGATCCGGTCGGGGTCGAGCCAGTTGGTGACCCATGTGGTGTAGACCCACAGCAGCCAGACCATGACGAGCAGAAGCCCGGTCCGGAGGGCCCCGGCGAGGCTGTGATGGGCCAGCAGGTAGTGCGACAGCTGGGTCACCGCGAAGACGTAGACCAGGTCAAAGAAGAGCTCGATATTCGTGACCCGCCCGGTGGTGGCGGGCTCGCGCATCAGGTTGAGCTGCCTGACCTGCGTCACGCCCCGATGATGCCAGCAACGCGCGGCAGGTGTCGCCCCGTCTCGCTGACCGCCAGGGTCCCCGGCGGTTCGGGGAGCGCCGGACCGCTCAACGGTAGACGATGGCCTAACCGGGGTAGCGGGGATGGCCTGCTGGTATTTGCCTTGTCCGGCCGGCCAGTATCGGATAAGACTACAGAGTCAAGCGAGGGGTGACCGATGCTGATGGTGCGGCCGGACCGCACGCGTTCCGGCGGGGCGGCGCGACGGCATGGATCCGGGCTCGATCGGCGCGCGCTGGTCATCGCCTTCCTGGCCTTTGCCGCATTCGCCGGGCTGGTCGCAGTCTTCAGCGGCGGCGACGACGGGGTGTGGGGGGCCTGGGCGGCGTGCGGTTACGCATTAACGGCCGTCGCGGTGTGGCGCTGGCCCGACTCGCTTGCGGCGCTGCTCCCAGCCCTGATCTGCGCGCTGGCGGCCCCGCTGGCCTGGCTGGCCATCCGCGCGCCGGTGACGTCCGACGTCGGGACGGTCACCAGGTCGGCGATCTTGCTGCTGCACCACGGAAGCCCCTACCTGCCCAAGGCACGGCTCGTCAGCTGGAAGTACTACAACCCGTACCTGCCGGCGATGGCGATCTTCGGCATGCCGAAGGCAGCCGGGCTACCCGGTCTGCTTGGCGACCCGCGGCCCTGGCTCGCCGCAGCGTCTGCGGGGGTGTTCGCCCTGGCGTTCAGCATCGGCATGCCGCACCGCGCGACGCGCTGTGCCTCCTGCCGCGGGTCTGTCGCGTGGTACGCCGTGCTCGCCGTGGCCTCGCCGGTCTGCGCGCTCCCGCTGGCGGTGGGCATCACCGACCCGCCGGTGCTCGCGCTGATGTGCCTGGGGCTGGCCCTGACGGCCCGCCGGTCCCCGCCGGCGCTGGCGGGCGTGGCCATCGGCGTAGCGTGCGCGATGAAGGCCATCGCCTGGCCTGCCCTCCCGGTGCTGGCCGCCATGCTGGCGAACCGGGACGGCGCGCGCGCGGCGGCACGTTTCTGTATCGCGTCCCTCGTCACGGCCGCGGCTCTGGTAGCCGCCATGGCGCCGGCGCTCCTGACCAAGCCCTCCGCGTTCTTCCAGAACACCGTGGCGTTCCCGCTCGGCGCAACGCCTCAGCACACGCCTGCGGCCAGCCCGCTGCCCGGTCACCTGCTGGCCATGACCGGGCCGGCCGGGCACATGGCCGCCATCGGCCTGCTGATCGCCGTCGCCCTGGCGGTCGCGGCGTCGCTCGTGGTGCGGCCGCCAGCCGACACCCGGGCCGCTACGTGGCGCCTGGCTATCGGGCTCGCTCTGTTTTTCGCGCTCGCCCCCGCCGCCCGGTTCGGTTACTTCGCCTACCCCGGCGCCCTGCTGGGATGGCTCGTCATCACCGGGAGAGGCGGCAGATCCGCCCCTGGGGATTCCACCCCAACGGGACTCGCCGCAACGGAAGCGGCCACAGGCGGAGCCACCACGACGGAAGTCGCAACAGCCGGAGCCACCACCAGCAGCGGCAACTGACCCAGCGCGACCTGGGAGGCCACTGAATAAAGGCCACCGAATACAGGTGGTCTGGGGCCGAAGAGCGCCTGCAGCGCTGCCGCTATCGTGAAAGGGGGAACGGAAGATTACCTGAGCGGGGGACGCCATGAACAAGAAGCTGCTGGCGGGCCTGGCAGGCCTGGCCGCCGCTGGTCTTCTGGCCGGCGGGGGAGGCGCAACTGCCCTGGCCACGGCTGGCGTGCCGTCGGCGGCCGCGAGCACGGTCGCCGCTTCCAGCACATCCTGGGTGCCCGGCCATGGCCCGCTGGAGTCACTGGTCGCCAAGGGCACGATCACCCAGTCCCAGGCCACCGCCATCCGCAATGCACTCATCAGCTACATGCTCAGCCACTGGCAGAACATGCGCGGTCAGTGGCATGGTGACGTGTCAGCGATGCTGGCCCGCGGCGGTCCCCTGGACACGGTACTCGGCCAGCTGGTGAGCAAAGGCACCATCACCAAGACCCAGGCCAGCGCAGTCACCAGCGCCTTCACCCAGTGGATGCGGGCGCACCGTTGCCACGGAACCGGTCATCACATGACGACGACGGGGCCATGACGGGAGAATCGCATAACGGGATGATGCCAAGAATCGCATAACGGGATGATGCAGATGATGCCGGACGACTCGTGACATCACGGCCAAACCCACAGCCGGCTGCGGGCGACGGTGGTGGTGCTGCGCTAACATCGCCCATATGCCGGAGCAGGCCGGGAAATGGTTTGAGGGCTCCACCGCTGGCGGAAAGGCGCCGGAACTGGACACCCGGCACGCGCACTCCGCCCGCGTCTACAACTACTGGCTGGGCGGCAAGGACAACTTCGCCGCCGACCGGGAAGCAGCGGAGCAGGCGATCGCCGCTAATCCCGGGATCGTCGCAGACGTGCGGGCCAATCGGGCGTTCCTGGCCCGCGTGGTGCGCTTCCTAGCATCCGAGTGCGGCGTCCGCCAGTTCCTGGACATTGGCACCGGGCTCCCCACGGCGGACAACACCCACGAGGTGGCGCAGGCCGTCGCCCCCGACGCGCGGATCGTCTATGTGGACAATGACCCGGTCGTCCTGTCTCATGCGATGGCCATGCTCACCAGCACGCCCCAGGGCTCGACGGCCTACCTCGACGCCGATCTGCGAGACACCCCGGCCATCCTTCAGTCGGCGCGAGAGACCCTGGATTTCCGCGAGCCGGTCGCGCTGATGCTGCTGATCATCTTGCACCTGATTCCCGATGCTGACGACCCGTACGGGATAGTGGCCAACCTGGTGCGAGCCTTGCCGGCCGGTAGCTACCTCGTGCTCGCGCACCCGGCCAGCGACATTCACCCGGCGGAGATGGCGGAAATGACCAGGCGCGTGAATAAGCGCCTGAGCGGGCCGAGGGCCACCATGCGCGGCCACGCCATGATCATGCGCTTCTTCGATGGGCTTGAACTGCTTGAGCCGGGCGTGGTCCAGCCTCAGCAGTGGCGGCCCGAGCCGGTCGCGCTCGGCCCGCGCCAGGTGACAGCCTGGTGCGGCGTCGCCAAGAAGCGCTAGCGCAGGCACGCGGAATCCTTAGATGTCTGCGGCCAGCTCGGATGTCCAGACCACGACCCGGGTGCGGTCCCCGCGGAACAGGTCACGGGCAAACTCGAGCGGCTCGCCGGAACGGGCGTAGGCGGTGCGCTCAACCAGCATGAGCGGATCGCCCTCCGCGACCTCCAGCGCCTCGGCCTCGCGAACCCCCGCGGTCACCGGCTCCAGGCTCTCCCTGGCCCGGTGCGGCCGCAGCCCGTACCTGACCTCGAGCAACTCGTAGAGCGAGCCGTCCAGCCGACAGTCCAGCATGCCGGGGAACCGGTCGGCGGGAAACAGCGAGCGCTCCAGGACGATCGGCCGGCCGTCGGCGAGCCGGATCCGCCGGACCTCGTACACCGGGTGGCCCTCGCCGATCTGCAGGGCGGCTCCCGCGGCCGGGCCAGCCGGGCGCTGGCTCGCGGTCAGCACCCGGGCGCCTGCCACCATCCCGTGACGGCGGAGCTGCTCCGAGAACCCGGCCAGGGTAGTGAGGTCCTGCTCCAGCTTGGGCGCGGCGACGAAGGTCCCGCCGTGCCGCCCCACCGTCCTGGTCACCAGGCCGCGCCGGCCCAGTTCGGCGAGCGCATGCCGCAGGGTCATCCGGCTGACGCCGAACCACGCCGCCAGGTCCTGCTCGGTGGGCAGCCGGTCGCCGGGCACCAGCGTGCCGACGGCGATCTCGCCGGCCAGCCAGTCCTCGATCTGCGCGTGCACCGTGGTTCCCGGCCCGCGCACGATCTCCGGCGGCTGCCGGGCACTGGTCCGCAGCGCAGGCCGGGCGCGGCAGCTCGTCATCCGGCGACGGTGCCGTCACCGGCGCGATGGTCTTTGTCCGCCCGACCAGCAGGTAGTAGATGGCCCCGATCAGCGCGATGACGATCGCCACCGTCCACAGGATCGGTATCCGGTTCAGGAAGCCGAGGCCCAGGCTGAGCAGCCCGCCGGTCTGTCGCGGCTCGGGGTTGCTGGCCACCCGCGGCCAAGCGAAGTTGACCAGCATGGCCCCGCCGTAGAGCAGCGCGAGGATGTTGACCACAATGCCCCAGCGGCCGAGCCGGAACGGCGCGCTGACCCTGGGCCAGCCGCGGGCGCGCGCCCGCATGATCACGATATTGCCCAGGAAGTAGCTCAGGTAGATCATCCCGGTCGCCGCGATCGCGATGATCGCCACCCCGGCGTACTTGATGAACGGCACCGCGGCGAGCAGCGCGACCACGATGCACGTCCGAAGATCGCGGCGGAGACCACGAACAGGTACAGGGTCGCGAAGCCGGTGGAGAAGTTGGCCTCGATGACCTGGGCCGGGTTCCAGCCCAGGCCCGACGTGGCGGTATGCAGGTTCGGGATCGCGACCAGCGTGCCGAGCAGGAAAACTCCGCCGATCACGAACGCGCCGATGACCGAGTACAGGACCGCCCTGGGCGCCGCCCGGCGCGGATTCCTGGTCTCCTCCGCTAGCGTCGATGCGGTGTCGAAGCCGTAGATCACGAACAGGCTCATGAACATCGCGGCCAGGAATGAGCTCGGCCCGACGTGGAAGCCCGCGCTGTTGGTCACAACGTGGAAACCCTGGTGATTGTGGAACGCCATGAGCACGATCGCGAAAACGAACATGCCGAGGATCTCGAACAGCACGCCGGTGTTGTTGATGATCGCCACCAGCCGCACGCCGAAGATGTTCAGCACGGTGATCACCACCAGCGTGATCAGCGCGACGATCTCCTGGGTGTGCAGCAGGGTGCTCGCGCTGCCCGCGCCCAGGCCGTGCCACCCGAGCCCGTTCAGCGCCGGAATGAGCGCGATCGGCAGGGTAGCGACGACCGCGCTGACGGTGATGACGCCGGCGAACAGGTACATCCAGCCGGTGAACCAGGAATAGCTCCGGTTCGCGAGGTACTTCGTCCACTGGAAGACCGAGCCGGCGATCGGGTAGTGGCTGGACACCTCGGCGAAGTTCAGCGCGACGAGGAACTGGCCGAGCGCCACGACCGGCCAGGTCCAGATGAACACCCCGCCCAGGGTGGTCAGGCCCAGCGCGAACAGGGTGAAGATGCCGGTCGATGGCGAGATGTAGCTGAAGGCGACGGCGAACGAGCTGAACAATCCGAGCGAGCGCTTCAGTTCCTGCTTGTAGCCGAAACGGGCCAGGTCGGCGGTGTCCCGCTCCTGCCCGCCGGAAATCTGGGTGCCGGTGCTCATGTCAGTGGCCTCCCCTTGCGACGGGATCGCCGTTGACGGGTAAGCGTACGGTCGTGCACAGCTAACTGTCCATACCCTTTCGAGCGGTCAAGGACGCCGTGGATGTACCAGAGGGCGTGCTCTGGGCCGTCTACCGGTACATCCACGCGGGCCGACTCACGGCCGGAAGCGTTTTCAGGTAACTGGTGGTGCTGGCGAGAAGATCCGGAAATGCGATGGTGGTGCCTGGTGGATTATCGTGGCCGATAGGGTCTAGACCCTAGCCGGGCGAGGGGTGCACGGATGGTTAAAAACCCGCAATACGGGCAGACCGGGCCGGTTCCCGGCGCCGACGCGTCCGCCCGGTCCCCGACGGAACTCGACGCCCTGTTCGACCGGACCGCGAGCCTGGCGCGCAGGCCGCGCACGGTCTGTGACCTGCCGGGCGGGCTGACCAACCGCAACTACAAGGTGACCACGCCGGACGGGACGTTCGTCGCGCGCATCTCCTCCGGCGGCAGCGAGCTGCTGGCGATCGACCGGGACTGCGAGTACCGGAACTCGGTGACCGCGGCCGCCGCCGGGGCGGGCGCGCCGGTCATCGAGTACCGCCCCGAGGACAGCGTTCTGGTTATCGGCTACATCGACGGGCGGACGTTCGGCAATGCGGACGTGGCCGACGCCGGCAACATTGCGCGCATCGCCGAGGCGTGCCGCCGCCTGCACTCGGGCCCGCGGTTCGGCAACGATTTCGACATGTTCGACATCCAGCGGCGGCTTCATCGATGACGGGGACCGGATCTGGCTGATCGACTACGAGTACTCGGGCAACAACGACGCCTGCTTCGAGCTGGGCAACATCTGGGCCGAGTGCCACCTCTCGGTGGACGCCCTGGCCGACCTGGTCAGGGCCTACTGCGGGAGGCCGTTGCGCAGCAGGATCGCCCGGGCCCGGCTGCTCGGCCTGGCGGGCAAGTACGGGTGGACCCTGTGGGGCGCGATCCAGAACGCCGCCAGCCCGCTCGACTTCGACTTCTGGGCGTGGGCGATGGAACGCTTCGAGGGCGCGGCCGCCGGCTTCACCGCCGGCGACTTCGGCCGCCTGCTCGAGGACGTCCACCGCGATGACTGAGACACCTGGCCCGCCCGGCCCTCGCCCACCCAGCCCTCGCCCACCGGGCCCATCCGGCCCGGCCGGCCCCTCCCGTCTGCCCGACCGGGCCCGGGTCGTGATCATCGGCGGGGGCGTGATCGGCAGTAGCGTGGCCTACCACCTCGCCCGGATGGGGTGGACCGACGTGCTGCTGCTCGAGCAGGGGCGGCTGTCCTGCGGCACCACCTGGCACGCGGCCGGCCTGGTCGGCCAGCTGCGTGCCACGGAGAACGGCACCCGGCTGGTGCAGTACTCCACGGAGCTGTACGCCAGGCTCGAGGAGGAGACGGGCCTCGGCACCGGCTTCCGGCGGTGCGGCGGCGTCACGGTGGCCCGGACGCCCGAGCGCATGGCGCAGCTGCGCCGGACGGCCGCGACCGCGGAGGCCTATCAGCTGGAATGCGAGCTGATCAGCCCGGAGCGGGCCCGCGAGCTCTGTCCGATCATGAAGGTCGCCGATCTCGCCGGGGCGATCTGGCTGCCCGGTGACGGCCGGGCCAACCCGACGGACGTGACCGCCGCGCTGGCGCGGGGCGCCCGCGATCGCGGCGTCACGGTGCGCGAGCGGACCCGGGTGACCGGCATCCTGACGAAGGGCCGTGCCGTGACCGGGGTCCGCACCGAGCAGGGCGACGTCGAGGCCGAGGTGGTCGTCAACTGCGCCGGCCAGTGGGCGAAGCAGGTGGGCGCGATGTGCGGGGTGACCGTGCCGCTGCACTCGGCCGAGCACTTCTACGTGGTGACCGAGCAGATGGACGGAGTGCACCGGGACCTGCCGATCCTGCGCGACCCCGACGGCTACACCTATATCAAGGAGGAGGTCGGCGGGCTGGTCGTCGGCGGGTTCGAGCCCGAGGCGAAGCCCTGGGTCGCCCCCGACGCACTGCCCTACCCGTTCGAGTTCCGGCTGCTCGACGAGGACTGGGATCATTTCTCGATCCTGATGGACAACGCGGTGACGCGGATCCCAGCTCTGGCCGAGGCCGGGATCAAGATGTTCTACAACGGCCCGGAGAGCTTCACCCCGGACAACCAGTTCATTCTCGGCGAGGCGCCCGAGCTGCGGAACTTCTTCGTGGGCGCGGGCTTCAACTCCGTCGGCATCGCGTCCGCGGGCGGGGCCGGCCGGGCCCTGGCGGAGTGGATCACCGAGGGAGAGCCGTGCCTGGACCTGTCGTCGGTCGACATCCGGCGCTTCGCCCGCTTCAACGGCAACAACCAGTGGCTGCACGACCGGGTCGGCGAGGTCCTGGGCCTGCATTACGCGGTGCCGTGGCCGAACCGCGAGCTGTCCACCGCACGCCCGTTCCGGCGCTCGCCCGCCCATCACCTGCTCAAGCAGGCCAACGCGTGCTTCGGCAGCCGGATGGGCTGGGAGCGCGCGAACTTCTTCGCGCCCCCGGGCGAGAGCCCGGTCATCGAGTACGGCTGGGGGCAGCAGAACTGGCAGCCCTGGTCCTCCGGCGAGCAGCGCGCTGCCCGCAGCGGCGTCGTCCTCTTCGACCAGACCTCGTTCTCCAAGTACCTGGTCGTCGGCCGGGACGCCGAGCGGGTGCTGCAGTGGCTGTGCACGGCCGACGTCGGGGTCGAGCCGGGCCGGACCGTCTACACCGGAATGCTCAACGCGCGCGGCACCTACGAGGCCGACATCACCGTCACGCGGGTCTCTGCTGATGAGTTCTTGCTGGTCAGCAGCGCGGCTACCACCGAGCGCGACAAGGACCACATCACCAGGCGGATTCCCGCCGACTGCCGCGCGTCGCTGGTCGACGTCACCTCGGCCTACGCCGTGTACGGCGTCATGGGGCCCAGGTCACGGGAGCTGCTGTCGCTGGTCTCCCGCAGCGATTTCAGCGACGAGGCGTTCCCGTTCGGCGCCAGCCGGAACGGCGGCTATTACGCGATCGAGTCGATGCGGCTGGAGAAGGCGTACCGGGCCTTCGGTCGCGAGCTGACCCCGGACTACAACCCGGTCGAGGCCGGGCTGCTGTTCGCGTGCAAGCTCAGGACCGACATCTCGTTCCTGGGCCGGGAAGCGGTCGAGAAGGCCCGGGCCGAGGGGCCCCGCCGCAGGCTGGTCTCGCTCGTGCTGGCCGACCCGAGCGCGATGATCTGGGGCGGCGAACTGGTGCTGCGGGACGGCGTCGCCGTCGGCCAGGTGACCTCGGGCGCCTGGGGCGAGGCACTCGGCGGCTGCGTGGGCCTGGCCTATATCCGCCCGCCGGGCGGGGACGTGTTCACGCCCGACATCGCTCGGGCCGGCTCGTACCAGGTCAACGTCGGCGGCCGGCTGTACCCGGCCGCCGTCCACCTGCGCCCGCCGTTCGACCCGGCCGGCGACCGGGTCAAAGGCCGCTACGAGCAGGCACCGACGCCGCGCGATCAGTAAAACCCGTACGGGTAATGCCCGGATCACGGCACCGGCGTGTCCTGCCCGGTCGGTGCCGTCCGCGCCGATGGCTGAGGAAAATCTGAGCCCTGACTTCATGCGAAAGATCATCGAATACACCCTGGTCTCAGCTGACGGCGTTTTCGAGGACCCGCAGAACTGGGGGCTGAGGAACTTCCAGGACGATGCCTGCCGGCGAGACGGGCTGGGCCAGCTGCTGGCATGCGACGCGATGCTGATGGGCCGGCGCAGCTACGAGTTCTTCGCGAAGGTCTACCCGTCACGGACCGACCCATGGGCCGCCAGGGTTAATGCCATGCCCAAGTACGTTTTCTCGTCCACGCTGAGGCAAGCCAGCTGGGACAACTCGACGATTGTCCGGGGCGACGTGACAGCTGAAGCGACCAAGCTCAAGCAGCAGGAAGGGGGAGACCTTCTCATCTGGGGCCACGGCCTTCTCGCTCAGACCTTGCTGAAGCAGCACCTGCTCGACGTGCTCGACATCTCGATCTACCCCGTCCTCGCAGGGCACGGCAAGATGTTCCTCCGAGCGGGCCAGAACGCCGGTCTGAGGCTCGTTACGACAAAGACCTTGTCGAAGGGAATCGTGAAGCTCACCTACGAACCGACGCGCTAAACCGGACATTCGCCGCGCGGAGGATAGGGAGGTTGAGGTATCCCGATGGTAGTGGGCTGACCGCGGCCGAGCGGGCTTGGCGGGAGCGGGTGCGGTTAACTGCGGCTGAGCTGATCGAGGCGGGGTCGGTGACCGGGAGGTGGCCCGGCGGTTCAGGGGTGTCGCGGATGTCGGCGAACCGGTGACGGCGGGCGCTTGCTGCTGGCGGCCGGGCGGCGCTGGCCTCCGACCTCGCCCGCCCCGGGCTGAGCCGTCAGCCCCCGACGCCCAGCGCGGTGAGCAGGACCAAGACGAGCGTGGTCACGGCGACCAGGCCGTGGCACGCAACCAGGATCACCGGGAAGTGACCCTCCGCCGGGATCTCGTAGGCGGCGTGGGGACCCCCCGGCGCGCCGCCCGGGTCGTCTGGCCCGCGGTAAACGGGGATCCAGCGCAGGAACATGGCCAGGCCGAGCGTCGCGATTCCCAGCAGGACGGCAACTGCGGCCCAGGCCAGCGCCTTCCGGTGCATGACCAGGTACCCCACCCAGACGGCGAAGCCGGTAGCGGCCAGGAAAAGGTGGCTGAAGATGACCGGCGCGGGCAGCCGGCTCGGGGTGGCGCGGCTCTTGACGTCGTTCTCGATCAGCCACACGGCCAGCATGTACAGCCCAGCGAGGATGGCGACGAACCAGGTGATAAGGGCTGCGAACCCCATGGGAGCCAACTGTAGCGTTGGGGGTCACAGATCCGCAGGAAAGCGTTCGCGATCGGCCCGGCGCTGTTGGCCCCGGTGCCCCGCCCTCGACCACCACGGGCTGCACCCCGTTGCTGGTGACCGGCGGCAGCCCGCGACCTCTGTTGTCCGCCAGTTCGGGCATAACTGCTGCGGCGGGCTGCATCCTTGATCGGGTGTGGCCAGGCCGACCGCAGCCCTTCGACCGGTGATCGGCGGGAGCAACCCCGTTGACCACCGCTGCGATCAGTCCGCCCCGAGGATGCCTCATGGCTCCGGCATAGCGCACGATCCGCCTTCTAATCGTCACCAGTCCGTAACCGCCACTATTAAGGATTCTTTTACTCACTGGCCGAGCGGGGCGAGTGACGGCGTGCGGGCGGCCGAGACGCAGCGTGCGGCGGGAGCGGTGAGCGCGGTGATCGAGGCGCACGGACGCACCAAGCAGTACGGGGTTGTGACAGCCCTGGATGCGTCGTGTTCCAGCTGGTGCCTGGCATGTTCTACGCTCCGGGGCGAACCGACGACTCGGCGGGCTGGTTTGCATCATAGAAACTGATTGTTTAGCTTTCTTTGTTCAAGCTGACTACGGCCCGGCCCTGGCGCGGCCGAGAAGGTCGTCGTCACCTTTACGACTAACTGCGGAGGAATTGTCACGACCAAGACGAGAGCGCTCACACCGACAAGCAACCCCAGGCCGGCTGGTCGGTCCAGAGCGTCGCTGATGCTGTCGGCGCTGCCGTTCGCGATCATCGCGGCGGTCGGCGTCTCCCGGGTGGTGATGGGGCCGGGGTGGGGCATGCTGCCGCTGCTGGCCGCGGGCCCGGCCGTCGCGGCGGCGGTCGACGGGCCGCTGTACACCCTGGCCGCGGGCGCGGTGGCCCTGGCGGTACGCCTGCCGTTCGCGGCCGGCATGCAGCCTCCTGGTGTCACTCACCACTTGGTCGGGCACGCGTTCCTGGCCGTGGTCGGCGTCACGGCCGCCAGTGCCCCGGCCAGCCGCGCCCGCCGGCGCCAGGACCAGGAACTGGCACAGGCCCGGCTGGTCGCCGAATGCGCCCAGCAGGCGCTGCTGCGGCCGGTGCCGCGCCAGGCCGGCCCGGTCGGGCTGGCGGCGCGTTACCTGTCGGCCTGCTCCGGGGCCCGCGTCGGCGGCGACCTGTACGAGGTGGCGACCACTGCGGACGGCGTGCGGCTGATCGTGGGTGACGCGGAGGGCAAGGGCCTGCCAGCGGTACAGTCGGCCGCGGCGGTCCTCGGCGTGTTCCGCGAGGCTGCCCATGAGG
>WNFI01007070.1_pt1 | contig 17322 bp, 16 predicted proteins | sample 5400471 | NCBI WGS metagenome assembly WNFI01 (sample SAMN13153348, study PRJNA577476) | soil metagenome | isolation source: 100 cm saprolite on Douglas fir-dominated hillslope | place: USA:California | collected 2013-09-17 | reverse complement strand
CCCGAGGTCCGACATCGTGTTGAAAACGCTCCTGATTTCGTTGTGAAGGCGCTGGAAAAACAGTATCTTACCAAACGATGAGCAAGCCTTCAGGCGAGCAGACTTTCGAAAAGGCGCTCGCGGAGCTGGAGAAAATCGTGGCCCGCATGGAAAGCGGCGAGCTGCCGCTGGAGCAGGCGCTCGCCACCCACAAGCGCGGCCTCGAGCTCGCCCGGTTCTGCCAGCAGAAGCTGGAGGCGGCGCAGCAGCAAGTCAAGGTGCTTGAAGGAGAGGTCCTGAAGCCTCTCGCCGCAGTCTCACCCGAGGGGGCGGCGTCGAAGCCCGGTGAAGATCATTGAGAGCGACTTCCAGGCCTGGATGGGAGGCATTCAGGCGCGGATGGAAACGGCGCTGACGCGGCTTCTTCCGCCTGCCCACGTAGCCCCGGCGCGGCTGCACGAAGCGATGCGCTATGCGACGCTCGAGGGTGGCAAGCGGGTGCGGCCGCTGCTCGTGTTCGCTGCCGGGGAAGTCGCGGGGGCCGCCGCGGAGCGGCTCGAGATCGCGGCCGCGGCGGTGGAAATGATCCACGCTTATTCGCTGGTGCACGACGACCTGCCCTGCATGGACAACGACGTCCTGCGCCGCGGCAAGCCCACGGTCCACGTCGAATACGACGAAGCCACCGCGCTGCTGGTGGGCGATGCGTTGCAGTCTTTGGCTTTTCAAATAATCTGTGAAAACAAGATCGCGGACCAGCCGGGGACGCAACTGGAGATGCTGAGGACTCTCGCCGCCACGGCAGGCTCGCGCGGCATGGCCGGCGGCCAGCAGATCGATCTCGAATCGACCGGGAAAGCGCTCGCGCTGCCCGAGCTCGAGTTCATGCACATCCACAAGACGGGCGCGCTGATAAGAGCCGCCGTGCTTCTTGGTTCTTCATGTGGGAACGATTTGAATGAAGCAGAAAAAGAAAAACTGAACCGCTATGCCAAGGCTATCGGGCTGGCATTCCAGGTAGTCGACGACGTTCTTGATGCCGAGGCGGGCACGGCGACCCTCGGCAAGACTGCCGGCAAGGACTCGAAGCAAGGCAAGCCGACCTATGTCTCTGCGATCGGACTCGCGCGCGCGCGGGAGCGCGCCCAGGAGCTGCGCGCCGAGGCGCGGGCGGCGCTGAAAGATTTCGGCGGCAAGGCGCGCCGCCTCGGCGAGCTTGCCGACTTCATCGTTCTGAGAAAATTCTAGGCATGAGCACGATCGCAGGGGACCCGCCGTCCGACCTGAGTGCCGGCGGCTACAATCCGTCGATGTACGAGCTGCTGAAAACCGTCGACGACCCGGCTGCGCTGCGCAGCCTGGATCGCAAGCAGCTGCCGCAGCTGGTGGAGGAGCTGCGCGGCTACGTGCTCGAGTCGGTGGCCAGGACCGGCGGCCACCTGTCCTCCAACCTCGGCACGGTGGAGCTCACGATCGCCCTGCATTACGTCTTCGACACGCCCGAGGACCGCCACCTTCGGCACCGCGCATTCCTCGACCTCGATTTCGGCGGCCCTGGGCATGGCGGTTTCAGCAAAATTAAAGAATGAAAAACGGCGGTGCATCGCAGTGATCGGCGACGGCGCGATGTCCGCCGGCATGGCCTACGAGGCGATGAACAACGCCGGCGCCATGGACGTCGACCTGCTGGTGATCCTGAACGACAACGAGATGTCGATCTCGCCGCCGGTCGGCGCGCTCACCAACTATCTTGCCAGGCTGCTCTCCGGGCGCATCTATGCCTCCGCGCGGCGCGCGAGCGAGCATCTTTTGAAGCGGGTCGGGGTCTGGGAGATCGCCCGGCGCGCCGAGGAGCACGTGAAAGGCATGGTGACGCCCTCGACGCTGTTCGAGGAATTCGGCTTCAACTACATCGGTCCGATCGACGGCCACGACCTCGATGCGCTGATCCCGACGCTCGCCAACATCAAGAAGCTGAAGGGGCCGCAGTTCCTGCACGTCGTCACGCGCAAGGGCCAGGGCTACAAGCTCGCCGAGGACGACCCGATCGCCTATCACGGCCCGGGCAAGTTCAACCCTGCCGAAGGCCTGAAGAAAAGCGCGGGCGGCAAGCCGACCTATTCGCAGATCTTCGGCGACTGGCTGTGCGACATGGCGGCGCTCGACCCGCGCCTGGTTGCCATCACGCCGGCGATGCGCGAAGGCTCGGGCATGGTGAAGTATTCGGAGCAGTTCCCCGAGCGCTATTTCGACGTCGGCATCGCCGAGCAGCACGCGGTCACCTTCGCCGCGGGTCTCGCCTGCGAGGGCATGAAGCCGGTGGTGGCGATCTACTCCACCTTCCTGCAGCGCGGCTATGACCAGCTGATCCACGACGTAGCGGTCCAGAACCTGCCGGTGGTGCTTGCGCTCGACCGGGGCGGCCTGGTGGGCGGCGACGGCGCCACGCACAACGGGGCCTTCGACTACGCGTATCTGCGCACAGTGCCGAACCTCGTCGTGATGGCGCCTTCGGATGAGAACGAATGCCGGCAGATGCTCTACACGGCGTTCACCCTGAACGGGCCGGCGGCGGTGCGCTACCCGCGGGGCGCGGGGATCGGAAAAGAGGTTTCTAAGGAAATGTCTCCTCTTCCCCTGGGAAAAGCAGAGGTGAGAAGACAGGGAAAACATGTGGCGATTCTTGCGTTCGGAGCGATGCTGAACCCTGCGCTCGAAGCCGGCGAGGGGCTCGATGCGACGGTAGTGAACATGCGCTTCGTGAAGCCTCTCGATACCGCGCTGCTGAAAAGCATCTCCGAAACCCATGCATTGCTTGTGACCGTGGAGGAGCACCAGGTCGCGGGCGGCGCCGGTTCCGCGGTCTGCGAGGCGCTCGCCCGATCAAAAGCGAATAACCGCGTTCTCCTCCTAGGATTGCCCGATCGCTTCATCGACCACGGCGACCCGGGCAAGCTGCTTGCATCGGTAGGCCTGGATGCGCAAGGCATCCAGAACTCGGTGCGAAACGTAATGTCCGAGTAATTTAGTCGGATGTTAAAATAGACTCCATGAAAGCACGCGATCTGCAGAACATTCCGGATGTCCAGGGCAGCCCGGACTCCCGCAAGCTGAACATCGACAAGGTCGGGATCAAGGCGATCCGCCATCCGATGCGCATCCAGGAGCGCTCGGGCGGGATCCAGCACACCGTGGCGACCTTCAACATGTACGTCTGCCTGCCGCACCATTTCAAGGGCACGCACATGTCGCGCTTCGTCGAGATCCTGGAAGAGCACGAGCGCGAGATCACGGTCGAGACTTTCCAGGTGATGCTCAAGGAGATGGTCGAGCGCCTCGAGGCCGTCGAAGGCCACATCGAGATGAGCTTCCCGTACTTCATCGAGAAGCAGGCGCCGGTTTCGAGGGTGAAGAGCCTGATGGACTACGAGGTCACGTTCGCCGGCGAGGTGAAGAAGGACCAGCAGAGCTTCACCATGAAAGTGGTGGTGCCGGTGACCAGCCTCTGCCCCTGCTCCAAGAAGATCTCGGACCGCGGCGCGCACAACCAGCGCTCGCACGTCACCGTGACGGCGCGCACCAACGACTTCGTCTGGATCGAGGAGATCGTCGATCTGGTCGAGAAGCAGGGCTCCAGCGAGCTCTACGGCCTGCTCAAGCGGCCGGACGAGAAGTACGTCACCGAGCGCGCCTACGACAACCCGAAATTCGTCGAGGACATGGTGCGCGACGTCGCCGCGCTGCTCAATCTCGACGAGCGGATCGAGTCCTACGTCGTGGAGTCGGAGAACTTCGAGTCGATCCACAACCACAGCGCCTATGCGCTGATCGAGAAGAATAAACGGGCGCGGTAAGAGATTTTTTCGCGGCGTTTCTTTCGGGGATTCTTCTTACGGAAGAGGCCCAGGCTCAGGAGTTTGCCCCGCAGCGCGCCCGGATGGTCGCCGAGGTCGACGCCATGTATGCCGATACGCGCTCGGAAACCGGCCTTGCGGCGATGTCGGATCCGGTGAGGAGGGCGCTCGCCAAGGTGGAGCGCCACCGCCTGGTTCCCGCCGCGCAGGCCGGGGCCGCCTACCGCAACCACCCGCTGCCGATCGGCAGCGGCCAGACCATCTCCCAGCCCTACATCGTCGCCCTCTCGACGGATCTATTGCAGATCAATTCGAGCAGCGCAGTGCTGGAGATCGGCACGGGGTCCGGCTACCAGGCGGCGATACTCGCGGAAATCGCCGCCCGCGTTTTTTCCGTCGAGATTATTGACACCCTGGCGAAGGAAGCGAGAAAGCGGCTGGAAGAGCTCGGTTACCGCAATATCGAAATGAAGATCGGCGACGGCTACAAGGGCTGGCCGGAGAAGGCGCCGTTCGACGCCATCGTGGTCACGGCGGCGGCGCCGCGCGTGCCGCAGCCGCTGCTCGACCAGCTCAAGCCCGGCGGCAGGCTGGTGATCCCGGTCGGCGGCGGCGGCGACATCCAGTATCTGAAGCTGATCACGAAGCGCGCTGACGGCGGCTTCGACGAAAAGCGGGTATTGCCCGTGAGGTTTGTGCCGCTCGTTCCGGGAACGTAGCAGTCGCCGATTCGCGAAGCGAATTGCAACAGATCAGAATCTTCGTATAAGGACCATGGTCTGGCCTTCGCGCTGCATCTCGACACGGTTGAGAAAGCTCATGCCGAGCAGCGCGACATCGAGGCCTTCCTCGATCACGATGCCGTCGACCGACGTCAGCTCGATGCCGCCGAGCCTCACCCGGTCGAATTTGACCTTGTAGACGGTCACGGTGCCGCTGGCGGTGTGCGACCGGCCGCGCTCGCCCTTGCGGTAATCGATTCCCAGGCGCACCGCGTCGCGCCCGGGAAGCGCGATCAGCGTGGCGCCGGTGTCGACGAGGAAGCGCACCGGCGAGCCGTTGATGGCGCCTTCGGTAACGAAGTGTCCGACGCCGTCGGCAGCCAGGGTGACGCTTTGCCGGCCGGAGCCGGCGGCGCTCGCCTCGCCGCGATAGTGCTGGCCACGCACCAGGATGCGCTTCTTGCCGTCGATCTCGACCGTGGCGCGCTCCTTCTCTACCGCGAGCACGGTGATGCCGCTCCACTTCTGCCCGACCTTCACGGTCTTGGGGTCGCCGCCGTCGACGGCCAGCACCGCCGCCTTGTCCCCGATGACGCCGACCAGGGCGACATCGGCCGCCGCCGCCGGCGTGCAGGCGAGGAGCAGCAAAAGCGAAATAAAATAAGGCATGAAGCCGGTTGCGCTATAGATGAAGCCCGTAGCCATCTTTCGAACGGCCCGCAGCGAAGGCCCGGGGTATTTTGCCACCTATCTGGAGCGGCGCTCCATTCCGTGGAAAGTCGTGGCGCTCGACGAGGGCGAGAGCGTGCCGCGCGACCCGCGGCGCTTCTCCGGGCTCGTCTTCATGGGCGGGCCGATGAGCGTCAACGACGATCTGCCGTGGATCGCGCCGGCGCTCGAGCTGATCCGCGACGCCGTGCGCCAGGACGTCCCGGCGCTCGGCCACTGCCTGGGCGGGCAGCTCATGTCCAAGGCCTTCGGCGGCACGGTGCGGCGCAGCCCCGTCAAGGAGATCGGCTGGGGCGAAGTGCGCGTCGCGGACAACGCCGTGGCGCGCGGGTGGCTCGGCGACCTGCCGTCCTTCATGTCCTTCCACTGGCATGGCGAGACCTTCAGCATCCCGCCGGGCGCCAGCCGCGTTCTCGAAAACGGGCATTGCGCCAACCAGGCGTTCGCGCTCGGCGTGCACCTCGGCCTGCAATGCCACGTCGAGATGACGCAAGACCTGATCGAGGCCTGGGTGCGCGGCGGCCGGGATGAAATAAGACAGAGCGCGAAGAGCCCGGGCGTGCAGAAGCCTCGGGAAATGGAAAAGGACATGGCGCGGCGCCTCGAAGCGCTGCACGGGGTCGCCGACCGGCTCTACGACAAGTGGACCGGCAACCTCAGTCGCGGAAATTGATGAACTGAAGCGGAAGATCGGTAACCGACTTCCTCACGAGCTGGATGGCCGATTGCAGGTCATCCTTCTTCGCCCCTGACACGCGCACCGCGTCGCCCTGGATCGAGCCGGCGACCTTTAGCTTCGCGTCCTTCAGCAGCTTGACGATGCTCTTCGCCTTCTCCTGCGGGACGCCGACCTTCACCTTGATCGGCTGCTTCACCTTGTCGCCCGAGATCTTCTCGATGGTGCCGAGCTCCAGCGAGCGCACGTCCACGTTGCGCTTGGCGAGCCGCGCGCGCAGCACGTCCATCACCTGCCCGAGCTTGAAGTCGTCGTCGGCGTAGACCGAGAGCTCCAGCTCCTTCTGCTCGATGCGGGCGTCCGAGCCCTTGAAGTCGTAGCGGTTGGTGATTTCCTTGTTCGCCTGCTCGATCGCGTTCTTCACTTCCTGCTGGTCGACCTGCGAAACGATGTCGAAGGAGGGCATGGGTGTCCTGGGGTCCTCTGGCAATATGATGCCATGCCGGTCGTACAGGTAGACAGCGCGCGCGTCGAAGTCGAATCGCTCGGCGCAGGGCGCGATCTCGTGCTATTGCACTCGCTGCTCGCCGAACGCAGCGCGTTCGACCGCGTGGCGCCGTTGCTCGCGCGCAAGCGCCGCGTGTGGCTCGTCAGCCTGCCTGGCTACGGCGCGTCATCGCCTGCCGGCACCGAGGTCGAGCACTACGCCGACCGGATCGCGGGATTGCTGGAGGCGCTCCGGCTGCCGCGCGAGACGGATGTGCTCGGCAACGGCTCATGGCGAGCGTTCTGGACATGGCGATCCGGCGGATGTTTCCCGAGTCTTTCATCGCCGCTCACCCCGACGTTGTCGCGGAGCGCAAGCGCGCGCTCGAGAAAGCCGACCCCGCCTGCTTCCGCACCGCCTGCCTCGCACTCACCAGGCTCGATCTCTCGGGCGTGCTGATCGGTATCGGCAACCCGACGCTGGTGATGGCCGGAGCCCTGGACGCGACCACGCCGCCGGCGCTAGCGCGCGAGCTAGCGGCGGGAATCCCGGGCGCGCGCTTCATGGAGATGGCCGGGTGCGGGCATTGCCCGCAGATCGAGAACCCCGCCGCCTTTGTTGCTGCGGTCGAGGGCTTTCTGCCTTAGCCCTGCATGTAGCTGTTGAGGTCCGGGCGCAGTATCCTCCCTCATTTTTCCGCAAAGCGCGCCTCAAGCCGCCGCGCGATTTCGCTGAGAGCCTCCCGCGTGTCGCTGCAAAGCGGCGTCTGGGTTTGCAGGCCATAGTTCTCGCACAACCGCATGGTATCCGCCTGCACCACGATCGCCTGGCGAGCGCCGCGCGGTACGAGCACTACGGTCGGAAAGTAGAGCACACCGTGGCCGATCACCAGCAGCGGAAAGTAGTGCTCCTCCGTGCCGTTGGGAGTAACCTTTTTTGCATAGCTCCAGCCCATGCGCGCGAGTTCCGCCCCATCCGGCTTCGAACTCCCGCCTTGCGAAACCCGCCCCAGCAAGGCACCGAGCACGACTTCGGAATTCTGGGCGAGCTCACGCACCCGCTGCGCCTCGGCAACGCATATGCCCGTGCTGATGCCGCCCGCCATGTTGGCGCTAGCAATGATGCCGAAGCCCGCGCCGCGTTCGCAGGTCGCCTGCTCCAGCTGGTTGGACTCCTTGCCGTAGAAAGCGAACGAGGCTTTCTGCGTGCCGGCGAGCGCGAAGCGCGGCGGATCGAAAAAGACCACATCGTCGATCTCGCCCGCGACAGCGGTCGCAAATTCGCCGCCCGCGTTCAGGACGGGGCGGCGCGCCGGCTGAACCGCAGGCTTGGCACCGGCATCGACGAGCATCTTGGCCATGGCGGCGTCGCGCCGGCGCTCGGCCTTTGCCAGCGCCGTCCAGCCTTGCGCGTCCGCGGCGTTAGGATCGGCGCCGGCTTTGAGGAGCGCCGCCACGACTTCACGCCACCCGCGCTGCGCGGCGAGCAATAAGGCGGGCCGGTCTTGCGGCTGTACTTGCCGATCGTGCGCGAGGAGCGCGAGCGCCAGATCGTCGCGCTCCATTTCGATGGCGATGGTGAGCGGCCCGCCCGGCGTCGACCGGGGGAGCTCGGCGGCGTTGGCGATCTCCCAGGCGCTGCGCGGCGCCGCCGTGAGCGTTGCTCCCCGATCGAGGAGGAGCGCGATCACATCCTTGTCCTCGCGCCGCGCAAGGCCGAGCGCGCCGTCGCGCCCCCAGCCGCCGTGATCGCCGTTCACCTTGGCGCCGCAGTCGAGCAGCAGCCGCACCAGCTCGATCTTGGGATAGCGCCGCGTTTCACGGCCGGGCACCGGCGCGGAGGGCACGGCGATCTCGCGATTCGGGCTGAAGAGCACCTGGGCAAGCAGGGTGTAGCGGTTGTAGTCCTTGACGTTGGGGTCGGCGCCGTATTTGAGCAGCAACCGCAGCTTCTCGGGATCAAAGCGCGCTTCGAACAACGGCAGGATGGGCAGCGGCCCCGGCTTGGCGGCGTTCGGGTCGGCGCCGGCCTTGAGCGTGAGCTCGAGCACCTCGCTGCCCCGCTCCGGACGCAGGGCATCGAACAGCGCCTGCGGGTTGTTCCTCGCGTAGCGCGTGGGATCGGCGCCGCCTGCGCGCAGCGCCTCCAGCAATTCGGGCTTGCCCTTGTCGAGCAAGGCAAAGGCGCGCGCGTCCAGCTCCGCCGGCTCGATCCGGATCGGGGCGCTCACCAGCGTGCGGAGGAGCTCCGGCTGCTCGTTGGTAAGCGCCAGATCGATGGGGCGCCCGTGCTTGCCCTTGAATGCCGGATCGGCCCCGTATTCGAGCAGCAGCCTGATCAGCTCGGGATGCGTGTTGTTGCGTCCGCGGAAAGCAAGCGAGGCGTCGAGAGGCGGAGTCGCGGGCAGTCGCTTCGTCTTCGCGGCGTGCGCGAGCGCGAGTCTGAGGCATCCCAGCACCTCGGGCCGCATCGCCGAATAAGCGGTGAGGGTCTTGTCGATCACGCTGTTCAGCAGCAGATTGCCGCCGCTGTCTTTCGCCAGCGGATCCGCGCCCTTGTCGAGCAAGGCGGCGACCGCCCTGCTGCGGCCCGCCGCGATCGCCGTCGAGAGAGGCGAGTTGCTCCCCGCGTCATACTGCACGTTCTCCAGTTGCGCGATCAGCCGCAGCCACTGCTCGTCGGTGAGCTTGCCGCCGTAGTCCGACATCAGCAGCCCGCGCCGCTGCGAGTCGGTTTTCGCGCATTCGACAAGGTCCGGTGCCCCGCAGGCGACGGGGAGGTCGGCTCGCTGCACCTGGATCCCCTGGATGCCGAACGTGCCTTGTCTGCGTATTCTCGGATCGTCGGGCCTTGTCGGAACGCTTTGAACGGTCTGAGCCATGGCGGCCTGCGCCAGGGCGGCGAGGCAGAGTGCGGCGAAAAGCGCAGCGTTCCGCATAAGGCGCCGTGCCGCGGTCAGCGGCTGTTGAGCCGCTGCAGCTCGTCGATCCAGCGCAGGGTGATGACGCGGATCCAGTCGAGATCGGCCGGGCTGTCGTAGGCGCCGTATACGGTCAGGTTGATCGCCTTGCCGCGCAGCAGGAGGAGCGTGGTCGTGGAGAGCATGTATCTCGGCGTCTCCGAGGATGCCGAAGGCAGCCGCGCGCCCTGCAATATGGAGACGGCATTCGGGTCGCGGCGCAGCTCGGCGAGGAGTGCGGGCCGGCCTTGAAGCGCGTCGAGGTATTTGGGATAGTCGGAAGTCCCGGCCGGCGGCGGCTTGCCGAGCTCGCGCAGCGACTCTGTGACGAGGCTCGTGAATGCGTCGAGCGTGACGCGCTCGCGCTCGAGCCCGCGCGGGGTGACGGCGACCATGTAGCGCTTCGCCTCGATCTGGTCGCCGAGCGTGAAGCGGCGCAGGTCGGCGTCGGTCAGGGCGAACATCAGGATGCGGTTCGACGCCGAGGTGATCGACTCGGCGAGCTCCTGCAGCCGCGGCGAGCCGGTGAAGCTGGTGTCGGAGAACCCGGGCGGCGCATCGAGGCCCAGGCGCGCGTCGCCGATCTGCACGGCGAACGGGGCTGCGTTCGCCGTTATCGAAAGAAACAGCAGGAGCGAGACTGCAAGTCGCATGGCTACTTCCGGCCTCTCCGTGCCGCAATCCGCAGTCGCAGGGCGTTCAACCGGATGAAGCCCGCCGCGTCGGCCTGATTGTAGGCGCCCTTGTCGTCCTCGAACGTGGCGGTCGAAGGATCGAACAGCGAGTCGGACCCGGAGGCGCGGCCGCTCACCAGCACGGTGCCCTTGTAGAGCTTGACGCGCACCGTGCCGTTGACCGGCGCCTGCGAGGCGTCGATGAGCTGCTGCAGCAGCTTCCTCTCCGGGCTGAACCAGTAGCCGTTGTAGATCAGGCGCGCGTAGCGCGGCATGAGGTCGTCTTTGAGCGCGAGGACCTCGCGGTCCAGGGTGATCGACTCTATCGCGCGGTGCGCCTTCAGCATGATCGTGCCGCCGGGGGTCTCGTAGCAGCCGCGGCTCTTCATGCCGACGTAGCGGTTCTCGACGATGTCTAGCCGGCCGACGCCGTGGCGGCCGCCCAGGCGGTTCAGTTCCGCCAGCACTTTCGCCGGGGAGAGTTTTTTCCGGTTAACAGAAACAATATCGCCATTGCGGTATTCGAGCTCGACGTGCTCGGGCTTGTTCGGCGCCTTTTCAGGAGAAACCGTGATGCGCCACATCGATTCCTCCGGTTCGTAGGCCGGGTCCTCCAGCACGCCGCCCTCGTAGGAGATGTGCAGCAGGTTCGCGTCCATGGAGTAGGGGGCGCCGCCACCTTTCTTCTTCTTGAAATCGACCGGGATGCCATGCCGCTCGGCGTAGCGCAGCAGCTTGTCGCGCGACAGCAGCTCCCATTCGCGCCACGGCGCGATGACCTTCACTTCCGGCATCAGCGCATAGGCGCCGAGCTCCAAGCGCACCTGGTCGTTGCCCTTGCCGGTGGCGCCGTGGGAAATAGCGTCGGCCCCCGTTCTTCTGGCTGTTTTGATCAGATTCTGCGCAATCAGCGGCCGCGCGATCGAGGTCCCGAGCAGGTACTCGCCTTCATACACGGCATTGGCGCGGAACATCGGGAACACGAAGTCGCTCGCGAACTCCTCGCGCAGGTCCTCGATGAAGATGTTCTTCGGCTTGATGCCGAGCTTCAGCGCCTTCTTCCGCGCCGGCTCGACTTCCTCGCCCTGGCCGATGTCGGCGGTAAACGTGACGACCTCGCAGCGGTACTTGTCCTGCAGCCACTTGAGGATCACCGACGTGTCGAGGCCGCCGGAATAGGCCAGAACCACCTTTCTGATTGGCGCTGATTTCATTTGACGAAGCCCAGAAGCAGGAACTCGAGAAGGGCCTTCTGGGTGTGCAGGCGTTTCTCGGCCTCGTCCCAGACCACGCTCTGCGGGCCGTCGATCACGTCCGCCGCGACCTCTTCGCCGCGGTGCGCCGGCAGGCAATGCATGAAAAGCGCATCTTTCTTCGCCGCGCGCATCATGTCAGCGTCGACCTGCCAGTCGTGGAAGGCGCGCCGGCGCTCCTCGTCCTCGGCCTCGAAGCCCATCGAGGTCCAGACGTCGGTGGTCACGAGGTCCGCGCCCCGGGCCGCATGCATCGGGTCGGTGAAAGTCTCGCAGTTCTTGTTGACCCGCTCCTCTTCGATCTCGTAACCCGGCGGCGTCGAGACGTGCAGCTTGAAATCGAGCAGCGCCGCCGCCTGCAGCCAGCTGTGGCAGACGTTGTTCGAGTCGCCGACCCAGGCCACGGTCCTGCCCCGGATCGGGCCGCGATGTTCCATGTACGTGAAGAGATCGCCGAGAATCTGGCACGGGTGGTTCTCGTTGGTCAGGCCGTTGATCACCGGTACCCGCGAATGCTTCGCGAACCGGTCGATGATGTCCTGCTCGAAGGTGCGCACCATGACGATGTCGCACATGCGCGAGACGACCTGCGCCACATCTTCGACCGGCTCGCCGCGGCCGAGCTGCGAGTCGCGCGTGGCGAGAAAGATCGCGGCGCCGCCGAGCTGGTGGAACCCGGCCTCGAACGAAAGCCGCGTGCGCGTCGACTGTTTCTCGAAGATCATCGCCAGGGTGCGGTCTTCCAGCGGCCAGTAGCGCTCGTAGCTCTTGAACTTCGCTTTCAGCCACTTGGCGCGCGCGAACAGGTGCTCGTGCTCCTCGCGCGAGAAGTCGTCGAACCGCAGAAAATGCCGCAGCTTCACCTTCATGCGGCCGCGCGCTTAACCAGAAATGCTTTTAAGTTGGGAATCAATCTGTTCAGAACTTCTTGCGCCTCGGCCTCGTTCATCACGAGCGGCGGCAGCATGCGGACGACGTTGTCGGCGGTGACGTTGAGGACCAGCCCGGCCTCGAGCGACTGCAGCACCAGCTCGCCGCAGGGGCGAGCCAGCTCGACCCCGATCATCGAGCCCATGCCGCGGATGTCGGTAATGCCGGAAAGGTTCTGCTTTTTCAATCCGGCGCGGATGATTTCGCCGACCCGCAGGGCGCGGTCCATCAATCCCTCTTCCTTGATCGTATCGATGGTGGTCACGACCCCCGTCATCGCGAGCGGGTTGCCGCCGAAGGTCGAGCCGTGGTTGCCCGGCTTGAATACCCCCTTGGCGCGGCCGCCGACCACGCACGCGCCCACCGGCACGCCCGAAGCGAGCCCTTTGGCCAGCGCCACGACGTCCGGCCGGAAGCCGGCGTGCTGATAGACGAACCACTTGCCTGTGCGGCCAAGGCCGCACTGCACCTCGTCCGAGATGAACAGCCAGCCCTGTTTCTGGCAGATCTCGTACAGGCCGCGCAGGTAATCCAGGCGCGACACGTTGATGCCGCCTTCGCCCTGGATCGGCTCGATCAGCACCGCGGCGATGCTCTTGTTGTGCTCGGCCACTTGGCGCGCCGCTTCCAGGTCGTTGAGCGGCACGCGCACGAAGCCCTGCACCAGCGGCTCGAACCCCGCCTGCACCTTGCGGTTGCCGGTGGCCGAGAGCGTTGCGAGCGAGCGGCCGTGGAACGCCTTCTCCATGACGATGATCGCAGGCTCGGCGATGCCGCGGTCGTGGCCGTACTTGCGCGCTACCTTGATCGCCGCCTCGGTGGCCTCGAGGCCGGAATTGCAGAAGAACACCTCGTCGAGGCCGGTGATCTCCGCCACGCGATCGGCGGCCGCCTCCTGGTCCGGGATGCGCCAGAGGTTGGAGGTGTGGATGACGCCGCTCCTGATTCTTTCAGTCAAGGCCTTCGTCAGCCTGGGATGCGCGTAGCCGAGCGTATTCACCGCGATGCCGGCGAGCGCGTCGAGATATTTCTTCCCGGCTTCGTCCCAGAGCCATACGCCCTCGCCGCGCACGAAGGCGACCGGCTGCCGGGCGTAGGTGTTCATGACATGGGACATGATCCTTCCCTCAAATGAAAAACGGCGGCTGGTGCCGCCGTTTCTTGAATCCTATCAGGACTACCGCAGCGCGGCGAGGGCCTGCTCTGCGTCCTTCACCAGCGGGTGCTGCGGCTGTTTCTTAATGAAATCGTCGAAGCCTGCAGCAGCCTTTGCCCGCTCGCCCAAGGCCGCGCGGGACAGCGCGCTGCCGAACATGGCGTTGGCGGCGAGGGGGCTCTTCGGGTTGTCCTGAAGGAACGACTCGAACGCCTTGGCCGCGTCGGCGTAGCTGCCCGCGTCAGCGAGCGCCTGCGCCTTTTCGAGCGCCTGCCGCTCGGTCGCCTGCTCGCGATCGCCCCTCCAGTAGGGCTTGAGCTCCGACTCGGTAGCCTCGGAGCCGCGCAGTCCGGCGGTCACGGTCACGTTCCCGGCGGCGGCGTGGGGGCGCGGCGTCGCCGCCCTCAGGCGAGCCCACATCTTGCCGAGCAGGTCCTTCACGGCGGAAGGCGGCGTCTGGCTCGCCTGCGCAGCAGCCGGCGCCGCCGGCACGAGGAACAGGGCAGCGGTCAGCAGGCTCGCGGTTAGTCGGGTTGCAGTCTTCATGTGAACCCCCTTCGCTAGTTGCCTAGCAGCTTGGCGAAAGCGCCGTACTGGGCCGTTATATCCGACTTCAGCCGCGTCGCCTCGCGGAATTTGTCACGCGCCTCGGGCAGCTTGCCGAGCCGGTAGAAAGCGAGGGCGGCATTCAGGCGAATCCCCGCGTCGGCAGGATCGAGCTCCTCCGCCGTGCGGTACGCGTCGAGCGCCCGCTCGAAATCCCCGCGGCCGAAGTACAGATTGCCGCGATTGTTGAGCGCCGAGGCATTGCGCGGGTCGGCCTCGAGAACCGCGTCGAACTCGCGCTGCGCGACGTCCATTACCCCGTTGCGCGCATAAATGGTCCCGATCTGCAGCCGGGCGTCGATGTCCTTCGGGTTGGCCGCCAGGGCCTGCCGGTAGGGCAGCACCTCGCGCTCAAGGCGGCGCGCCAGCAGCAGGCTCTGCTCGCGCTCGATGAGACGGCTCACCCGCTCTCCGGAAGGCACCTCGACCGTGAGCTGCGTGGGCGCGAGCGTGGCGGGCGGATAGCGCTCCCAGGCCTGGCGCAGCGACACCACCCTGACCTCCTTCTTCGCGGCCGCCTCGCGGTACTTGCGCGCGCCTTCGGCCCAGGCCTCCGAGAAGGAGGTCGCCACCAGGGTCGCCTCCACGGGGATCCACACTTCGCCGTCGCGGATCACCAGGAGCTCGTCCTGCAGGCTGATCAGCCCCCGGTCGGCATCCTTCACGCCGGTGCGGAACATCATGAAGAGATGGCCCGGCACCTCCACCAGCGCCGACTCGATGCCGAGGTTCTCGTAGGCGGCGGCGAGCAGCACCGAGAGGTCGTCGCAGTCGCCGCTCTTCAGCTTGAGCGTCTCGCGCGGAAACTGGACGTAGTCGACCTGGTCTGCGGCGAGGCGCGAGTAGGGCGTGTTCGGATCGGGCTGGTAGCGCAGCCCCAGCGCGCTCAGGACGTTGAATACCGTCGCGGCCTGGCTGAGCGGCCGGTTCAGCACGCTCTGCGGCTGGCCGCCGTAGCGGTTCGCGGCCTCGCGCACGAAGTTGCGCAGCGTGTCGTCCCTCGGCGTGATGAAGGAGCCGATCATGTCGCTGTTCGACCAGACGAGCGCGTTCTTGCCGTAAAGCGTCATCGGCTGCGTGATCTCCTGCGACCCGTCGCGGGCGTCGGCCAGGGCGAGCGTGACCACGACCAGCACGCGGGTGTCCTCGTCGATGCCGAGCACCTTGTTGTTGAAAGTCGCGTTCAGCTTCAGCTCGAGCGAGCTCTTCGACTTGAGCGCCGGGATCTCCTGGGTCACAGGGAAATCCATGTACTCCTTGATGAAGAACGACAGCCGCAGGCCCTTGTAATCCTCGGCGCTGTCGTTTCGCACCTTGATGCGGCCCAGCGGCTCGGTGGCGTACTGCTTGTGCGCCGCCACGAAGACACGCTCGAGGCGCAGGTTTTCCATGGCGATGCGCCCGCCGGTGCCGGACTGCGCCTTCTTCTTGCGGTCGTAGGCGTCCGCCAGCTCGCGCCGGTTGGCGTCGCTCGGGTTCAGCTTCACCGCCCGCGCCAGGGCCGCGATGGCGGCGTCGTAGGAGCGCTGGCTGAGCTGCAACTGGGCGAGCATGACGTATGGCGTATCGCTGCGCTCGTTCAGGCGGGTGGCGCGCTCCAGGTGGGACTGGGCGTCGACGTACAGGTTGTTGTCGGCGTAACTGCGCGCGAGCTTCAGATGCACGTCGTAGGAATCCGGCTCGAGGGCGGAAGCGCGCTTCAGCGTCTCGATGGCCTCGCCGTTCTTGCCTTGGCGGTAGGCTGCGTCGGCGCCAAACAGCAGGGCGTCGAGGCTCTTCGGCGCGAGACGCTGCGCTTCGCGCGCGGCGTTGGCGGCGTCCTGCCAGCGCTCCAGCGCGGCGAAGCTCCGAGCCTGCGTGAGCCTCAGGTCCGCGTCGCCGGGCAGCAGGACGACCGCACGCTCGAGCGGGGCAAGCGCCGCAGCATGGCGTCCGGCACGGATCTCGAGATCGGCAAGCTGGCGGAACACCGCCGCCGGCGCATCCGGCAGGGTTGCGGCGCTGGCGAGCGCTTCGCGCGCCTTGGCCTCGTTCTTCAGCGCGAGATAGGCCTCGGCCAGCCCGGCCCAGGCCGCGCCGTTCTTCGCGTCGAGCTTGGTGGCGCCGGCGAAGGCGATCACCGCTTCCTCGGGCTTGTCCTGCTTGAGCGCGATACGGCCCAGGATGTACTGGCCGCGGCTTTCCTGCGCCGGACTGCCCACGAGGGAAAGCGCAATGGTGCGCGCCTTGTCCATCTCGCCGAGCGCGAGATGGATCTCGGCGCTGGCGAGCAGCGCATCCGGGTCGCGCGGCAGGATTTCCAGCACGCGCGCGTAGCGCACCAGCGCCTCGGCGTGCCGCACCAGGCGCTGGAGCACGCGCGCGGCGCGGCGCCACAGGCTGGCGTCGTCGGGCGAGGCCGCCGTGGCGGCGTCGAGCTCCGCGATACCCTTGTCGACGGCCCCGAGGCGCACGAGCGCTTCGCCGCGCATCGTGCGCGCGGCTGCGTTCGATGGATCCTTGGCGAGCGCCGAGTCGGCGCAGCGCACCGCCCCGGCCGGGTCGGCGAGCTGCAGGCTGAGGTCGGCGCACAGCGTGTACGTCGCCGCGTCGGCCTGGCCCGCCGCCATCGCGCGCTCGATCGCGGTGCGCGCGGCGAGCAGGTCGCCGCCGGCAGCGAGCGCCCGCGCCTCGAGCTGCCGGCCGAGGACCTCGAAACCGGGACGCCGCGCCAGGTCCTGGAATTGCGCGAGCGCTGCATCGTTGCGCCCGAGCGCGAGCAGGCTGCGCCCGAGGTACTCGACGTATGCAGCGTGGCCCGGCGCCGACTTGGCGGCGCGCTCGAACCCGGCGAGCGCCGCCTCGTATTGCTTTGCCTCGAACTGGCGGTGCGCAGCACGGAACAGATCTTCCACCGGCACCGAGGCCTCGCCCTCGACGTCGAGGCGGGTATACGCGCTCACCTTGAAGAAAGCGACGGGTTTCGACGCATCGACGGAGAAAGCGGCCTCGGTTTCCTTGGTTTCGGTCAGGCGCTCATAGGCGCCGTCGCGCTCCGGCGCCGCGTACACGCGGTAGCCCGTGACGTAGCGCTCGGGAGACTTGCGCCAGGTCAGCTTTACCCTTGCCGGCTCGCCGAGCGCCTCGAGGCCGCCGACGCGCTGCGGCGACTGCAGGTAGTGATAGATGGCGACCTGCTTGCGCCCGGCGTCGTGCATAGCGAGGTCGAATCCGGCGACCGCGATGGAGAGGGTGGCCTCGCGGGTGGCCTCGACCTGCGGCGCGCGGTAGGCGGCGAACGAGAACTCGAGCTCCGTT
>WNFI01179763.1_pt1 | contig 17324 bp, 13 predicted proteins | sample 5400471 | NCBI WGS metagenome assembly WNFI01 (sample SAMN13153348, study PRJNA577476) | soil metagenome | isolation source: 100 cm saprolite on Douglas fir-dominated hillslope | place: USA:California | collected 2013-09-17 | reverse complement strand
TATCCGCAGGTCATGCGCTTCCGGGTGCTCGATGGCGCTGTGACCCGCCGCACGACACCGCGCGAGCTGGCTACCGATTACCAGCCTGCCCCGGCGGAGCTGGCCGGCGCGCCGCGGCGGGCGATCGCTCTGGTCGAGCGGGAGCTCGAGGTTGGGCCCAACGTGCTCACCATGCGCGAGCTCGAGATCGCGGCCGAGGACCACCAGGGGCCGCTGCTCACCGTCACCGACGAAGGGCAGACCACCCGCTACCGCGTCGTCGCGTCCCATTTCGAGGATTCCACGACCTTCTTCCCGATGCTCGGCGAGTACGAGGTGTGGCAGCTGATCAACCTCACAGAAGACACACACCCGATTCATCTCCACCTCGACCCATTCCAGATCCTCTCACGGCGTGCGATCCGCCACGAGGTCCCAGAGGACGGCGTCGAGGACTTCGAGATCACGGCTTCGGTGACGCTGGGGCGCGGCCCGGACGATGAGCTAGACCACGCGATCGACGACAACGAGCGGGGTCTCAAGGACACGATCCGCGTGAACCCCAACGAGATTGTCGAGATCGCGGTTCGCTTCACCACCTACGCCGGCCGGTACATGTACCACTGCCACATACTCGAGCACGAGGACCGCGACATGATGCGGCCGTTCGTGACCATGCCCGCCGAGCTCATGGCGTTCATGAGCTGAGCCGCGCCGCGACGTACCCGCAAGACGCAGGCAGCCGCCGCGCGAGCCGCGTCCGTGGTCGCTACCCGCCACGCAAGCGGACCGAGCGCGACTGTGGAACAAGCCTAGGCCTGCACGGATGCGAGCGGTGACCCGCCGGCGCAAGCTTGACGCGACCGACGAAAGGAATAGGCCGAGATGACAAACAACAGCCACCGAAGGCATCGACACACCGAGCAGCTTGCGGCTTTTCTACGACGCACGATAGTAGCACGGCCTGGCTGGAGCGATCGTACCCACGGAACCGGCTTCGACGTCGAGAGCCGCTCTGCGCGCCCTCACCGCGTAGCGACGATGCTCTCCGCGAGCACCTCGACGGCGAACGAGAGCTGCTCGTCGGAGATCACGAGCGGGGGCGCCAGCAGCAGGATGTCGTCGAGCAGCGGGCGGATTCTCAGCCCGCGCTCCTGAGCGGCCTCGACGACTTGCTGTGAGCGTCGCCTCTCGGCCGGGAAGGGCGCCCGCGTGTCTCGGTCTGCGACCAGCTCGATGCCGGCCACGAGCCCTTCGGAGCGAACCTCGCCGACCTCCTCGAGGTCCGTCAGCTCGGCGAGCCGGCTCGCGAGATGAACACCACGCTCGCGGACGTGCTCGACGATGTCCTCCCGTTCGAGCGCGTCCAGGCAGGCCAGCGCCACTGCGCAGCCCACCGGATGGCCGCCGTGGGTGAAGCCGTGCATCAGCGGGAGCTCGGCGCTCGATTGGCGCAGCCACTCCCAGATCGCGCCGCTCACCACGGTGCCGCCGAGCGGTACGTAGCCGCTCGTCACGCCCTTCGCGAACGTCAGGAAGTCCGGTGTCACGCCGTCGCGTTCGCAGCCGAACCAGCGGCCCGTCCGGCCGAAGCCCGTGATCACCTCGTCGGCGATCAGCAGCACCTCGTGGCGTGTGCAGATCTCCCGTAGCCTCGACAGGTAGCCGGCGGGAGGCACGATCACCCCGCCCGCGCCCATCACGGGCTCGATGATCATCGCCGCGATGTTCTCCGCTCCGATCTCCTCGATACGCCTCTCCAGGACTTCGCCCCGACACACCGGGCAGCTCGCGGCGTCGCACGGCACGCCGGCGCTGCACCGGTACTGGTACGGCGGCGGGACGTGCGCGACGTACTCGTCCAGAGGCGAGAAGTCCCGGCGATACGCCGCCAGCCCCGTCGCGGCCGTCGCGCTGCCTACCAGGCCGTGATAGGCGCGCTCGTGCGCCAAAACGATCTTCTTGTCGGGCCGGCCGGTGCGGCGCCAGTAGTAACGGGCGAGCTTGATCGCTGTCTCGTTGGCCTCCGAGCCGCCGGTGGTGAAGAACACTCCGCTCTCCGGGCCGAGCGTCATGGCCGTGAGGCGCTCCGCGAGCTCAATCGCCGGCACGCTCGAACCGCCGCCGAACGTCGAGCAGTACGGCAGCACACGCATCTGATTCATCGCCGCCTCGACGAGATCCTCGCGCCCGTAGCCGAGGTTCACCGTCCAGAGTCCGGCGAGGCCGTCGAGCAATCTCTGTCCGTCGAGCATCACCAGCTCGCAGCCGCTGCCTCCGACGGCGATCGACGGGCCCGTGGACTTGAGCCTCATGTGGTCGGTGAGCGGGTGGATCAGGTGAGCCAGATCCGCGGCAGCCAGGGCCTGGTCGTCGATCGCCGGCCAAGTGCCCGCGTCCGCCGGCGCGTCCGGGTGCGGTCCCATCGACGGGACCCTAGCACCCGTTGGACATACTGTCCAGCGTGCGGGCCGCAATCGATGCGGCGCACGAAGACCCCCGGGCGGGCGGCGTCAGCGCGCCGACCGAGCAGGGCGCCGACGCGTCGCCCGCCGCGGTCCTGTGATGCGGAACGCGGGCCCGACCGCGTCCGGCTCGACCGTGTAGAGCGCATGCCAGTGCAGCAGCGTCAGCTGCCGCACCGCGTCCTCGATCTGGCGCTCCCCGGCGCCGACGTCGAATGACGACAGGACTGCCTCGATCATCGCGTGCGCCCCACGGCGAGCTCGGAAGATGCTTTGAGAGGTCGATCAGCGGACGCAGCTCTCCGTTCTCGATCCGCCAGAGGATGGCGCGGCGGATCATCGCTTCGATCAACTGGGCCGGTGTCTGATCGGGGGTCGCCTCTTCGCGCAGTTGCTGCGGGATCGCGACGTAGCCGGCGACATAGCGGCGCATGATCTCGCCGAGGATCGCCTCCTTGTCGTCGAAGTTGTTGTAGATCGTGGCGCGCACAACGCCCGCGCGCTTGGCGATCGCGGCCATCGACGTCGCGGGGAAGCCGCGCTCCAGGAACAGCTGCTTCGCCGCTTCGAGGATGCTCTCGTAGCTCGGGTTGTTCGCGTGGTCATCGTGCATTTGCGCCACCGTCTGCTCCCCCACCCGATCCACCTCTCGCTGACCGCGCCCAGCTTAGCGGCGTCGACAGATTGTCCAGTTCGACGGCGTCGGGGCGTAGGCACCGTGCCTGGAGAGCGGCGGCGTCGCGTGCCGCGCTGCCCGGCAGCCATCACTGCCGGGCTCGTGCAGACCGTCCGTGCCAGGCGCGTTGGGCGCGCTGCTCCCGGCCGACGCATGACACTAGACAATCTGTCCATCGCTTTGGTAGTGTCCTCGCCGACCCGGCACGAGCAGGGTCCGCGACTACTCGGGAGGACAGATCATGTTCGAAGACGGGGCGCAGGAGAACCGCGAAGGAGTCGACGGGCTCACACGTCGAACGTTCGTCTCCAGGAGCGTCGCGGCGGGCGCGACGGTGGCCGGTGCGGCGACGATTCTCTCCGCCTGTGGCGGCAGCAGCAGTTCCTCCGGCGTAACCCCCTCCGGTGTCCTCGGCGAGCTTGCCGGAGGCACCCCGAAACGCGGCGGCACGTTCACCGTCGGCGTCATCAGCGGCGGCCAGGAGGAGAACCTCTTCCCGGGCACCTCCGTTGGCACGCCCGACTTCGTCCGCGATTACACGCTCTACAACCTGCTCTTCTACCTCGGTAAGAAGGTCTCGCCGTTGGAACCCGGGCTCGCACTGTCGGCCGAACCGAACAAAGGCGCAACCGTGTGGACATTCAAGCTCCGCTCCGGCGTCACCTGGCACGACGGAAAGCAATTCGGAGCCGACGACGTCGTCTACAACTTCAAGGCCCTCTGGTCGAATCCGGAAGCGAACTTCTCCGCCGGTTTCCTGTCGGGCATGGTCGACTTCAAGAACGTTCGCAAGCGCGACAACCTCACGGTCGAAGTGCCGCTCAACTACGCGGTCGCGGAGTTCCCGACGATCTTCGCCTACTTCGACTTCCCGGTCGTGCAGAACGGCGCGACCGCCAAGAGCACGGCCCAGCACCCGGTCGGAACGGGGCCCTTCAAGTACGTGTCCTTCACGCCCGGCAGCCAGAGCGTGTTCGAAGCGAACAAGAACTACTGGGAGCAGGGAAAGCCCTACGTCGACCGCCTCGTGGTGGACTCCTCGTTCACCGACAACAACGCGATCTTCAACGCGCTGCTCGCCGGCAAGATCAACTTGTTCCCGACGCTTCCGCTGCTGACCGCGCGCCAGCAGGTCTCTGCGAAACAGGTGCAGATCCTGGCCTCGCCGTTCGCCGCCGAGAGCTACATGTTCGCGATGCGCGTCGACAAGGGGCCGTTCGCGGACGTGCGCGTGCGCCAAGGCTTCAAGCTCCTCGTCGACCGCCCGGCGATGATCAATGGTGCGTGGGCCGGCTTCGGCACGGTCGGCAACGACCTGCTCGCGCCGGGCACCGAATACTACGCCGAAGATCTCAAGGCCACGCATGATCCCGAAAAGGCCAAAGCGCTGTTCAAGGCGGCAGGCGTTCTGGGCCAGACGTTCACGCTTCCGACATCCGACTTCCTGCCGGGGATGGTCGAGTCCTCGACGATCCTCGCGGAGCAGGCACCGGCGGCCGGCGTCAAGGTGAACGTGAACACGACCAGTGCCGCGACGTACTTCACCCCGGCTGGCGGCTTCCTCACGCGCCCCTTCGGATACGAGGTCGACCAGCCCGTCGGCTCGCTGCTCTCCGCCTACCTGTCCGAGTACACGCTCGGATCGCCGTATCCCGACACGCACTGGGGCAAGCAGCCGCAAGGCGCCGCCGCGGAGAAGCTGATCTCAGAAGCGATCGCCGCGACCGAACCCGCGAAAGCCAAGGAACTGTGGCACGAGTGCCAGAAGGCGCAGTTCGACGAAGGCGGCTACCTTGTCTGGGGCAACCTGCCCTACGTCGATGCGGCCGCCAACAACGTGCGCGGCCTCACCGCAGGCGCGGGCTTCAGCTACAACAACTGGCGTTTGCAGGACGGCTGGCTGGCGTGACCGCGGGCGCGTACCGCCGCAGCTGAGCTGGCGCGAGGGTCACAATGGCGGCCGTACCCGACGTCCTCACAACACCCGGAGCCCCACCGGTGCCGCCGATCGTCCCGGCGGTGCCCGCCGGGACACGCCACCCGATCGCGCAGTTCGTAGCACGCCGGCTGGCGACCGGACTGCTCACGCTGCTCGTCGTCACGGTGCTCATCTTCCTGGCGACGAACATCCTGCCCGGCAACGCTGCAACCGTCGTGCTGGGACGCAACGCGACACCCGCGCGCGTACAACGGCTAGACGAACGCCTCAACGTCGATCACTCGGTCCTCTGGCGCTACACCCATTGGCTCGGGAACGCCGTCCAGGGCGACTTCGGCAACTCCGCGATCGCAGAGGCCGAGTCGCGTCCGAACGCATCGATCAGCTCCTCGATCGGCAGCCCGCTCCGCAACAGCTTCATCCTCGCGGGCCTCACGACCATCCTCCTGATCCCGCTCACGCTGGTGCTCGGAACGCTCGCGGGCATCTTCGCCGGCCGCCGGCTCGATAACGCGATCTCGTTCCCGGCGCTCGTGATGGGCGGGCTGCCCGAGTTCGTCATGGGAACGCTGCTGATCTACATCTTCTTCGACAAGCTCCACTGGCTTCCGCCGGTCGCGCTGCTCAGCCCCGGGGAGTCGCCGTTCTCCAACCCGGAAGCCCTCGTGCTGCCGATCCTCACCCTGCTCGCGGTCGCGGTGGGCGCGGGCGTGCGCCAGGTCCGCGCCGGCATGGCCGACGTGCTGCAGCGCGAATACGTCCACTTCGCCAGGCTCAACGGCGTCTCGAACCGCCGCGTCCTGTACGCATATGCGCTGCGAAACGCCCTCGCCCCGAGCGTTCAGATCATCGCCCAGAACCTGCAGTACCTCGTCGGAGGCATCATCATCGTGGAGAGCGTCTTCGCCTACCCCGGCATCGGCACCTATCTGGTCAACGCCGTCACGAGTCGTGACGTCACGGAGGTGCAGGCCGCCGCGAGCGTGCTCGCGGCCCTCTACATCGTCATCAACCTGCTTGCCGACCTCGCCGTGGTGCTGCTCGTTCCGAAGCTCCGCACGGGAGACGCCCGGTGAGCGTCGCCGTGCCCGCACGGGCCCCGCACACCGCACGCCGACCGCGGCTCCTGACGAGCAGCTGGAGCGGCAAGATCGGCCTCGGCCTGCTCGCGCTCGTGATCGCACTGGCGGTGCTCGGCCCGCTGCTCGCTCCGCACAGCGCCATCGCTCCGGTCGGCATTCCCGGCGAAGGTCCCACCGGCGCCGCGCCACTCGGCCTCGACTACCTGGGCCGCGACGTCCTCAGCCGGCTGCTCAGCGGCGGTCGCTCGACGCTCCTGCTGGGCGGCGCCGCGACGCTGCTGACCTACCTCGTCGGTGTCACCGTCGGTCTCGTCGCGGGCTACGCGCGCTCGATCGCCGATCCGCTGCTGATGCGCACCGTCGATGTCTTCCTTTCGTTCCCAGCCCTGCTCGTGATGCTGCTGTTCGTAACCGCATTCGGCGGTGGGCGCGGCGTGCTCGTTGCGGCTGCCGCGCTCGTGTTGTTCCCCGGCGTCGCGCGGATCGTCCGCACCGCCACGCTCGAGGTGGCCGGCAAGGGCTACGTGGAGGCCGCCGTCGCCCGCGGCGAGCGCACCTCCGCGGTGCTCTCGCGCGAGATCCTGCCGAACATCGTCTCGCCGATCGTCGCCGACATCGGCATCCGCTTCAGCTGGTCGATCATCCTCATCGCCAGCGTCAACTACCTCGGCCTCGGCCTGAAACCGCCGACCGCCGACTGGGGCCTGATGATCTCCGAAAACCGCTCGATCATCTCGACCAACCCATTGGCCCTGCTCGCGCCCGGAGCGATTCTCGCGATCCTGATCATCGCCGTGAACCTCATCGGCGACGCGTACCTCCGCGGGCGCGGCCGGCACGGTGACGCGCGATGAGCGCGGAGGCACTGCGTGCGAGGAACGTCCGCATCGAGCTCTCGAGCGGGGACGCCGTCATCGACGGAGTCGACCTCCAGGTGGCGCCCGGCGAGGTGCTCGGCCTCGTCGGCGAGTCGGGCTCCGGCAAGACGACAACGGCTCTCTCGATCTTCGGCTACACGGCGCCGGGCTTGCGCATGACCGCCGGCGAGTTCGCGCTCGCGGGCCGTGAGCTCCTCGACCGCGCTGCCTTCGCCGCGGCGCGCGGGCGGCTCGTCTCCTACGTCCCGCAGAGCCCGGGCACCGCCCTGAACCCCTCGCTGCGGGTCGCGACGGCGATAACCGACATGATCGCCGGCGAGCACCACGATCCGCAGGCGGCCTACCCGCTGCTCGAGCGCGTCGGCCTGCCCGCGGACCGCGAGTTCGCCCGACGCTACCCGCATCAGCTCTCCGGCGGGCAGCAGCAGCGCGTCTGCATCGCCGCGTCGCTCGCGTCCGAGCCGGCGCTCGTCGTTCTCGACGAGCCCACCACCGGTCTCGACGTGGTCACGCAGGACCGCATCCTGGCCGAGCTGCTGCGCCTGCGCGAGGAGCAGCAGGTCGCGATGCTCTACATCACCCACGATCTCGCCGTCGTCGCGCAGATCGCCAGCAGGATCGCCGTGATGTACGCCGGTCACATCGTGGAGCAGGGGCCGACGGCGGAGATCCTGCACCGCCCCCGCCACCCGTACACGCGCGGCCTCATCGAAGCGACGCCCGATCACCGCCGGCCGCGTCTGCTCGGCGCGATGCCCGGCATCCAGCCCGGCGTAGGCGAGCGCGTCGCGGGCTGCCCGTTCGCGCCGCGCTGTCCTCAGCGGACCGACGCCTGCGAGCAGGCGCTGCCGCCGCTCGAGCCCGCGGCGGACGGGCACGACGTGCGCTGCATCCACTGGCGCGGCACGCCGGCCGTCGAGTGGGCCGTGCTCGAGCCCGCCCGGACGGCCGCCGAGGAGGCAGAGGGCCGGCCGATCCTCGCCGTCGAGGACCTGCGCGCCGAGTACCGCTCGAACCGCACGACGCATGTCGCCGCGCAGGACATCTCGTTCACGCTGCCGGCGTGCGGCTCGATTGCGCTGGTGGGCGAGTCAGGCAGCGGCAAGACGACCATCGCGCGCACGATCGCCGGCCTTCACGGCGTCTCCTCGGGACGGGTGCTGCTCGACGGGGAGCCGCTGCGCAGCGAGGCGCGCAAGCGGACCGTCGAGCAGCGCCGGCGTATCCAGCTCGTGTTCCAGAACTCAGCCGAGGCGCTCAACCCGAGGCACACCGTCGCCTCGTCCATCGCGCGCCCGGTCAGCGTGCTCGGCGGTGCGGACAGGCGCGCCGCCGCGGGCGAGGTGACACGCCTGCTCGAAGCCGTGCGCCTGCCCGCGCGCGTCGCCGGACGCTATCCGCACGAGCTCTCCGGAGGCGAGCGCCAGCGGGTCTCGATCGCGCGCGCCCTGGCGGCGAAACCCGACGTGCTCGTCTGCGACGAGATCACCTCGTCCCTGGACGTCTCCGTGCAGGCCGTCGTACTGGAGCTGCTGCGTGAACTGCGCGCGGAGCTGAGCCTGGCGATCATCTTCATCTCACACGATCTCGGCGTCGTGGCGACGATCTCCGAGCGCGTGATCGTGCTCCAAGACGGCCGCATCTGCGAGCGGGGCTTGACCAGCGACGTCCTGCGCTCGCCGCAGGATCCGTACACGCAGCACCTGCTCAGCGCGGCGCCGAGCCTCAGCGACGCGATCGAGAACTGGGACCGACTGGACACTGTGTCTAGTCTCGGATAGGATCGGAGACCGCCGTGATCGACATCGACCTCAGCTCGCTGATCCCGGATGGCCTGCCCGACGGCAGGGAAGCCGTCGAGGAGGGCAGGGCGATCGGCGCCGCCCTCGAGCGCGCGCCATCCATGTACCTGGAGGAGAAGGGCTTTCGCTCGGAGATGGAGTACCGGCGCCACGCCCGTGAGAACGGCATCGCCTCGACCTGCATGAACCTCGGCCTCGCGACGTGGCCGGAGACGCGCGAGGCGCTGGGGCTGATCTACGAGGACGCGCTCAGTCGGGGCGTCCGTCCGCCCGACCGGTTCAACCTCCTGGCCGAGCGACGCATGGGACTGCCCAAGGAGCTGCGTGCAACCGCCCCGCAGGAGACCGGCCCCGCGCTGTGGAGCGAGCAGGACTGGTGGGAGCTCACGCACACCGTCCCGATCCAGCCCGAGTCGGCGGACAACAGCATCGGCGGGCCCGGCTCGCTGGACAACGTCCTCGACGCGCTCAGCGTCGGCGTCACGTACGTCGGCACCTTCAGCCAGTACACATGGCGCTGGCCCTATTGGGACGACGAGGTCGCGCAGACGATGGCCTTGCTGAAGGCCGTCGGCGTGCTCGCGGCCGTCCGCGAGGAGGGCGTGTGCTTCGACACCTACCTCGAGGACGGCTACCCGGGGGTGTTCCGCGACTACGCCAACTACGTCGGCTGGGCGATGCTCGAGCGGTTCATCGCGCGCGAGCTGTGCGGCGCCGAGTTCTCGATCAGCTGGGGCGGGCTGACCACGGACCCGATCACGAAGTCGGCGATGACGCTCGCCCTGAGCGACGTCAACGAAGGCGTCCCCTGCGCCTTCGTCCAGGGCGACACGATCGGGAACACCTCCGACATCGAGAGCAACTTCGCCGTGATGAGCAGCGATGTCCTGTTCATGAAGCTGCTGGACCGCCACTACCGCCTCGGCGGCGCCCCGATCGCCGTGCCGGTGACAGAGACGCAGCGGATTCCCAGCTGGCAGGAGGTCGCAACGGTCCAGACCGTCAGCAGGCGCCTGGAGGCATATGCGGAGATGGTCGCTCCCACGATCGATTGGTCGCACATCGAGTCGCTCCGCGACACGCTGCTGGAGGGCGGACGCCGGTTCTTCGAGAACGCGAAGAGCACGATGCGCGCCGCCGGCATCGGCCTCGAGGACCCGGCCCGGATCCTGTTCGTGCTCAGGCGCCTGGGCCCGCAGGCATGCGAGGAGCTGTTCGGTGCCGGCGAGATCGACCCGAGCTATCCGGGCGGACGCAGGCCTGTCATGGAGACAGACCTGGTGCGCCAGACGATGGACGAGCGCGCGCGGCTGCTCGAGAACCTCAGAGCCCGCGAGCGGGACCCCAAGCTGAGCGGGCGCAAGGTCGTGGTCAGCTCGACTGACGTCCACGAATTCGCCGAGTTCCTGCTCGTCTCCACGCTCTCGGCGGTGGGAATGGACGTAACCGACTTCGGCATCAATCGCGACCCGGAGGACATCGTCAAGGTCGCGATCGAGACAGACGCCGAGGCGGTGGTGGTGACGACACACAACGGGGTCGCACGGTCCTTCGCGGCGAAGCTCGACGAGGAGCTGCGCAGGGCCGGGATGAGTGACACGAAGATCTACATGGGCGGCGTGTTGAATGAGGACGTCGACGGCTCGGACATCCCGATCGACGTCCGCCGCGACCTCGCCCAGATCGGGGTCAGCACCCCCGAGAACATCGAGCAGCTGATCAGCGAGCTCGGCACACGGGGGCGTCCCGTCACGACGGCGTGACCGCCGCCGTCCTCGCCGATTTCGGCAGCACCTTCACGAAGGTGACGCTCGTCGAGCTCGGCAGCGGCCGGCTGATCGGCAGTGGCCAATCGCCCACCACCGTCGACAGCGACGTGATGCGAGGGTTCCATGCCGCGCTGCGGGAAGCGCGCTCACACGCCGATGAGCCCGTCGAGCTTGGCCCGAAACGCGCCGCGTCGAGCGCCGCCGGCGGCCTGCGAGTTGCAGCCGTCGGGCTCGTCGAGGACCTGACGGCGGCGGCGGCGCGGCAGGTCGCGCTGAACGCCGGCGCGAAGGTCGGCCTCGTTCTGCACGGCAGGCTCACCGCTGAGGATCGCGCGGCACTGATCGCGTATCGCCCTGAGGTGGTCCTGTTCTGCGGTGGCACCGACGGCGGTCAGAAGCAGCTCGTGCTGGCCAACGCGCGGATGCTCGCCGGCGCGATCGACACGCACACCGTCGTCGCCTGCAACCGCGAGATCGCAGCCGCCGTGAGCCATGAGCTCGGTGAGGGAGGGCGTCGCGTCGAGGTGGTCGCCAACGTCATGCCGCAGATCGGCGAGCTGAACGTCGAGCCGGCGCGGGCCGCGATCTCGGAGGCTTTCGTGCGCCACGTCATCCGCGGCAAGGGCCTGACCACCGCGCCCGAGTTCTACCGTGACGTGATCATGCCGACGCCGGAAGCGGTCCTCCAGGCCACGAGGCTGGTGGCGGAGGCGGCCGGCGGCGTCGCCGTGGTGGACATCGGCGGCGCGACGACCGACGTGCACAGCGCCACCAGGGAGCTGACCGGAACGCCCGGCGTAGAAGGCCCTCTGCTCCCCACGTTGCCCGTCCTGCGAACGGTGCAGGGCGATCTCGGCCTGCGCTCGAACGCGATCTCCGTGCTCGACACCGACCGGGAGTGGCTGCTGCGGCGGCTCGACGAGGCGACGCTGAGGGAGGCCACCGAGAGGCGCTGCGAAGAACCGGGCCTGATCGCCGCCTCTCGCGCCGAGTGGAACCTCGATGAGGCGCTCGCGACCTCTTGCAGCTACCACGCGCTGAGGCGCCACTGCGGACGGCTGTCGGTGATCTCCGGCCCGGGACAGGCGGCGCGAATTCGAACGGACGGCCCGGACCTGCGCGAGGTCCGCCTGCTGATCGGTACCGGCGGGATCCTGGTGCGCTCCGCGGCCGGCGAGCAGGTCCTTCGTGACGCGCTCGGTCGCTTGGAGGACAGGACGCTGTCTCCGCGCAACCCGGCGATCGCGATCGACCGCCATTACGTCCTCGCGGCGGCCGGCCTGCTCGCCGACGTGGACCGCGACGCCGCCATGCGGCTCGTGCGCGGCGCGCTGCTCGGCGAGGACGCGGACCGTATGCCCGCGAGGATCGATCGCTGAGCGGCGGTGTCGCTCAGCGCAGGATCGCCGCAGAGCGATCGAGGCGGCCGTGCGCCATGTCGTCCTCGCGCATCCACACGAACAGCCGCTCGCCGGACTCGCCGAAGCTCCAACCGAGCGTCTCGTCCGGGCTGAGCTGCAGGAGCAGGCGCCAGCGCGCGCTGCGGGGCGACAGCTGAGCGGCCTGCGGGTGCGCCAGCGGCGGGGTGCCCTGCTCGAAGAGCCCGCCGGCGCGCAGCTCGCACTCGAGCGGCATGCTTCCCGAGCGATCGTCGGGCAGCCCCAGCCAGCGGTGTGAGACCACCCCGTCGAGCTCGGCGTAGAGCTCGCGGCCCTGCAGAGCGGCCAGGCGGGACCTCAGCCGGCCCCACGCCTCGAGGCCGTCGTCGTCGAGGCCGAGCGCCTGTACCTCATCCGACCACTCGCGTGGCAGCAAGAGCTCGCGCGAGGCAGCCAGCTCGATTCCCCGGCCGCCGCGCAGCGGGTGCGCGGCATGCGCGCCCGCGGCGGCCGGGTCGTGGCGCAGGCTCCAGCTCCCGCGATCGTCGCGCCCCAGCCGCAGGCTGCCGCGATGCGCCGAGAGCGCCGAGCCTTCCAGCAGCGGCTCCTCCAGTGAGAGCGTCAGCAGTTCCGTCGCGTCCCCGCGGCTCGAGCCCGGAGCACGGCCTGCGATCGTCAGGGCGAGACTGAAGCGCAGCGCAGCCTCGACAGCGGCCTCGTGGCGGCCAAGCCCCAGCTCGCGAACGAGCTCCGTGACCTCCCGAGGCGAGACCGCGCGCCCGGCCGCCGCCGCGCGCGCCGCGGACCCGCCGGCCTGCTCCTCGCCAAAGGCCCTGCGAATCCGGCTCGCTCGCTGTTCCACGAGCGGGCTCGTCGCCCGGGCCGCGTCCCGCATCATGCGGGCGAGCAGCTCCCTGCGGCTCTCGGCAGCCATCCCCGAATCATACGACGCGGTTGGACAAAGTGTCTATTCGCTGTGGTATGGTCCCGAGCGGTGGTGGAGAGTCAAGGCAACGAGGGGAAGCGGTTCACGGGCCGCGTGGCGCTCGTCACCGGCGCCGGCGGAGTCCTCGGCGGTGCGACCGCCCTGGCCCTGGGCCGTGAGGGCGCGAAGGTGCTGCTCGGCTACCGCTCATCTGGCGCTGCCGCCGAAGCCGGCGTCGAGGCGATCACCGCCGCCGGCGGAGCGGCTCACGCCGCCCACCTCGACGTCACCGACGACGCATCGGTGCTCGCTTTCGTGGGGGATGCCCTCGAGCGCTTCGGCTCGATCGACGTGCTCGTCAACACCGCCGGCCGGATCGACGCGCGCGACGCCGTACGCTTCGACGCGCTCGCCGCGGACGATCTGCGCGCTCTGATCGAGGTCGACGTGCTCGGCACCGTGCGCATGTGCAAAGCCGTCATCCCGCACATGCGCGCGGCGGGCCAGGGCGCGATCGTCAACTTCTCCGGCTCCTACGGCAACGGCGTCGACAAAGACAACCTCGTGAACTCGGTGGCGGTCGGTTACTGCACCGCGAAGGGCGCCGTTCGCGGGCTCACGGCCTCGCTCGCCCGCGATTGCGCTCCGGAGATCCGCGTCAACGCGATCGCGCCCGGAGCGATCGCCGCCAACTGGGATGCCGACTGGGGCATCCCGGCAGAGCATCTCGAGCAGGCGCGTGAGATGACGCCGCTCGCGCGCTTCGGCCAGCCCGAGGAGATCGCCGAAGCCGTGCTGTTCCTCGCCTCGGGCGGCGGTGGCTACACGACGGGCCAGGTCCTGGAGGTCGACGGCGGATGGCTGATGACCGGATGAGCTACCGCGCCGAGCGCCCCCGCCGTCCCGCCGATGTCGAGCACCCCGGCTCCACCTAGCCCGGAGGGACGAGGAACGATGTTCGCGCCGGACGAGAACATCGCGCGAGCCCTGCTGCACGCCGAGCGGCGAGACCCGGACGCGCCGGCGCTGCGATCCGGCACCGAGGTGATCACGCACGGCGAACTCGACGCGGCCATCCTCGCCGCGTCCGCGCTGCTCGCCGCGCACGGCGTGGCGCCGGGCGACCGCGTGGGACTGATCGTGCCCAACGTCCCGCAGTTCGCGGTTCTCTACTACGCGGTGTTGGCAGCCGGCGCGGTCGCCGTGCCGATCTCGCCGCTGCTCAGCGCCCCCGAAGCGCGGTTCTGCCTGAACGACGCCGGTGCAAGGCTGGCGCTCCTCGGCCCGCACGCGCACGGCCCGGGGCTCCCCGAGCTGAAGCCCTCCGCCCAGGTCCTCGAGGTCGGCACCAAGTCCCTCCGACCACTCGGCCCGGGCGAGCGCCTGGACGTCGAAGTCGTGCCGCGGGGGGGCGAGGACACTGCCGTGATCATCTACACCTCCGGAACCACCGGCCGGCCGAAGGGCGCCCGGCTCACGCACCGCAACCTCCTCCGCAATGCCGACGCGATCGTCGAGGCCGCCGGCATCTCCGCCACGACGGTTGCGCTCGGTGCGCTGCCCCTGTCGCACTCGTTCGGCCAGAGCTGGCTGCTCAACGCGACGCTGCGGGCGGGAGGCTCAGTATCGCTGCTCGCAAGCTTCGACGCGGGCCGGGCACTGGCGACCATCGACGAGCACCAGATCACGTTCTTCGCGGGCGTGCCGACGATGTTCGCAAAGATGCTGGAGGTGCAGAAGCGGACCGACACCATCTCGCTGCAGCTGTGCGTGTCGGGCGGCGCGGCAATGGCGCACGAGCTGATGGGCGCCTTCGAAGCGACGTTCGGCTGTGAGATCCGAGAGGGCTACGGACTCTCGGAGACCTCGCCGCTGGTCACTCTCAACCCTCCGGGCACCGCGCGCCGGCCCGGATCGGTCGGACCGGCGATCCCCGGGGTCGAGGCGAAGGCGGTCGCCGACGACGGCGCCGAGCTCGATCCCGGTCAGGTCGGCGAGCGCAAGAAGGACCTCATCATCCGGGGCGGCTACAACGTGTATCCGCGAGAGGTCGAGGAGGTGCTGCTCGAGCATCCGGACGTCGCCGAAGCGGCGGTCCTCGGCATTCCCGACGCGACGCTCGGGGAGGAGGTCGCGGCGGCTGTGCGCCTGCGGGAGGGGGCAGACTGCACGGTTGAGGATCTCCGGCTACATGCGCGGGAGCGCCTCGCCGCCTTCAAGTACCCGCGCCGGATCTGGACCGTCGAGGCTCTGCCGACGGGCTCCACCGGCAAGGTGCTGAAGCGCCTGATCGAAGTCCCAGCGGAGCCAATCCATGCTGTCAGCAAACCCGTCCCCCAGGGCGACCGGAGGAACCAATGAGCACCTATTCGGTTACGAACCCCGCCACCAACGAGACCACCAGCGAGTTCGCGGAGATCTCCGACGCCGACCTCAGACGCGCGATCGAGCAGACCGATGCCGCCTACCGCTCCTGGAGCGAGAGCTCGAGTGTCGCCGAGCGCGCCGCGCTCGTCGGCGCGGTGGGGAGGCTGCACTCCGAGCGGCGCCGGCCGCTTGCCGAGATCATCGTCCGCGAGATGGGCAAGCCGATCGAGCAGGCCCTGATGGAGGTCGACTTCGCCGGCGCGATCTACGGCTTCTACGCAGAGAGCGCGGAGCGCCTGATGGCCGATGAGCCGATCGAGCTGCTCGGCGGCGAAGGCACCGCGATCGTCCGGCGCAGCCCGTACGGGGTGCTGCTCGGGATCATGCCGTGGAACTACCCCTACTACCAAGTGGCCCGCTTCGCGGGCCCCAACCATGTGATCGGCAACACGGTCCTGCTCAAGCACGCGCCGCAGTGCCCGGAATCCGCCGAGGCGATCGCCGCGATCTTCAACGACGCCGGCTTCCCGGAGGGCTGCTACACGAACATCTTCGCGAGCAACGAGCAGATCGAGTGGGTGATCGCCGACCCGCGCGTCCGTGGAGTCTCCGTGACGGGCTCCGAGCGGGCGGGCGCCGCCGTCGCCGAGATCGCCGGGCGGAACCTGAAGAAGGTCGTGCTGGAGCTCGGGGGCTCCGACCCGTTCATCCTGCTCGCCACCGACGACGTCGCAGCGGCTGCCGAGAAGGCCGCCGAAGCACGGCTCGAGAACACCGGGCAGGCCTGCAACGCGGCGAAGCGTTTCATCGTCATCGAGGGCCTCTACGACGAGTTCCTGGAGAAGCTCGAGGAGCGGCTGAGCGCCGCGACGACGGGCGACCCGACCTCGCCGGACACGGCCCTCGGCCCGCTCTCCTCCGCGGCCGCCGCCGACCGGCTCGAGGACCAGGTTCAGCGCGCCGTCGCGAACGGCGCCGAGATCGTGACCGGCGGCAACCGCGAGGGCAACTTCTTCGAGGCCACGATCCTGACCGGCATCAAGCCGGGCGACGAGGCCTCGCAGGAAGAGTTCTTCGGTCCGGTCGCGCAGGTCTACAAGGTGGCCTCCGAGCAGGAGGCCATCGAGCTGGCGAACGACACACCGTTCGGGCTCGGCTCCTACGTGATGACCACCGATCCGCAGCAGGCCCGGCGCGTCGCCGATCAGATCGAAGCCGGGATGGTCTACGTCAACCTGGTCGGAGCGGACAGCCCGGAGCTGCCCTTCGGAGGCTTCAAGCGATCGGGCTTCGGGCGCGAGCTCGGACGCTACGGTGCCGATGAGTTCGTCAACAAGAAGCTGATCCGCAGCGCCTGAGGCACTTAAGGGTCGAACCGGCACACGCGCAGCGGCTGCCCTCGCGGAGGGCCGGTCTAGACGGGGAGACGGTTCTCAAGACGCTGTATCGCCACGTCGATACACGGCTGGACGATGCTCCACAGCCTCGCCTACATCTCACCCCGGTGCACAAACGGAGGGTCCTGCGGCTCGCCGGTCATCGAAGTCCTGTTCCTCATCGCGCTCGGTGTTGGGCTGGTCGTTGGCGCTCTGGGATGGGTGCAGCAGAAGTGGCATCGCGGACCTGGGGAGTGGGTCCTGCGCTGGCTTCGGGCCCGCTCTAAACAGGCGGGGGAGCCGCCTGACCCGTTCGGGGGCTAGTCCGCGCGTCGAGGATCCCGCCGGCTGATCGAATACCTGATCTGGGCTGCCGGGGTCCATGCGGTTGCGTTCACAGACCAGGTCGCCCAGGCCAGCGGAGCCGTGACCGACCGCCGCGGCCGGATCAAGGTCAACTCCGACCTCTCGATCCCCGGCCACCCGGAGATTTCGGTGATCGGCGACGACGGGAGCTCTAGCGTCGAAGGGGCCGGCGTAGGGGCGCCCACCGAAGCGGATCACCCGTTTGGGCTGATGCGCGGCGTCCGGACCTCGGGTTGCATTGGGCCGTTGGTACGGCCCGTGCGGAGGAGATAGACGATGGCATTGAACGAGTACACGCCCGGCACCGCGTTCCCTGGCGTC
>WNFI01079871.1_pt2 | contig 17330 bp, 14 predicted proteins | sample 5400471 | NCBI WGS metagenome assembly WNFI01 (sample SAMN13153348, study PRJNA577476) | soil metagenome | isolation source: 100 cm saprolite on Douglas fir-dominated hillslope | place: USA:California | collected 2013-09-17 | reverse complement strand
CGTGTGAGGACGTCGCACGCGAAGAGGAAGGTGCGGGTTTCCTCGTGGTTGCCGCACCGGGCCAGGTGTCATGGCTGCGTCCGCTCCGGCGGCGTGGTCAACTGCCACCGTGGCGAGGACCGGGGAAGCCGTGTTTGCGCTCTTCGAGGGCGACGAGGCTGGCGCGGTGTCGGCTTTGTGCAGTGCGGCCAGCCCGAGCAGGGACGGAGTCTCATGGAGCAGGCGGTGGACCCGCATGGGCTGCTGAACGCCAGGAAGAAGACCTAGGTGCGGCGGATCCCGCTCGGCGCGCTCCAGGAGCGCGAGTTTCGCCTGTTCTTCACTGGACAGCTGGTGTCGCTGCTCGGCGATGCTGTCACGCCGTTTGCGCTCGCTTGGGCGGTGCTCGACCTGACGGGATCCGCGCGCGACCTCGGCTTCGTGATGGCCGCGAAGACCGCCCCGCTCGTAGTTTTCCTGCTCGTCGGCGGCGTCTTCGCCGACCGCCTGCCGCGGCGCGGCGTGATGCTCACCGCCGACGTTGCGCGCATGGCCATCCAGGCGACGACCGCGGCGCTGCTGCTCTCGCACACCGCGCGCATCTGGGAGCTGATCGTGCTGCAGGCGTTCGCCGGAACCGGGACGGCGTTCTTCAACCCCGCGTCGACCGGGCTCACGCCGATGACCGTGAGCGCCCCGGCCGATCTTGAAATCTGCTTCGGCGCAGGTCAGGGCCATGGGCGGCGGGCGAGCGGGCCTGTAGGCCGGGTTCTGTGCACCCGCTCGCGCGGGCCGGCGGCCATCCATCTGGGACTGCCGTTGCCGACAGCCTCGTGCGGTCTACCTCCGGGGGCGGTCTGTTTTCTGTGGCACTTTCCCGCGGGTCACCCCGGGTCGGCGTTACCGACCACCCTGCCCTGCGGAGCCCGGACCTTCCTCGACACAGCCTGGAGACCAGACCATGCCGCGGCCGCCCGGCCTGCTCGCCCGCCGCTGCCTTCAGGATAGGGCGTTACGGGCCGGGCTGCCGAAGGTGCGCGGTGTCGTTGAGCGACCGGAGCACGGCTGGCCCGTCGGAGTACCAGACGATCTCGCACAAGGAAGCGACGTCGAGGCTGATCCGGAACAGCGCGGCCGACGGGGCGAGCATCGCCCGGCAGGCCAGCGTCTTGATCGGCGTAACGTGGCTGACCAGCAACAATGTGCGGGACTCGTGAGCGGCCAGCAGCCGGTCCAGGGCGGCGACCACGCGGCGCGTGGTCGCCACGAAGCTCTCGCCGCCGGGCGGCGCGACGTCCGCGCTGCGGAGCCAGGCCGACAGCTCATCGGGCCACCGCGCCGAGGCTTCCGCGAACGTGAGGCCCTCCCACTTTCCGAAGTCGGTCTCGACCAGGTCGTCCTCGACCTGCAGCGGTGCGCCGGTCGCCTCGGCCACGGCGTCTGCCGTCCGCCGGGCTCGCTGCAGCGGCGAGGTCACGACCACGTCGATGCCCCCGCGCGCGGCCAGCCGGCCGGCCGCCGCGGCCGCCTGGCGCAGGCCAGTGTCGGTCAGGGGGATGTCGCCGCGGCCGGCGAACCGGCGTTCCGTGGACAGCGCGGTCTGGCCGTGCCGCAGCAGCAGCGTCGTGGTCGCCCGCCCCCGCGCCGGGCCCCAGCCGACGGCCGGTCCCGGCTCAGCGGACTCCCCGGCCGCGGCGCCGTCCTCCGGGCGTCCTGGGCCGTTTGGGCCAGCGAGCGGAGGTTCTGGTCCTTGATCTGCCAGCGTCCCGACATCTGCTCGACGACCAGCTTGGAGTCCATCCGCACCTCGACATCGGCCTGCGGGGCGATCCCGGCCGCAGCACGCAGGGCGGCCACGAGTCCGGAGTACTCGGCTACGTTGTTGGTGGCCCGGCCCAGGCTGTCGCTGATCTCCTTGAGCACCTCGCCGGTCACCGGGTCGCGCACGACCGCGCCGTAGCCGGCCGGGCCCGGATTGCCCCGCGAGCCGCCGTCGGCCTCGACGACGAGCCTGCGGGTCACAGCCCCGACTCGGAGGTCCGGACCAGGATCCTGCGGCACTCCTCGCAGCGCATCACCTCGTCAGGGTCGGCGGCCCTGATGTCGTTGAGGTCCACCGTGCTCAGCGGCAGATGACAGCCCTCGCACCGGCCTCGGCGCAGCGCGGCCGCCCCAACCCCGCCGTGCTGCTCTCGCATCCGCTTGTAGAGCGTGAGCAGGTCCGGCGGCTCCTGGGCGGCAACGGATGCGCGCCGGTCGGCGGCCTTGCCCGCCTGCTCCGCGATCTCGGCGAGGGCGGCGTCCCGGCGCGCGGCGACGACGTCGCGCGCGGCGGCGATCTCTGCCCGCTCGGCCGCGGCCGCCTCGCGGCTGCCCTGGACCGCTTCCTGGCGCTCCATCACGTCAAGCACGACTTCCTCGAGGTCGGACTGGCGCCGCGCGAGCGAGGCGATCTCCGACTGCAGGTTCTCAAGCTCGCGCGGGGACGAGACCTGCCCGGCATCCAGCCGCTTGCGGTCCCGGTCAACGCGCAGACGAACCTGGTCGACATCGGCCTCGGCCTTGGCTTGCGCCCGCTTGAGATCGCCCTGCTCGGCCTCCAGCGAGGCGGCGGTGGCGCGCAGTTGCGCGTCCCGCTGCTCCAGCCGGTCCAGCTCGGCATGCTCGGGTAGTCCCTGGCGGCGATGCTCGAGGCGGCCAAGCTCGGCGTCCAGGTCGGCGAGCTCAAGCAGCCGCAGCTGCGCCTCGGGAGATGCTTTCACGGATGTCAACGTTAGTCTGCCGTTCAAGTGGTGTCGCACAGCAGCGCCGGTCTGCGATACACCTGGGATCCATGCAGATTCCCCGGGTCAGCCGGCCGTACATGCCGGGCTACGGAATCCTCGCCGCCGACCAGGGCAGCGGTCTCCTGCCCTGGTCGTGGGCCGCCGACCGGCTGGCCAGCGCGCGCAACTACTGGGTTACCAGCACCTGGCCCGACGGCCGGCCGCACTCGATGCCGGTCTGGGGCATGTGGGACGACAGCGTCCTGTGGTTCACCAGCGCCGTACGCTCGCGCAAGGTACGGAATCTCACGGCGGATCCGCGCTGCGCCGTGACCACGGAGGACGCGAACGACCCGGTCGTCATCGAGGGCACGGCCAGGATCGTGACGGATGCCGCCAGCATCCGGCGGGTCCTCGACATGATGAACGAGAAGTACGGCGGGGATCTCGATGAGAGCTTCCTCGATCCGGCGGTGAACGCCACGATCTCGGTGCGGCCGCAGGTGGTGATCGGGATGCGGCACGGCGACTTTCCCGGATCGCCCACCCGCTGGGCCTTTGCCTAACGGGTGCCGCCAAGGCTGACCATAACGACGGGGGGCGAGGTCGGGCGCGACGATCCTGCGGCCGGCCCGACCGTCAGGCCCACGCTGTCCCCTGCCTTCAGGCCGGAGATCACCATCGGGCCGGCCATCCCGTCGCGGGACGACCGGGGAACCACTCCCGCCGGCCTGCTGCCCGCGGGGCCGATGAGCCACAGCTCGTAGGACTGCGTGGCGGGCAGCAGGCGCAGGTCGGCCGCGGTGAACACCAGCGTGCGCTCGCGGTGGGACATGACCACGGTGGCCGTGCCGCCGGTGGTCACGGGCGCGTTCAGCATCGTGGCGTCGGGCGCGCTCAGCACCGCTGCGACCGCGTGGTCGTGCAGCTGCGCCTGGTCGAGCCGGTCCTGCATGCCGTAGGTGACCACGCCCGCCGCCACCGCCACGGCGGCCAGGGCGCCGGCTAGGGCGATTGCCAGCCGGGACCTCCAGCCGCGCCGGTCCCAGCCGCGGAGCCCCAGCCTGCGCCGCCCGCGATCCCCGGCCGCCGCCCAGCCCGCCGGGGCCGGGGTGACGGCCGGAGGCAGCTGCCTCGTCTGGGCGGCGGCGCGCAGGGCCGCTTCCCGGAAGGCCTCGGACGGCTGTACGGCGGCGGCCGCCGCGAGCGCTGCGGTCGCCTCCCGCAGCCCGCGGATCTCCTGACGGCACGACTCGCAGCTCGCCAGGTGCCGCTCGAAGCGCGCCCGGTCCGGCTCGGCCACCGCGTCCATCGCGTACGCCCCGGCCAGGGTGTGCGGGTCACCGCCGCCGAGCCTCATGTGTCCACTCCCAGGCAGTCGCGCAGCCTGATCAGCCCGTCGCGCATGCGTGTCTTGACCGTGCCGACCGCGACGCCGAGCAGTTCCGCCACCTCGCGGTAGGTGTATCCCCCGTAGTACGCGAGCGTCACCGACTCGCGCTGCAGCTCGGTGAGGGAGCCCAGGCACCGCCGCACCCGCTCCCGGTCGAGCCGGGCCTCGACCGCCTCGGTGACCTCGTCGTAGGCGATGGCGGACGATGCGACGCGCAGCTCCCGTTCGGCCGCCTTCTGCTCTGACCTCACCCGGTCCACGGCGCGGCGATGCGCCAGGGTCGCCACCCAGGCGGCGGCGCTGCCGATGTTCGCGTCGAACCGCGAGGCAGAGCGCCAGACGTCAAGCATCACCTCCTGGGCGACCTCCTCGGACTGCGCCGGATCGCGGACCACCGCGAGGACGGTGCCCAGCACCTGGCTGGCCGTCCGGTCAAAGACCGCTTTGTAGGCGCCGTGGTCGCCGCGCGCCACCAGGGCCAGCAGGGCGCCGAGCTCGTCGCCGCGCCTGGCAGCGCCGGGGCCGGGCGTCTGGGAGGCGTCGCCGCTCGCGCTTCCGCTCCCCCAGTTCCGCGGCCGACCCTGACCCTCTGTCATCCACACATAGTAAATTCGTAGCCAGCCCGCTATCGGCTTGCTGTGTCTCCGGCTCGCACCCCCCGCGCGCGTGAGGCCGGCATCTGGCCGGCTTATCATCGAGCCGATGCGGCGCGATGCTTCAACGGTGGTGGTCCTGGCGGGAGAGACCGGCGAGGACCTGCTGACCGCGCTCGGGCGGGCACCGAATATCTCCCTCGTGCGATCCCCGGACCAGGACGGCGACCCGCTGCTGGCCGCGGCGGCCGCCCTGCGCGAGGCCTCGCACAGGGCGTCGTCATACGCCCTGGTACCCGCGGACCCGCTGGCAGGGGTGGCAGCGGCGTGGCAGGCGATGTGGGACATCGCCCAGGGGCCGGGCGGGGGGGCCGAGTTCGAGCGGCAGGCGGCCGAGGCGATGGCCGCCTGGCGCGGCGGCCGGTTCGAGCTACCCGACTATTACCTCGTCTTGGTCCCGGATGACAGCGCGGCCGGGTTTCACCTGGGACCGCTGCGGGCCATCCGGCCGCACCGGGTCGCGGTGGTGACCTCGGCGCGGGGCGGCAGCGGCGCGGAGCGGCCGCCTGACGGCCGTGAACGGTACGCCGCGGTGCTGCACGCTCTGGGCTCGCTCCGGCACGGGCCGTGGTGGCCGCCGCTGGACGAGCTGATCGACGCGACCCGGCAGTTCTACCCGGGCGGGCTGGCCGAGGGCGAGACGGCGCGCGGCACCGTGGTCGCCCCGGGTCATCTCGGGTGAACGGGCCGACGGCCAATCCGCCCGGCCCCCGGCGCCGAATAACCAGTGTGGCTACTGAGACCGACGGGGGCCGAACCGGCTGGGGAATGATCGCTGGACTGCTCGCCGCTCTCGTGGCGGTCGGCGTCGGCCAGCTGCTCGCGGGGGTCACGGCCCCGGACGGCTCGCCGGTCGTGGCGGTCGGAGAGGCGTCGATCGACCAAACCCCGCCTGCCGTGAAGAACTTCGCGATCTCCGCCTTCGGCTCGAACGACAAGACGGTCCTCGTTGCAGGCATCCTGGCGGTGCTGGCGATCTTCGCCGCGATCGTGGGCGCCCTGGCCGTGCGCAGGCTCTGGTACGGGATGGTCGGCCTTGCGTGCTTCGCCGCCCTTGGCCTGGCCGCTGCGCTGACCCGCCCGACGGCCTCGCCGAGCTATGCGGTGCCGACGCTGGTCGGCGCCGCCGCCGCGATCGTGGCTCTCGCGCTGCTCGTCCGCGCGGTCCCACCCGCCAGCGCCGCGGCTGGCCCGCCCACCGGCCTGGCGTCCTACGCCGATCCGTCCGCCGTGGCGGGCGATGCGGATCCCGCCTCGGTCACCGGGCCGCGGCCGCCAGCAGCGCCCATTCCGAGACAGCCGGTCCCCGGCGGCCGTCCGACCGGGGCGCCGCGGCCGCCGCGCCGGAGCTTCCTCGTCACCAGCTCCGCGGTGGCGGGAACGGCGGCCGTGGCCTACCTCGGCGGTCGGCTGCTCGCTGAGCGCTCGAGCGTCGCCCGGGCCCAGGCAGCGTTGCGCATCCCCCGGCCGGCCCAACCCGCTGCCCCGCTCCCGGCCGGCAGCGACCTGCGCATACCCGGCCTCAGCTCGTTCATCACGCCAAACGGGTCCTTCTACCGGGTGGACACCGCGATCGTCCTGCCGGAGATCCCGCCGGCGAACTGGCAGCTTCGGGTGCACGGCATGGTGGCCCGCGAGATCACGCTCACCTTCGACCAGCTGGTCCGCCGCCCGCTCACCGCCGACTACATCACCCTGACCTGCGTCTCCAATCCCGTGGCCGGGCCCTACGTCGGCAACGCCCTCTGGGTCGGCGCCAGCGTGGCCAGCCTGCTGCGCCAGGCGGGCCTGCGGGCCGGCGCCGACCAGCTGCTGTGCACCTCGGCCGACGGGTTCACGTCCGGTGTCCCGCTGCAGACCGTGATGGACGGACGGGACGCGATGCTCGCGGTGGCGATGAACGGCACGGCGCTGCCCGTCGCGCACGGCTTCCCGGTCCGCATGGTGGTTCCCGGCCTGTACGGGTACGTGTCCGCGTGCAAGTGGATCACCGACATCGAGGTGACGACCTACGCGTCGAACGTCTCGTACTGGGCGCAGCGCGGCTGGGACGCGCAGGCGCCGATCAAGACGGAGTCACGGATCGACGTGCCGACCGGGACGACGACGCTGAAGCCGGGGCGGACGCCGGTCGCCGGTGTCGCGTGGGCCCAGCACAAGGGCATCGACGCGGTCGAGGTCCAGGTGGACAAAGGCCCGTGGCAGCAAGCCCGCCTGGCCGCGGTCCCCGACATCGACTGCTGGCGGCAGTGGGTCTTCGACTGGGACGCGACGCCGGGCGCGCACCAGATCCAGGCGCGGGCGACCGATGCCAGAGGCTACACCCAGACGCCGCTGCAGGCGCCGCCGGAGCCGAACGGGGCGAGCGGCTACCCGGGCGTGTCGGTCACCGTCAGCCACGGGTAGCCCGGCCGGGCGATCCACGCCAGCTGCCCTTCCCGCAGCGCCCTCACAGAAGCTGGTCTCGGACTTTCCCGTACATGTAGGCGCCCAGCCAGCGCCCCAGCTCGTCGAAGAACTGCCGCCGGTCGGCGGACGCGGCGGGGACGTTCCCTTCCAGGCCTTCCTCGAGCCGCAGCCAGGTCACATGGGGGCCGAGCCGGACCGCGGCCGTGTCGTTTCTCCGCCGTAGCCGGTCGGCCAGCCGGCCTGTCGGCCCGCCCTGAGCCTCCGGGTCGCCCGCGGGGGACAGCATCAGGACCGGGCACGCGATATCGAGGCCTCGCCGCAGCCGCCGCCCGAAAACCGGGCTGGACAAGATCAGCGCGTCGGCGAGGCTGGCCGCGCTGGCGCCCCTGCCGTTCCAGCCGGTCCTGCGGGCGCAGGTCCGCGACGTAGAAGTGAAATCCGCGCTCTGTGTACCAGCTGACCAGGTCCTCCGGCACGAAGGTGTCCCGGTCGCAGTGCAGGTAGAGCACCGAGCGGCGGCTCGGTAGCGCGGAACGCCGCCGGAGGATGACGCCTCCGCCGCCGCTGTCTGTGACCGTGTGGAGCGCAGCCTTAGGGAGCGCAGCCTTAGGGAGCGCAGCCTCGTCCGGCGTTGCATGGTCGGGCGCGGGCACCGGCACCGCCTCGTAACCGTCGGCGGCACCGGCGCGCTCCGTGATGATGCCCACAATTCCCCCCGTCCCCCATGATCCCCGCCCGCCACCGAGACCACCGCGACGCTGCCCGACCCCCGCACGGCGGCCACGCCCCCTGATCTCCGCACGGAGAGTCACCGCTAGTGTCGCACCGTGACCGACGAGGAGCGAGGCAAACACGCGGGCGACCGCAGCCGGGCAGCCGGGCAGCCGGATGGATGCCATAGCCTCGCAAGCATGGGGAGCAGGCCGACCGAGCATGTCGAGACCGAGCTGAAGTTCGAGGTCGGCCTCGATTTTGTTCTGCCGGACCTGACCGACGTGGCCGACGGCGTCGCGGTGACGGCGCCGCGAGGTGCAGCTCCCGCTCGGCGATGAGGCCGCGACCATCCCGGCACCGCTCGCCTCGCAGCTCTCCACGCGGGTCCGGGACGAGCCGCTGCAGGTGGTCGCCGTGCTGGAGACCCGCCGTACGGTCCGGTACCTCACCGGCAGCGGCGGCGAGACCATGGCGGAAGTGGCGGATGACGCGGTGACCGGCCGGGTCTCGGGCCGCGGAGACGCCCCGGGCAAGCCGGCCACCTGGCGCGAGATCGAGGTCGAGCTGGTCGCCGGCGGCCCGGAGATCCTGGCCGCGGCCGCTGCCCGGCTGACAGCCGCGGGAGCCCGGCCGTCAAGCTCCGCCTCCAAGCTCGGCCGGCTGCTCGGCGAGCGGGCCGCAGGCACCGCGCCGTGACCGAGGGCTGCCGTGTGGCACACTCGCATCCGTGCCGCGCTCCTTCCGTCAGGTCGACGTCTTCACCACCACGCCGTGCCTCGGCAACCCGGTCGCCGTCGTGCTCGACGGGGACGGCCTCACCGACGAGGACATGGGGCGGTTCGCCCGGTGGACGAACCTGTCCGAGACCACGTTCGTCCTCCCGCCCACCGCGGACGGCGCGGACTACCGGGTCCGGATCTTCACCCCGATGCGCGAGCTGCCGTTCGCCGGCCATCCCACGCTCGGGACGTGCCACGCCTGGCTCTCGGCGGGCGGCGCGGCCAGCCAGGACGGCGTGATCGTGCAGGAATGCGGCGCCGGGCTGGTGCCGATCCGCCAGACGCCCGACGGGCTCGCATTCGCCGCGCCGCCGCTGCTGCGGTCCGGCCCGGTGGATGACCCGATGCTGGAGCATCTCGCCGCGGTGCTCGGCATCGACCGGGCGGCGATCGTGGACGCCCAGTGGGCAGACAACGGGCCCGGCTGGGTGGCCGTCCTGCTCGGCAGCGCGGACGAGGTGCTGGCGCTGCGCCCGGACATCACCGACCTGGACGTGGGCGTGGTCGGACCGTACCCGCCGGGGTCGCCGCAGGCGTTCGAGGTCCGGGCGTTCGCGCCCAAGGTCGCCGGCACGGACGAGGATCCGGTGACCGGGAGCCTGAACGCCTCCCTGGCCGAGTGGCTGCTGAGAACCGGCCGGGCCAGCGCCCCGTACGTCGCGAGCCAGGGCACCGTGCTCGGGCGCCAGGGCCGCGTGCACATATCCACCGATGACGCGGGCGCGATCTGGGTCGGCGGCGGCACGATCACCTGCGTGACCGGCCAGGTGGAGCTGTAGCGGGGCGGAAAACGACTGGCGGGGCCGGCCGGGGGCGGCAGCATACTGGCCGCATGAACAGCGACGAGATCCGCGACGTGTTCCTCCGCTTCTTCACCGAGAGGCAGCACGCGCGGATCGGCTCAGCCTCGATCATCCCGGCCAACGACCCGACGCTGCTGTTCATCAACGCGGGCATGGCCCCGCTCAAGCCCTACTTCCTGGGCGAGGCGCTGCCCCCCGCCCCGGACCTGTGCAACGTGCAGCCGTGCGTGCGCACGATCGACATCAGCGACGTCGGGGACCGGCACCACCTGACGTTCTTCGAGATGCTCGGCAGCTGGTCGATCGACCACTATTTCAAGGACCGTGCGGTCGAGCTCGCGTTCGAGCTGCTCACGCAAGGATTCGGGTTCGGAGCCGAGAAGCTGTACATGACCGTGTTCGCCGGCGACGAGAAGCTCGGCATCGCCCCGGACGACGTGTCGGCCGCCGCCTGGGAGCGGGTCGGGGTGCCCCGGGACCACATCGTGTACCTGGGCGCGGACGACAACTTCTGGTCGGCCGGGGAGACCGGGCCGTGCGGGCCGTGCACCGAGGTCTTCTACGACTCCGGGCCGGCGCACGGCCCGGAGTACCTGCCGGGCGGCGAGTTCGACTCCGCGGGCCGGTACATCGAGATCTGGAACGCCGGGGTGTTCATGGAGTTCAACCGGCTCCCCGGCGGCGTGCTCGAGCCGCTGCGGTTCACCAGCGTGGACACCGGCTCCGGGCTGGAGCGCATGGCCATGGTCCTGCAGGGCCGGGAGTCGGCCTACGAGACCGACCTGCTTGCCCCGATCGCCGGCGCCGTGGAATCGGCCCTCGCCGGGACCGGCGCCGGCCAGCGGGACGTCCGGATCATCGCCGACCACGTCCGCGCGTCGACGTTCATCCTCAGCGAGGGCGTCGCGCCGTCGAACGAGGGCCGCGGCTACATCCCGCGGCGGCTGCTGCGCAAGGCGGTCGCGACCGCGACCCAGGCCGGCGCCACGGACTTCGACCTCGGCGACGTCGCCGAGGTCGTCATCGAGCGGATGCGGGGCACCTACCCGCAACTCGCCGCCGGCCGCGAACGCATCCTCGACCTGCTGGCCCGCGAGCAGCGCGATTTCGGGCGGGTGGTACGTCGCGGCCTGGACCGGCTCGCCGCACTCGACACGGGCCCCGGCTTCGAGATCACCGGCGAGGACGCGTTCAGCCTGTTCGCGACCCACGGCATGCCGGTGGACCTGATCCGGGACTTCGCCGCCGAGCGGGGCGGGTCGATGGACGAGCGGCGGTTCGGCGAGCTGTTCGACGAGCACCGCGCGCTCTCCCGCGCAGCCGTCGCACAGCCGGAGCGCGGTGCGCGGGCCGGGCAGCCGGACGCGGAGGTCATCGCGGCGCTCGGCCTGGCCCCGACGCGCTTCCTCGGCCACGACCGCCTCACGGTCACGGGCCAGGTCATCGCCCTGGTCGGCCCGCACGGGCCCAGCGACACGCTGGCTGCCGGCGACAGCGGCCTGGCGGTCTTCGACCAGACCCCGTTCTACGCCGAGGGGGGCGGCCAGGTCGGCGATACCGGTCAGATCACGGCGCCTGGCCGGTCGGCCCGCGTCACCGACACCCAGGCCGCCGACGGTCAGCACGTCCACAAGATCGAGGTGACTGACGGCGCACTCAGCACGGGTGACACCGTCGAACTCGCGGTCGACGTGGCCCGGCGGCGGTCGATCATGCGCAACCACTCGGCCACCCACCTGCTGCACGCGGCCCTGCGCCAGGTTCTCGGAGTGCACGTGCGCCAGGCCGGCTCGCTGGTGGCCCCCGGCCGGCTGCGGTTCGACTTCCTGCACCCGCTGGCGCTGACCTCCGGCGAGACCGAGCGCGTGGAGCGGCTGGTCAACGCCGAGGTGCTGGCGAACGCCGCGCGCACGACCGAGGTCAAGCCCTACCAGGACGCGATCCGTGAGGGGGCGATCGCGTTCTTCGGCGACAAGTACGGCGAGGATGTGCGGGTCGTGTCGTTCGACGGCTTCTCCACGGAGCTGTGCGGCGGCACTCATGTGCACCGGACGGCTGAGGTTGGCCTGTTCCTGATCGTCAGCGAGGGGAGCATCGGCTCGGGCGTCCGCCGGATCGAGGCGGTCACCGGCGAGGCGGCGGTGCAGCGCGCGCTGGAGCGCGACAAGCTGCTCCGCGGCCTTGCCGCCCGGCTGCGGGTCCCGGTGGAACGGCTGCCGCTGCGGGTCGAGGCGCTGACCGCGAGGAGCAGCAAGCCCAGGCCGGCCACGCTCGCGGCCGAGCCGCTGGCCGACTCGGTCAGCGCGGACCGGTCCGGCCGCCGCTACCTCGTGGCCTGCGAGCCGGACGTCAGCTTGCCCGACCTGCCCGTCCAGGCGCGGCGGCTCGCCCGCGAGCTCGATGCCCCAGGGCGGCGGCGCCCTGCCCGAGGACCTTCCCGCGGCCGTGCCCCGGATCTATGCGGCGCTGGGCGCGCCAGCCTAGCCGCGGCACGAGCATTGTCGTCTCGTTGCAGCTCGGCGACATTTCGCCGATGTCGGTTGCAATGCGCTTTGGAAGCCCCGTATAATGGATGCGCCCTTTATCGGCCGTCTTTGAGGGGATGCCATGAGACGTGCGCTTGGAGTTAGTCTGTCCGCCATCCTGATCGCCGCGCCATTAGCGCTGCTCGCCACCCAGGCCAGCTCGTCGGCAGCGGCACCCCGCCTCGATCGGCACTCCCGGACAACGCGACGACGAAGATCGCCAGGATCCACTTCTGCGGTAACAACGGCATCACGTGCGCGGAGCCGTTCCAGGTCTGGGACGAGTTCAAGGGTTACGACAGCGCTATCAAGGCAGGCGCGCGCATAGCCCCCTATATCGGTCACGACGAGCCGTCGACGCTGTTCTACTCGAACCAGCCTGGATCGGGTAATAACGTCACCTACCAGATGAAGCTGCCGAAGGACCCGCCCACCCGGCCGAAGCAGGACGGCAGCGGCGGAACCTTCGGCTTCCAGCTGCATCCGACGTTCTGGCTCGGCATGGTGATGTGCGACCCCAACGGGTCGCCCAACCCGGACGGGCTGGCGCTCGACGGGCACGCGACCGTCCCGTGCCAGGCGGACAGCAACAGCAACATCTACGAGAGCACGAACCCGAGCAGCTCGCACTACATGGGCCTCGGTCCCGGCCAGGCTTATGAGGAGATGCAGTTCTACCCGCCAGGCTGGGTGCCGTGGCCGGCTGGCATCGGCTGCACCGCCAAGCAGTGGTGCGCCGCGGTGAACATCGACACCTTCTCTGAGAACGAGAACTCCACGACCAGCACGTTCAACAACACCGCGTGCCTGAACACGGTGGGCCCGGAGCCGGTGAACTTCGCGTTCCTCACCAAGAACGGCGTGGCGACGGCGCCCGGGAACCCGCAGCACCCTGAGCACTTCATCCCGGTCCCCGGCAAGGACTTCCTGATGAACTCGGGAGACAACATCACGGTGCACATGTTCGACACGGCTAACGGGCTGCGGGTAGTGATCAACGACCACACCACGGGCCGCACCGGCTCGATGACGGCCAGCGCCGCCAACGGCTTCGGCAGCGTGGTGTTCGACCCGAGCGCGACCACGTGCACGGTGACGCCGAACAACTTCCACCCGGAGTTCAGCACCTCATCGCCGCTGACCCGCAACGTCGCCGCCGCGCACACCTACAACATCGCGTTCTCCGACGAGATCGGGCACTTCGAGTACTGCGCCAAGGTCGGCACCGACCCGCTCGGCACCTGCCTGCAGCCACTCGGCGCCGACACCAACGACGGTGACAATCACGGACAGGATCCGGCCGGCGATGACGACTTCTGCCTGCCCGCGTCGGCCTCGCTGGACGTGAAGATCTCCGGATGCACCGACATCGACGGCGATTTCGACGGCGTGCCGTACAACTTCAACTGGCCGGGATCAATCAGCAACCCTGTCGCTGACCGGCTGCTGCACCCGACGTCCGAGCTGTTCACGAGCCCGACGACGGGAGGCAAGAACTTTGCCCAGATGGCGTTCGAGGGGGATATCTCACGGAACGAGTCATCCGACACGTCCTTCCGCGTGGATGTGCCGTGCCAGCGGCACGTCCTCAACCCAAGCGATCCGCATCCCGGTGTGGGCTGCGTGAACCCGCCGCCGAACTCGGTGTTCTATCCCTTCTACACCACCCGGAACACCCCGATCGGCTGCATGTGGCAGGAAGGCGGCCCCTACATCCCGGGCACCACGAACACCTTCGGCGGAAGCTCGCACGCCGAGTACGGCCCGCTGCGGGTCATCTCCTACCCGACAGCCCCGTTCGGCCTCATCACCGAGCGGCTGAACGATTTCCGCAGTAACACCACACCCGTGCCCTGCCTCGCGAGATGACGTAGAAGCCGAGTCGGCCGAGGCCCTTCCCGGCGGGAAGGGCCTCAGCCACCGGCTGCGCACCAGCACTGCCTGCGGATATAGACAATCCGCGGATGCCCGGGCCGCGGGTGCGCCGCGATGACAGGCACCAGCAGCAATGGGGTACAGGGCAGCGGGTCGTTGCCTGCCTGGGCGGAGGGCGGGCGGGCGCATAGAGCCCTGCCTGGACTGGCCATCCCCGGCTGCTGTCCTCCAGAGCTGGGCACGCCACCGCCGAGCCGGTGCTTCCCGGTGACTGCGCCCTGAACTACCGCATGCTGCCGGGGCCGTCCCGCGGCCAGGTCACGACGTGGTGGCTGCCCGGGACTGGCCGCGCAGGCGGCCACGAGCGCCGGGACGGCAAACCCGGTGGTGATGACCTGAAGTCGTCGCATGGCGACCTCCTCGCTGGTCACGTTAACGCTTGGACGCAGCAGTCGCCTTCGGCGTTCCGCAGAATCCGCGCCCGCTAGCCGGGCGGTCCCCTCAGCTGGGCGGGACGTCGAGCGCCGGGTTGCGGTCGAAGAACCCGAACGGCTTGAGCCAGAACGAGACCGTGTCGACGGGCATCACCGGCCAGTCTTCCGGGCGGGTGATGTGATGGATTCCGAATACGTACCAGAGCACCACGTCGGTGTTCTCGATGGACCTGTCCTGCGCGGTCCACCGGGGCAGTCCCGCGTCCCGCTCGCTGAGGTTCGGGAAGTCGCCGCACGGCCAGCGCTCGTCCGGCCGGTACGGCGTGACCCAGAGGGTGTGGCCGATCACCTCGGCCCGCCGGAACGCCGGCGAGGCCGGGTCGATCAGCGGCGGGAACGAACCGGTCGGCACGAGCTTGTACGCGACCTGCGTGCCCAGGCCATTCCTGACGTTCTCGTTGACGACCTTCCAGCCCCGCTGCGCGCGCCAGTCGTAGTCCTGCCGGCCCTCCGCCTCGGTGCGCAGCGGGGTGTCGCGGAGCACCAGGCCCAGGCCGTGCGGGTTGTCCTCGCTCACCGCGACGGCCTCGGACTGCGAGGAGTGGACGGTGTTGTCCGGCCCGTCCACGTCGAGATCGAGGCGCGCCACGATGAAGTGCTGGTGGAACGGCGCGTAGGTGCGCTCGTCGACCAGTGTCCCGTACGGGGGCTGGCGGCCTTCGGGGAAGGACGAGGTGACCATGATCCCGGTGGCGCGGACCTCGCACTCGATGCTGCCGTCCTGGTAGAAGCGCCAGTAGATGAGGTACTCGTAGTTGGCCACGGTGACGTGGAAGGAGATCACGAGGCGCCGCGCGCGCCGCACCTCCGCGCCGGCCCGCTCGTCCACGTGCTTCCAACCGATGCCGTTGTCCTCCTCGTGGATGCAGATCGCGTTCGGGATCGTTCGCGGCTCCCCGCGGGAGTCGTGCACGACAGCGTCCAGGTAGGTGATCTCGCCGAGGCAGTCGCAGCCGAGCTCCAGCGAGGTGGTCATGAAGCCCAGGCCCCACTCGCCGATGTCGAACGCGGTCCTCCGGTAGTGATCGGGGGTGGCGTCCCGGTACGGGACGATCATCTCGGCGAACGAGAGCCGGTGCGCGACCGGCCGGAGGCGGTCGCCATCGCGGAACCCCGCGGTGTGCAGGACCAGGCCCTCGCGGTGGTTGAAGCCCAGGCGCAGCTGCCAGTTCTGCCAGGACAGCTCGCGGCCGCGCAGCGTGAACGACACCCCGTCGGGCTGGCTGACGTGCAGCGGCTTCACCTCGCGGGGCGGCATGCCGGTGAGCTTCGGCAGGTACTCGCCCATGACGCCGGGCGGGTCAGCCGTCGCCCCGGAGTCGAGGCTGTCCTCGAGCTCCAGCAGCGCCATCCGGTTGAGGTCGACGACGGGATGAAGCCCGGTCACGTGATGCGCATAGGGGTTCCCGTCATGGCTGGCGCGGCGCCACACGTCGGACCAGCCGAGCCGCAGGCCGCGGTAGCGCTCGGGGACGAACGCGGCGCCATAGGCCCAGACGTCGGTGAGCACCAGCGACATGTCGGTGATGCCGCGGCGGGCCAGCGCCTCGATCAGCAGCGGCTGGCCGCGGAGCATCTCGTCGCACTCGTGCCACTCGTCGACCGTCATGTTCGGCTGCTGGCCCGGCAGGTGCTCCCAGGCGGTGACCTCCGGTCCGATCACAGACGCCCTGATGGTGCCGGGGGCTGGTGTCTGCGTGATGGCCTGCATCAGGGACACCACCGCCCGGTACGCCTGGCCGTCCTCCCGGTTCCAGCAGACGGCCAGGGCCTCGCGGAGGGGCCGACGCTCGCGAGGCTCGCGCAGCGCCGCTTTGGGCGGCTCGCTGAGCTCGATGGAGGCGAACCGCCAGCGCGGGGGCTCCACGCCCCGGTCGCGTCGCAGGACGGCGGCGACCTCGCGGACCTCGTCCGCGGTCAGCGGGTCGAGTGGGTGCGCCGCGAGGAGCTCCTCCGCGGTCGGCAGGTCATTCGGGCGCCTGCCTGGCTGCCGTGACGTGCCCACCGATCACCTCCGTCTGGCCGCCGTCCGGTCCGGCCCCATTCTGCCTCGCCCTCGGTCACGCGCGTCGGATCTTGCGGTCTGGCCGGGCGGCGCTCTACGTTGCGCGCATGCACAACGTGGATGCGACCACCGAGCAGATGATCAGGTCGGTACTCGCGTACGCGGAGAACCGGCTGCGGCTCGACCCGGTCCCGCTCGACGAGGGCTCGCGCGATCCGGCCGAGCTTGACGCCGCGCTGCACGGCCTGCTCGGCGACGAGCCGCACCAGCCCGACCAGGTGCTCGGCATCTACGCGTCGGTGGTGGCCCCGGCGGTGATCTCCGCGGACAGCCCCCGCTTCCTCGGCTTCATCCCCGCCGCGCCGACCAAGGCGTCGCTGCTGTTCGACATGGTGATCTCCTGCGCGTCGATCCAGGGGATCTCCTGGCTGGAGGCCGCGGGCGCCATCCACGCAGAGAACCAGGTGCTGCGCCTGATCGCGGACCGGGCCGGGCTGCCCGAGTCCGCGGGAGGCTGCTTCGTCTCCGGTGGGTCGGCCGCCAACCTGTCGGCGCTGGTCGTCGCCCGCGAGGTGGCCAAGCGCAAGGCCGCCGGCCGCCGGTGGCGGGTGGCGGTCAGCGGGGAGGCGCATTCCTCCGTCGTCAACACGCTGCGGATCCTGGAGATGGACCCGCTGACCGTGCGTACCGCCGATCACCGGATGACCGGCTCCGCACTGCGGGCGGCGATCGAGGCCGACGGCGACCCGGCGTCGCTGGCTGCGGTGGTCGCCACGTCGGGCACCACCAACGCAGGCATCATCGACGACCTGGCCGGGGTCGCCGCCGTCACCCGCGAGCTTGGCGCCTGGTTCCACGTGGACGGCGCCTACGGCGGGGCCGGGCTGTTCGCCCCTAGCATCCGGCACGCTTACGACGGCATCGAGCACGCCGACT
>WNFI01660133.1_pt1 | contig 17331 bp, 14 predicted proteins | sample 5400471 | NCBI WGS metagenome assembly WNFI01 (sample SAMN13153348, study PRJNA577476) | soil metagenome | isolation source: 100 cm saprolite on Douglas fir-dominated hillslope | place: USA:California | collected 2013-09-17 | reverse complement strand
CGGTCGGCAGTGACCGAAAAACTGTTACAGTCCCTCTCTGTCCTGTCAGTGTAGTGCTATTCATCCATCCCGCCCTTCGATTTGCTAACTTGGTTATTCTAGCCTTGGGTCTCTCGTAGGTATTTTATGACTGTTGAATTTGGCCCGTCAACTCAACCAACTTGCATTGACAGACGCTCCTGCAATGGCCCAACGCGTTACTCTCCGCAAGCGACTGTCTTACAACACCTCCTCGAACCGCCGGCGGATTGTGAAGACTCCTGGTGGCAAGCTCGTCTACCAATATCTCAAAAAGCGTGGCACAGCACCCAAATGTGGTGACTGTCATCTCAAACTTCCGGGTGTACGCTTCATTGTTCATTTGACATCTCAGAACACCCAGTGATTTTCTCGCATGTAAATGCATTATGTTTGGTCATTAGATCCCTGCCCTTAGACCTCGTCAATATGCTAGGCTCCGGAGTAACCAGAAAACTGTTCAACGGGCATATGGTGGGAGCCGATGTGGACACTGCGTGAAGGAACGGTAAGTGTTCATGCCATGCCGAAGTTGATACCACTCATGATTAGCTTATTTCAGGGTTGTTCGGGCTTTTCTTATCGAGGAAGCCAAGATTGTCAAGAAGGTCATTAAGGAAGCGGCCAAGAAGGGGAAGAAGTAAAAGCCATCGTTGCTGCCCCTACTTTTCTTCTACCACGCATGTCACTCCCTCGAATATGTCATGTATATGTCACCATCATAATCGAGAGCCTAAGTAAACCGACATCCAATTCTGCTCAGACGTTGAACCTCCCCTCAGTGAGACTGGTCATACTTGGATTGCTTTTGATGTGTAACTGAAGAAGAGGAGTCGAGCATCTATGGGATATATAATCACGCATCGTGCCGTGAAATCTTTTTAAGCTATGAGGGATGGTCGCTAAGACTTTCTACTATTTCTTTTGCGAAACATCTTCCATGTAAACAAACTTTTCCATCTGGGTATACGCTTTCGGAGGCAAGACCCCGCTTCGCTAAACTCCCGCATGCTGGTAGCGCTGTGCTGACCTGGCCCGTGGGACTTCTGCATGACCGATGGTGAACCTTCAAGAATCGACCACTGGTGCAGATCACTAAATCGACTACCTGAACCCTCTGGATGCTCTTCAGGGTCGCAACGCGGAGGAATAACGTCTCCACACCTTACCGCGAGAGGGGTGACAGCCACCTCTTCAGCCGTCTCAACTCCATCACCAAAGACGATTCCCCTTCTCCGTTGCTGCTTCGTTGCACGAATCTGTGGATCTTGAGTATTAACGCATTCCCTCACGACGCCGGTGATGGTGTCATCCTCTTTGGTACACGGTGAGTCCCCAGGGGGATCATCCGATGGTGTTTTAGCCATAGAACGCGTCATAGAGATAGAGGATGGACTGGGGTAACGATCACCCACTGATTCAGGGCAAATGAGGTCTGCAGGAGTTCCGATGTGGAAGACCAGCGCGAATCCAGACGGAATGAATCGGATGGCGCAACGGATGTTCGGCGTATTGAGTTAAGGCATCGCGAATACCACTTTCCGCGCACCTCATCCTCCCTAATGATGGTATCGAATAACTTCCGGTGACCCTTTGTAGACTTTCCAGGTGGATAACAAACGTCAAATACGGTGCCTTCTACTACGAGCGGCAAGTAAATACTCCCAGGAGGACCAAATTTGAACGAAGGGAATGACTGTTCTGTTGGTGAACACAAGTCATAGCCAAGTTTGGTGGGAAAGATATCGGCATCAAAATCCAGTCTTGTATCGGCAGGAGTCGAGAAGATTGGTTGGACCTCGCTGGGTTGAAGATTGGCGCCGTCATCCGGAGCAATATTCAGGAGTTCCGCCACATGGAGGGGAGTTGGGCTGGTGTTGGGGTACTGAAAATTTGTGGCGTCTGGAGGGTCAGAATGATCGGGAAGGTAAGGGGAGAAGAGCCCAACGCATTCGTGCGGGGGGGTAGGGTAATGGCTGGCATGCTGTGGGGAAGATGCGGACCCTGGAGTGGTAACCGAGCGTCCCATTGAGCGAATAGACACCTTTATGACATCCACGAGGCGCATAGTAGAAGTTCCTCAGATGGCTCTCGAGATGTCGTACTTAAATCATGAGACAAAGCGGAAATAAGAGCGGCACGGCCTTCATGTGGCGAACCGCTTCTAAGCACCTGAAACTACTGAAGCGCCCAGTGAACATGGAACTAAATATCCATTGATGTTCATCGCAGGAAACTTCTCCTTATCCCAGTAGCCGTGTTCAAGGTCAGTCAACTTGCCAACGTCGGGGAGGATACCAAAATCCCCAGCTCATACAGAGCACAAGATGACCATGTGCCTCATGATCAGAAACGTGGTTTGCACAGAAATTGCTGCGCGATACACGTGCACATGCTCGAGGTGACGAGATTGGTGTTAAAACCTCGTGGGTGGAAACCGCGTCATCACGTACGTGTCTGTGCCAGTTTCTGCTTTTTCCGGTGCGAACGCTCAGCCGTTGCACGGTACGTTGTATCCAGAAGCCACGTACAGGGACCAAAGTGTGACAGTCTGATCAGTTTTGAGTGCAGGAAAAACACCAAAGGTCATGTACTCCGGTTCCAGTTCACATAGCATTGGCAGTGCATGATTCCCTAAAAGCATTCCCCGATACAGGGAATTACGCACAGGATGGCAAGCTTTTCAACACCTTGATCATCCATATTGATGAGGGCAAATCATGCCCTGACAGATTCAAGTATAATGATGAATACTCTTCTGGGGACCTCGAAATGCGATGCCATCCAACTGCCCTCATGGACTTGTCTTCGTCAAATTGGACTGTCGCCTGATGGGTAAAGAAACGGCCTTCACCAGCAAACAGGGAAGCCTCCAAGGGCGAATATTGAAAAGGATTATACCCTCACACTCTCAGAGAGTTGGGGGGAAGAGGAGAGATAGGTCTCTGCATTTAGCACATTTCGGGCATCATGTGAGAAATTATATTGTTCAAATTAAGTAGCGGGGCTGGCCGTGGCCCGTTACTGTTCATTGTATGGATGGCTATACTGCGCCTGACTTTTACGAACAAAAAATAGACGCTCCGTACTTACGGAGTGAGATGCTCCTGGCGCCCTCAAGAGCGCCCGTTCTTTCTCCGCACTCCCTTTCAGAGTTGGATTGGACTACATATTCGGCATATGGCGGGTCCTTTAAGTCCGCCTGCTCGGCGACAGGATGAACAGAAGCAGTTCAATCATGCCTTTGTTTGTTCGTAACCTTGACTGTTCTATTGTTCGCTGCCTCCTGCCTCCTTCACTCCTCCCTCAATCCAAGTCTTTTTTGCAAGCGCATTTCTGCGCCGTAAAGCCTTCTTTGCGATCGCAATGCGTGTTTCTCTCCTCTCCCTCTTTGCTCAAAGCTTGTCACTACTTTCATTTACGCAATCTCTACACATATTCTGGCCAGAACAAGTATTTGAGTATCAGGCAGCTCTCGTTAAGTGGGACGGGAAGGTGTGTATCTCTTGCGACGTTTGTTCAGCACGGACTAATCTAAGAATGGCCAGGCCTTATTTCACTTCCAGGTCCAACAAATAAACGCTGACGGGACGTTTACCTCTCTGAACGATGATCCTGGACTAAATGTTACCCAACTCCAGTGGTTTGTGTTCTGTTATTTCTGCCCTTAGCAAACTTCTAACGTTTGAGGCCAAAGGTTCGCGTCAGTTCCTGCCGGACAGGCGATTTTTTTCTATTTATCGGATAGTACTGGCAGTTCAGTGCAGTCTGATAATTTAGTGATACAAGTAAGTATTTGATCTGTCCCTATTTTCAGTCCGTTGAGCATCCACATTTTAGGCGTTCAATGTGACCAATAATCAAACCTCGTAAGTTGTCTTGGAGTACAGATGGCTCTGAACATCTCACTTAGCGATGGAAGCAGAATTCAGTCCAGTTCCTCAACAACCCCTCCTACTTCGACTAGCTCCTCTCCCCAATCCGCATCAACGATTAGTGGGAACGGATCGACGCCAACAACTTCGGTGGGTAAAGAACTTCAAAGCGAGTCACGTTTGTTCTGATAATCTTTGTGCAGCTTGCCACAATGCCAACACTAGGGAATGGTGGGGCTAGTATGTCAAAGGATTCTTCGATCCCATATATCGTTGGCATCTTGTGCGGCCTCACTGCCATAGTCGCGTCTGTATTTCTTTGGCGATCCCTTCGAGCTTATCTGCGACGCAGGAGTGTGGCAAGACATCATGCCACCAGTTGGTCACCTAAGGAAGGTCCGAGATCCGATATGGCCAAAGCCCCATCAACTCCGTCCTTCTTTGCTGGATCACCTTCTGCGTTGCTCGCCCGAGGCGTTTCAGCCCATTCCAAGGATCTACCGCCACGGCGCAAGGAAGCTTCGAACGAGAATTTGCTTGGAGATCGTATGGAATGCTCTTCGTTTCCCCCCCACACCTGGGACAGCATCCCACTTGAATTGGATGGTTCCATAACATCCTCCTCTTATACCACACCTTTGATGCCTACCATTGCCTTACGTCATGACGTCCCTCATGTTGACAACGCGAGGGCAAGCTCTGTTATGCTTCCAATCACCGCTGCAAGCGATCGTACACCTGGAACGCATTCCATATCTCGGAGTACATCTCATCGAACGACAAGGATGACCCGATCATCCGACGATTTGACTCTAATTTCCCGAGGCTATCCTGACCCTAGTTCTGGAGGCTCAAATGGCTCACTTCTTCCCCATGAAGCTCGTATTCGTAGGCTCTCCGTACCTTCGTCCCCAAATCCATTCGACGATGCTGTTTTCGCCTTGCCTGCGATGACTGGGTCCACCCTCCGGTCCCATTCTGAAACTGAAGCGGGTAGTAGCACCACATTCCCTCAAGATCCAGAATTTGGCCTAGAAGACGAGATTGGTATACTTTCGATCTCTACCTCCAATTTGCCACATTCTCGCTCGCCTGTATCTAAGTTGCCTACCATTAAGACCGCCCTCAAGCGGACTCTGACGCGCGCGGCCAGGGATTACCCGAAGACTCCCACGTCGTATTCCCCCACATCAACCACATATATGGACGCGTCTTTACCCTTACCGAGCACCACTCCTACCACGCCCGAGAGGGGTATTTCAATATTCCCTTTCGTAAACCTTGGCCGTTGACCTTGATGAGGGATGTACTCCAGACGTCTACCAACCAACGACGCTATTCCAGCGGTAGTAATCTTCGATTGAACACTAGAAAGTCTGCCTTAATTTCATTATTATCAAGCTTCGTGGCTATTCAGCGTCCTTCCATTGCTCTTTTATCAATTCCATCTCTCTCCCATCTCATTCAGTCCTCGCCCCTTGCTTTCAATTAGGAGCTTTTTCAATTTTGATCTCCTTTCACAAGTCTGCAATATTGTGTACCCCATAACTCTAGCCTTGAGAGGCTGTACTCTTGTAGCCGTATATACGACGCAGAACCCGCTCCCTTTTGTACGTTTGGTCGATTGGACGATCTTTGCGATATTGCCTTGTTTCATTGACATGCGTGCTTGTACGTATGACAGGTAGCCTTCGATAGGAAGCCGTTCACCGATAACCCAACCACCTAAATAACTGTTAAGCATGCACAGATATTGAGTCAGCCCTTCGGCCGGCTTCTGGCGATTTGCTTTGATCCAGGATGGGAGGGCGCCCACGCCCTGTCACGTCTACTATCATGTCATATATATATATATAGACTCAATCCTCCTCATACCAGTGAGACATAACATCGGCTCGTCTTAACATACATCCACCGACTACCTAACGTTACACGGGGTAGCTAATGTAGAAGTCCCTAGGGTACCAATCGAGAACTCGAGCAATGAGTCTCGTAAACGACGGATACGTACGTCGTACATGGAAATAAATAGCACTTACCCTAACGGGTCATACGTGGCCGGAGCCACAACTGCAGGGTCTTTAAAACCCCCCCACCCCTTACTCTTCCCTACTCTTCCGTAAAAACTCACCACCATGTCGTCCGACATCGCATCGACTCGTTCCTCGATAAAGTGAACACTGAGCCCGAAATAACAGGGCAAGCGATAACCCTCGAAGCTGATGCAGACATGACGTCTGCAGGACAACTGCAGAACACCCTATGGAACCCGTTGATCTAACTCACCAGTCAACGAAGTGCCGGTGCACTGATAACGGTCTGCCGTTGAACATAGACCAGCGTACGCTGGTTACCGAGTCCATATGGCAACGGATATAGGCATTCTGGTCAGCCAATGATCAGCATGTCACAGCAACACCCAAAGAGGTCAGCACAGAACAAACACATTTGCTTCACCAATGAGGAAAGAGTAACTTAACCCGATCACTGGAACTGGTTGCAACTCCGTATTTGGACTTTTGCGGCTTGCTTCGCCATCACCCTGCCGTGCGGAAGTCAGTAGTAACTTCCAGAAGCATTAATATGGTGCCTTTCAGCGGCACACCTCTCTGCTGCGTACTGCGCACCTACTGTATACGCATAACGTTCAGGGCGGCTGCGCAGCCTCATGGCCTCTCTAAATGTAACTCTAACAACGGTTCAAGAATTGCGTATATACCTCTGGTACCGTAGACCTTCAAGGCTGAGAGACTTCCACGGCGTACAGGTATAACCATGTTCGGGCGCGAAAAAGTCTCAGAAATCTCACCCACCAAGACAACGCTTACATTCTCCAATCATTCTTTGGGGAACACCACCATCTCTCTCGCTTCTTCTCCATCCAAACCCCTTTACATTGTCGAGACTCCTAGCCAGTTCCTCCGATATGATTTACCAAACACGATATACAAGGTTGGAAAGGACGGACGGAAAGAACACTATGCGACCTTGAACTGGGCGTGTCTTGGGAAGGACACCATTGCATTTGCTGGACAAGATCAGCTGCAGATCACCCGTGCTGTTCTACCTAAAAGTGGTTACTTTTGCCGGTGAGTAATCTTTCCATTTGCCTCTGTAATGAAGTAATGTGCTCAAACCCGTACATCAGAAGGCGAATTCAGCATGGTCCAACTGGGGATTGGACGTGGAAGGCGTGCTGGTACCCGGAGGTATGTCACTGAAAAAGCCATCATCCAGCATCCTTTTCCAATCGCACTATTCTAGCTCTTCAACGCGTCAAAAGTGTCCATAGCGAAGTACAAGAAACACTACGGCTCAGACACTCCGGCCCCTGCAACTCTCGTTGTCGACTCGGAGGCAATGTCCTCGCTTGATATGGTCATCCTTGGTCTCCTCGTCGCGCATCAAGGCATAAAGAGAAGAAGGAGACATTGTCATCCGTGATAGCTACTTATCCTTCCCTCATTCCTTCTCTTCAGTGCACAGTCATCGGAGGTCCTGTGGTCATGGATCTTAGGGAATCGGGAATGGTCGTCATGAGGGTTATGTCTAATTTGAAAAGAACACAACTGTCCCGGATGTAAGATTAGCATGGAACTAGTGTATCTTCAGAATTCCAGTAAATTAGCTGCTGCGCCACGTAATGAACTCTAGAACATGAAAACGTGGTGTTGCTGCGGGGTATTGACTGCGGTCGTTAGTTAGAGTGTCGTCGGGATAGAGTACGTTTCAATTGTGACGTTGCACTACCCCAAGGGCGGTGGAGCTCTCCAGGACCAAAAAATCCTTCCCTGGGCGCGCCACCATGAGTGGATTGCGCGTAGCTCAAAAGCCTAACAAGTCACCAGCCCCTTTCTGCACATCTATGCATTTATGATATCAGGATCGAATGTTTGGAATTTAATGGAGGTACGAGATTAAATAAGGCTTGTGCGCCACCAGTCTGTTCACGATTACTAACCTAATCGATTCTGTATCTGCATACTGCGTCCGCCGTGCGCACATCTTTCTCTATCGCGTCAGCCGTACGCACCTTATACAATTTCGCATCCGCCACTATGTATTCATGCATGTTGGTTAGCCGCGTCCGCCAGCCATGCTTACTCGTCGTTTTTGCCTACCTTTCGCGTCCGCCGAACGCAACCTTATGCATCACGCTGTAATGTAAGTTTCGGTCTTGCCGTCGGTGAAGGCGTTCTTGACCTTCGGTTACCCTCGGCAAGTAGGATCCCGGATTTTTACGTTATGGTACAGGTCCCGTGTTACGCTTTCTTTCGTCTGACTTCTATCTTTGGACTCCAGATCAATTTACATGTATTTATTTTCCTCTTCTCTCTGTCCTAGGCTTTTACAACTCTCCCCATCCTGCCCACCGTCTGTGAATCGTTACCCTCCTCCATCCCCGTTCTCCACCTTCTGTCCTGTTGTCCCAGTTGTTTATCCTGTTCTGCTTCTTCCGCTTCTTTTTGTATTCTCGTTGTATCATTTGTAACACCCGGTCGCGCTCAAAACAGGAGGTCTCGGCGCCTGCCGGGGCTGTTTATCCGCTACCACTCGCCGTGAGAATTCGCTATGCGCACAAGGCTAAGCTGTATCGTGCGAACACACCTACGATAAGGCGCCTCACAAGCTGCTAAGACCGTTGCTGGCAGGATCAGTCATGCAGGATTCCAGCCTCTGAGGTATGCGAAGAAGTTGGAACTGGGAAAGTCAATATATTCGGTACCGCGTACCGCAGCTAGGATGTATGCTCTCAAGGGGCGCATGCGCACGCAGCAGCTAGGAGGCTATATGCTTCTCATAAATGTACCGCGTGGCTAGCACCCCGCACTTAATAAACCACTTCTCTCAACCTCGCTTGGAAAGTCTAGAGACGGACGTAGGATTTCAACCAGGCGGTCCATATAATGCTCTTATTCGACAAGTCTGAGACGTTGGGATTGACTTTAACAACGATATACAAAATCGACAGGAGTGGACAGAAAGAACACGTTGCTACGCTGGAGTGGAAGGTTTTCACTAAGGATCGGATTGTCCTTCGCGGGGAAAGGAAGCTGGTGAAAGACGTTTTACCGGTGAAAGGTCTTTACAGGTAGGTGCAGATAAGTGGGTTGTCATCATAGTGAGGGACCGTCGACGGATCGGTTGGTTGACATTGTTATTAGGCAGTATAGGACCCCAACACTCACTGGTGAATGGACATGGAAAACCCATTATGAAAGTCCCGAGGTAAAGATCATGACCACTGCCACTAAATGGATTTTCTGACATCGCCTGCTTCGTTACATATAGCTATTCAATGCATCAGGACAATCGATAGCAAAGTATTCAAAGCATTTCAAAAAGCATGGTCCGCCTGCTACGATGACCGTGAACCCAGAGGCAATGGCTGATCTTGATATGGTCATCATCGGTCTCCTTTGTTGTCGTCAAGAGATCAGAAGAAGAAGACAGCCTTGAACCCTCGTGACTCGGTAATATGCACAGTTTAGCTCGTCCCTATGTTGGAACTTGTGACACTTCCGAATAATATCCAAATGCACAGATTCTTCTGAATTGTCTAATGCTTCGGGTCGTGAATAGTGTGCTTCCCAAATCAGAGTACCATGACTCTGTTATGCAAAGTTGACATGGCTCACTATATTGCACATACATGGCACCAGATGGGCATATTGACTTGGGTGTTCACGATTATCCGGCATATAATATACGCTGCTTTCATCTGCACGCCTATGCTTAATTAATTCATGAGCAAATGATGGGCCTGTCTCTAACTTGTGATGGGCGCGACGCTTCAAATTTGGCTTCACTTATATTCTCTCTATGTGGCGTAGTATTATTGTCTGGAGCACCATAAAAGCATATAACGCTTCTGGAGAGCACGATATCTAATGATTGCGAGTGCTCCAGGCAGGCTCAAGCTCACCATTCGTTCATATATTTACATCGATATCCTACGATTGCGATACCATGCACCAGTTATTTTCGTGGGAACATAACGAAGACCTATGTAAGGATTGTACTGGGCGATCAACCACCATGTAGCGTCGAAATGAATACGATGTCATCGCCATCCTTCAAGACATACTCTACTTCATCTTCGAGCTCCCAATCGATGTCATTGATTAGGACAAGAATTCCCGGACGTCTAGAATGCTCGTGTCAACTAGTAGGAGGGAATGAAGTCGAAGGATCGAATCTCATACACCGTTCGTCCTTCCATGAAGAGCTCTACGCGCCCTTTAAGGAGGTTGTCGCGTATCCAAGGTATTAAGTACGCGACGTTCGTGGACTTCCCATCAGCCATAGTCGATGGAAGCGAAACACTGTGGCGGCGTTCTTTGTTGAAAAGCAATTCCATCCCTCCTCTAGATCGCAGCGAAGATGTTAACCTGTAGTCAAAGTGGGGAATATCCTGAGCCTGACGAACCCGAACTCGAGCGTTATGTTGACTTTTTCTGAGAGGGGAGCGTCTAATGACTCGGAAATGGACTCTTTAGCTGGGACGGACTCAGTCGCTGTTTCGGATTCCATGTAGTTGAGACGTATGGCTGATTAGACAGCCTTCGAGGTGGGTGCAGAGCTCTGTGTTTCTAGGGCTGCCCTTGTGCCGATCGCCAGCTAACAAGAACTGGGTGGCGTATTAGGTATATAATGCAGTGTAAGAATATGGGAAGGATCCCGTGCCATAAATCTTAAGTCCAGGATCGGTTTCCGATTGACATATCTATGTAGCTCAAAACACTTCAGAACGAACGAACGATTCGCTTTCATTGGATTTGGTTTAATTCCACCAATAGTGTCATGTCGGTCCGGAATATTCTTATGCTGATGCCTGCCAACGCCTCAGACTCGCCACTACGGCATATGCATGTGTTGCTGGTGGGTACAACTTAAGTAGTAAAAAGAGGACAGCAGTCCGTCCTGGTTACATGCCCCTTCTACTGTACCCCTCCAAAGCATCATAATAATGGCATACCTTGGCAGGGAGGTGCGCAAGCGTGAGGGCTCAATGACTCATCTTGCCAGGAATGAAGGCGGGTAATGATGTGTTGCACTCTTAAGTGGTGTGGAAGAGCCCACAGCTGTGAGTATGAAAAACGCATCGCAAGAAAGACATGATAGTCATATTGGGGCCAGACTATTCTAACGTACGGAAAAAAAAAAAACACCAACAGCCATGTCTCATTCATCCCATTCCCAACATGCTTCGTCAAAGTGGACTTTTGACGATGGACCGCCTCTACATTCCGTGAACTCGACTCCCTCGAGAAATCAATAGCCCCACTAGTCCCAGGAAAATCCTCGTACAGATAATCATGCGTTGGTAGAATCACTGAGAAAGTCTCGACCAGCATCCCTCTGATCGTATCAGATAGGGATGATCTCCAAAGTCGCCCCACGCTTCGGGATCATATCACAGCTCCACCAAGTCCCCACTTACCCCAAGTTCGAAAAGCAGCGAAAGAACCGGTCTGTCTACTCGAAGTTCCACAGCGATCGCAGGCCGCGTCCGTCCACTGGTTGCAAGTACCCTCATCATTTATGGCCTATTCCCATCTTCTAGGTGTCGATTTGGACGTCAAAATGCAGAGACGATGCAACATTTGTTTGTTGTTTGTCCGGTGTTTCAGGCTTTCCGTCAATCCAAAGTTCAAGCGATTATCAGAATCACGCACACTAATTCTTGACAATTGAATACGACCACGACACACAGCCACGGGGATAGCCACCTGAAAATTCGGCGCGTTGGTGGCTAATACTAATTCTCTCGCTCACCTCTAAAGAATCCTTCCAGAATGGCGAATGACCCTTTCTTCGCCAAGTCTAGGAAGAGAATGCGCCCAGAGCCACGGGGAAATGCTGATTCTTTTAGAAAACGTCATTCTTCCTCCAAACCTTTTACCTCAGCCAAGAGGGGCAAGGCCACCAAACCACGTTTACGCCAGCACGACGATGCCACTCCAGCAGATATCGAAAGCGATAATGGCGAGATGGGGGAAAATCTTATGGATGATGACATAGACCTTCGAGCCAGCGATGTGGATGCGAATGAGAGCGGGGAGGAAGACGAGGCAGAAACGCCTGCACAGAAAAGGCTTAGGCTCGCTAAGCTATATTTAGATTCTGTAAAGGAGTCAGTTTGTCAGTTTACTTCCTCATGACATCCGTTTGAAACTCTCGCTGATTGGGCCAATATCTATAGCCGGTGAAGTTGACGCTGCCGAGATTGACAAAGAGTTGATCGCGTCTCGATTAAAGCAGGATGTTGTACGTATTTTTCCATCGCTTTTGGTCGATATTCCTGAAGAACTTGTAGCTGCAACACTCGGGCAGAATCAATATATTTATTGGAAACTCTGTGCGTATCATGCCAGGGGCTCTTTGTGGAAAGCCAATTCTTATCCGAACTCTACGACCTCTACGCACAGATTCCGCAAACCTCCCCCTCATCTCCATTTCTCAATCCACCTACTCTGATAATGCGAGGTCACCGCTTCACCATCACGTCAGCTGTGGTCACCCAAGACGCCAAATACCTCTATACCTCCGGAAAAGAAGGCTCCATCATTAAGTGGGACCTTCGAGCCCCTTCTTCCTCCAGCCGCATCAAAACGTTCGCGAAAGTACGACCCGCAGGAAGGCCTAAGGATACTCCACGTGCAACAGGGAAGCCCGGCAAAAGGAAAAGAACGGCTGACTTGGAAACGAATGGACATACAGATGAAGTGCTTTCGCTTGCACTTAGCACTGATGGGAAGTACCTAGCCAGTGCGGGGAAGGATCGAACTATTGGAGTCTGGGACGTAGAGAATGATGTTCTCATTCAGAACGTTCGGAACCATCATGGTGTTGTCTCTGTATGTAGTTTGGTTCCCTTCCCCCTAAAGATTGTAGATGCTGAACGATGATTAAATTAGGATGTTAAATTCCGCCACTCGACTCACACTCTTTATACAAGCTCTTATGACCGCACACTCAAGGTGTTCTCAATATCCTCGTCACCCGCTTATTTAGAGACACTTTTCGGGCACCAAGACTGCATTGCGTCTCTCGATGCACTACGGGGCGAGCTCGTCATTAGTGCGGGAGGTATGGACAAGACCGTACGTTACTGGAAGATTCCAGAGGAGAGTCAACTTGTCTTTCGCGGTGGCGGCGAGAGCAAGACTCGACGATTGCTTGAAGGTGATACCGAATTGGGGGAGAATCGGCCCGTTGGAAAGCCAAAAGGCTTTATCGAGGGCCGGGTGGACTGTGTTGCGATGCTTGACAACACTACGTTTCTGAGTGGGGGGGATAGTGGGTTAGTACGACGATTAGTTTCTCCGTAAAGTCTCACTTCATGCCGTCCTTCCTTCAGGTCGATATCATTATGGATAACGACAAAAAAACGACCAATATTCACCTGGCCCCAAGCTCACGGACTAGAACAGACAGTATCAGACTTCTCCACCAGCCCATCGGGCGTCAGTGGCCAAAATCCCAGATGGATTACAGCACTTGGAGCATTACCATACTCGGATCTCTTTGCGTCTGGTGAGTCCTTTTTCACCCACTTCGTCCATCAACCCGTCTGAATAATCCGTGCGCCTCTCCCCAGGCTCTTGGGATTCCGCGATAAGACTCTGGAGGCTCGAAAAGAGCGCGTCGATGCAGTCGCACTCTTCTACTCCCTTCGGCTCCTTTAGTTCGTTATGTAGCGTGCATGTGCCTGGGTTCATTAATTCTCTCCAGATCCTTCGGCCGCCTGTTACATGCTCTCTGAATGAAGTCCCCTGGGCAGCTGGCGAAAAGCCACATGCTGGTCCAGATATACTCCTTGTTGCTGGTGTGGGCCAAGAGCCGCGACTTGGACGGTGGATGACGATAAAGACAACACAGGAAGGGGAGAAGGTAAAGAATGCTGCGTACGTGTTTGTCCTGAATAAGGTGACAACAGCGTCTGCGGCGGAAGCTGGCAATGGCCGTGATGAGTAGTAGAGTGTCATTGTCCATTGCCTTACTTTACTGTCACTGCGTATACTTTTTGACAATTGCAGTGCTGTGTTACACAAAAGCGATAGCTGACCATACACAAGCTTGGCATGCGATTGAAATGTCTACTATCTCCACGAGAGTACATAGCGAAATTAGTATCTCGCAGCCAACGACGCGAATGTGACGAGTTCGTGACACAGAGTACTAGGAAGTAAGCACCAAAAATTGCTCTGATCAAATTGCAATGAAGGGATTGATAAGTGCTCGAATAACGTCGACGAAGGAAAACAGAGGGCCAGAGTAAGCGATATAAGGTAGATAGTCCATAAACTGGCGTCTTCAAATAGACGAAGCCTGCTGTTCCTGCGTCCACAACGTGCACCGTGGACATAACCAAATTCAAAGATAACATGAACGTGAGAGTGAAATAAGAGGAACGACAAAAGTACTAGAATGGAGTAAATCAATGCGAATGACGCCTGTGGAATACATGCTTTGAAGGCGCAGCTTCAAGATGAGAACAGAATACCACAGGCAACGCAAGAGTAGGTAGTTACTTCGTTTTCTATAAGTTAGCAATAGGTTGCCAAAGGAAGCCAGATCCAGTCGGCAATCGGTCCGGAATAATTCTGAACAGAGCTTTGGCGGCATGAGAGGGAGAAGGCAGAGCAGCATCCACCAACAGCCCACATCCGTCCATGGGAATCGCGAATGATAATGGAGAGTTGGAAAATAGAAGTAGGATGTCGAACCCATACCTCCCAAGCATCCATAAACGCGTGTGCCCTTGAGTCCCATCTAATACCCTTTGACGAGCGCCAGCGCATTATCAATGACTTCATCTATAGTCCATCTCTCTCCAGGCGCTTGCTTCAAATCCAACAAATCTCCGATCTCATCACATGCTCTAAGCACTTCATCGACATCCCTTCTCACATGACTCGCGCTAAGGCAGAACCTTACTCGACTTGTTACTAGCTCCGTAGCAGGGTATGCCACCACTACAACAACGATGGGAGTCTTGCGCTCGAGCATCATTCGGCTGAACACACACATCTTGCCAGGGTTAAAGAGAAGCAAAGGAATGATGGGAGAATCTTCGTGACCATAGGTGATAAAACCCAGTTTCTTTAGACCACGGGAAAGATACCGGACGTTGAAGGCGAGACGACGGAGACGTTCATGGCCTTCGGATCCGTCGCGCATTTCCGCAGAGAGGCCCAGCCAACTCGGGACAAGGGAGGAGGGCGAGGGGCCCGTGTACGCAAGGGAATCCTCGGTGGCGGTAATGGGAAGCACATGGTGGGTAGAGGACGTTGAACGTGAGTGGGGGCCACTGGGGGGCGCAATGCCCATAATGGAGCCCATACTTGCGATAATCTGCGTCAGGACGCTGGGGGACATAGCCTCTGCATAGGAACTGGCATGGGTACGGATGCGGATACAGTCAATGAGCGCTTTGGAACCGGATATATAGCCTCCGGAGGCGCCAAATGATTTGGTAAAGGTACCCATAAAAATGTCAACGTTTTTGGGATCGATACCGAAGTAGTCGCAGATACCACGTCCGTGGGGGCCCAATGCTCCAATGGAATGCGCCTCGTCGACATAGAGATAGAACTATGGAAAGAACATGGCTGAGCCTCGGCGAGGAAGTATGAGATAATGCATACCTTATATTTGCGCTTCAGTTCGATCAATGCAGGCAAGTCTGGCATTGTGCCTTCCATACTATAGAGCCCCTCGACAACGACGATAATCCTCTTCCAAGGACGATGGGTCTTCGGCTGACCTTGACTGACGACCTCCCGCAACAATTTCTCCAGATCAGCCACATCATTGTGCTTAAACATTCGCACTGAAGCCCCGCTAATCCTCACACCAAACCTAATCGACGCATGATTATACTCATCCGAGATGATCAATGATCCCCTACCCGCGATAGCGGGCAAGGTCGTCGAGTTGGTCGCGAAACCCATGGAATTGATCACTGATGCTTCCTGGCCGACAAATCTTGCCACGAGTGCCTCAGCCTGAACATGCAAGTCCAAATTCCCGCTCTCAAGACGACTTCCAGTGGCTGACATGCCGTACTTGTGAATGGATGTCTCGACCGCATCGGCGCAGCCTCCTGTGGCCTGTGCAAAACCAAGGTAGTTGTACGACGAAACGTTTAGCGCACGGGTGAGCGTCCCGGTGGGCCTGAAGTTTAGGCTGAAGTCATCGGAGACGCGGTCAATGAGCGTGATCGTTCGACCAGGGACGCCGGTAACAGGCCGCGAGAAACAGTCGTCCATACGAGCTTTCAGACGGCGGGTGTAGAAGGAGTCAAAATCCGAATTGAGCGCAGCATAACCCTGGACATAAGAGATAAAGAGTAGAATACGTCAAGTTGGGGAGGAGCAAAATGTCAGCAAAGTGATATCAGATTCTACACACATGACGCACGTTGTGGGGCATCAGATGTGCGTAAGCGTGAGGACGGAACCGTTTGCCAAAGAAATCACGGAGGTGACCCAAACAGATTAAGAACAAATAGCTAACGTATGTAGAAAGCAGAATATAATACGGAGGATCTTGTGGTTTAGAGCTCGGAAACGGAACGCCAAGGGGATGTGAAGAGGTATGTCTATACAACTTGTTGTCACAATGTCCGAACTCTGCGTGCACGGTATTAAATACTTGAGAAGAGTTCGGTGGCTCGATGGGCATGAGGAGACCAGATTTGTCGTTGATCAATTCTTCATCGGTTGGCGAAGTTTGCTCGGTGGAGGCATCAGGCTGAGAAGACCTGGCTGATGAGTTATCCGAAGACGCCGAAAGGGAGGAAGAAAGTGACAGCGCTGGCGTGGAGGCCGGGATAGGTAACTGCGCATTCTGCACCAGCTGCTGATGGAGGCGCGCCCGGGATTGTGCATCAGCCTCAGCCAGAGCAGACAAGTAAGCCGTAGCCGTCTTTCCCTTCATGGAAGACATAGAAGACTTTTTTCTATGCGAGACTGGTGACTGCATAGGAGAAGGCATACTGGACTGAGTGTTGTGGCGCGACGCGAGGGTGTTAGCTGGAGTTTTGCGCAGTTTGCCGAATCAGCGGCTTAGAAAAGCTTAGAAACCGAAGCCACAGTTATGCTCACATCTTTATTAAGGTGCGAACGAACTGCATTAATTGTATAGTTCTATGTGCATTGCGTCTCACGTCGGAAGAGCTGCCCTTTGTCTGGTGTTATCGGCGTCTCAAGTGTTGCTTCCCTTGGGATCGGTTCCGCGACTTGATTGACGGTCAATTTCATGCTTTGTTGGCAAATACTTTGATCAGGTGCTATCTCATATACAATGAGTCTGGACTTGGAACGACTCATTTCGCATCGTGGAAATGGCATGGAGGACTCAGCTCGACCTTTATTTTTCCTGCGAGTTCCGCAACGTGGCTGACAACATATCATCATGGTCAATGTGT
>WNFI01180549.1_pt1 | contig 17332 bp, 20 predicted proteins | sample 5400471 | NCBI WGS metagenome assembly WNFI01 (sample SAMN13153348, study PRJNA577476) | soil metagenome | isolation source: 100 cm saprolite on Douglas fir-dominated hillslope | place: USA:California | collected 2013-09-17 | reverse complement strand
AACATCCTGCACGATTTTCGTGCAACCACCTGTGATCGCGTGTTTTCCGACCCGGCAAAACTGGTGAACCGCGGAAAGCCCTCCTAATACCGCGTACTCGCCGACGGCAACATGACCGCCCAACGTGCCATTATTAGAGAAGATCACGTTGTTTCCCACGTCGCAGTCGTGCGCAATATGGGCGTAGGCTAAGAAATTACCGTTGCTACCAACCACGGTAACATTACCAACAGCGGTCGCCCGGTTGACGGTGGCAAATTCGCGAAAACAATTGTTGTCCCCGATTTTCAGATAAGTCGGTTCCCCGGCATACTTCAGGTCTTGGGTCTGTTGGCCAATCGAACAATAAGCATAGAACCGATTTTGTTTCCCGATCTTGGTTGGCCCGCAAACGGTCACATGGTTTTGTAACCAGCACCTATCGCCAATGAAAACCTCCGGTCCAATCACACAATATGGGCCGACCACTACATCTGCCCCCAGTTCTGCTTTCGGATCAATGATCGCAGTCGGATGAATGCTCATTGCAGGATGAACGCAAACATAAGGATCCCTTCCGAGGTGACTTCGCCGTTAACCAAGCAACGGCAACTGGCCTTTCCTATGGTTCCTTTAGCCCGGAGCAATTCGGCTTCAATGATCAGGGTGTCGCCGGGCACCACCGGTTTCCTGAACTTGACCTCATCAGCGCTCATAAAATATCCGATGCCGTTCGCACCAGGATTCGACTTCGACATCAATATGCTGGCAACTTGCGCCATCGCTTCGACTTGGAGAACGCCCGGCATGACCGGATGGCCCGGGAAATGGCCTTCCTTCAAAGGACAGGATCCGGTCCACCATCAGGAACGGATAACGATGAGGTAAAACGGCCAGAACATCTTTGGTATCCATTACCGCCGACCCTTGTGGAATCACTCGCGGAGGAACCATGGCTAACATCTGCGCGTAACGCTTGGAGAGACCGCGCGTCAGCTCGGTGTTCGGCGCGTGCCCAGGCTTCACGGCGATCACGTGACCGGCGATCCTGCAGCCCGCCAGAATCAGGTCGCCCAGTATATCAAGGATTTTATGCCGGACAAACTCGTCTTGGAACCGAAGCGGTTCCTTGCTCATGATCGAATCACCCCGGATCACAACCGCGTTCTCTAAGCTACCGCCCCGGATCAATCCTTTGTCCATTAACGGTTGAACATCCTCGTAAAACACAAAGGTACGAGCCGGCGCGATCTCTTTCTCGTAGATCTCCGGGGTAATCTCGGTGGAAAAATATTGGGTAAACCGCCCATCTGGTCCTACCTGGGTACAAGAGACCCGGAAACCACTTGAAGGGACCAGAGTCATCAATGAACCGCTTTTCGTTTCCACATGCAGCGGCTCGCGGATTTCGAACACCTTTCTCAGCGCGTTCTGTTCTTCCAAACCGCATCTCCGGATGAGCTCGACAAACGGAGCAGCGCTTCCATCACAAATTGGAGGCTCATTCCCGTTGAGCTCAACCACAGCGTTATCAACCCCCATCCCATGCAACGCGGAGAGAACATGCTCGACAGTATGAACTTTTACGTTGCCTTCACCCAACGTCGTGGCCCGTTCCACTTGCTTCACGAACTCGATCCTCGCGTCGATGGTGGGTTCGTCCGGGAGATCAACCCGTCTAAATTTAATGCCGTAGTCGACCGGGGCCGGTTTAAGCGTAACCACGACCTGCTCTCCTGTATGCAAGGAGGTTCCCTCGAGGCTAGCCGCTTTTGTCAGCGTACGCTGGTTTGTAAAAGCCATAGCGGAACGTCCGAAGTACCATAATCACGCCCTATAGGCAACTGCGCTAGAAAAAGGAGCCAGGAGCCAGAATCCAGGAGTCAGGAGGCGCTGGTCCTCCTCGTGCTCGTGCTCGAAAATTTGGGTGCTAGCTGCGACGCCGTTTTTGATCATGCAAGTACAAAACGCTTAGGGCAACTCCACGCGCTCAGTTCGAGCACGAGCGCGAGCACGATTTCCCAATCACCTCTCACTCTGCACGAGCCACCGCCTCATCCCCGACTACGATCCCATTGGCCAGCCGGATAACCCGATGGGCACTAGCGGCGATCACCGAGCTATGGGTAGCAATCAAAAGCGTGGTCAGCCCTTGGTCTCCAATCCATCGGAACGCTTCCATTACCCGGTTTGCGTTCTCCGTATCGAGATTTCCGGTCGGTTCATCGGCTAACACCAGACTCGGCTGATGGATCAACGCGCGCGCGATGGCCGCCCGCTGCATTTCGCCTCCACTGAGTTGATGCACAAAGTGACGAACCCGATGTTGGAGCCCAACCATCTCCAGAAGCTCCAGGGCCCCCTGCCGGATTTCTTTCTCCTTGCGGCCTTGCAACTGCAGAGGCAGACAAACGTTCTCGAGCACGTTCAAAGTCGGTAACAGATTAAAAAATTGGAACACGAACCCTAGCCGGGTCCTCCGATATTGGGTGAGCTCCTTTTCATTAGCCGAGGTTAACGACCAGCCATCCACCAAGATCTCACCTTCATCCGGCTTATCCAACCCACCGAGCAAATGCAGCAACGTGCTCTTCCCAGAGCCCGATTCACCCACGATGGCGACAAACGCTTTGTCTTGAATTTGCAAATCTACCTGGTTCAAAGCGACCACCGGGCTTTCGCCCTGGTGATATCGCCGTGTGATTCTGCGTAGCTCAATCATTTACCCTCAAAGACGTAAGACGGAATTAAATTCACGCAAAGGGGGAAGGGCTGGTGAAAGGTGAAAAGTGATAGGTGAAAGGTGATTGATCCCGCGCTGGGAGATTTATCGTCAGTCATAATTCACTGCGCCAAGGCGGCCCTGTCGCTTCCAGATGCTGACTTTACGAATATAGTACCTGAGGCCAAATACCTTTCACCTTTCACAATCACCATTCGACGCGCTTAACGCTTGCGCATGGCAGGCCAACCACCAATCACCAAACCTTTCGGCGGCCGCATTCTCTTCGAGAACTCGAGCTTCCTGGTCTTCGATAAACCCGCTCATCTGCTCATCCATCCGACTAAGCCGGATGGAACCGTGACGCTGTGGCATCAACTCTGCCAGTTGCTCGCCTTTGAAATCGCCAACGGCGGCCAAGTCTCCGTTATCACTCGCCTTGACCGCGAAACCAGCGGACTGGTGCTCGTCGCCAAAAACCGGGATACCGCCAGAGATCTTCATACCCTGATCGAAAAACAAAAGCTGACCAAACAATACTTAGCGATCACATGGGGCTGGCCCACCGATGACGAATTCGAGGTGGACCAACCACTTCTCCGCCAGGGAACAGTTGCGCCGAGCAAAATCTGGCTCAAACAAGCCATTCATCCCTCCGGCTACCCGTCTCGTACCCGATTTCGAATCCTCAACCGCTTCGAGAACCGCCACGGCAAGTTCGCTCTGCTAGAATGCGAACCCTTGACCGGTCGCACTCGACCGCCACGCCCTGCACGCCAAATCCCTGGCGTTCACGCTCGGCTCCGAAGAATTCCGGTTCGACTCACCCATCCCAGATGATCTGAACGCGTTCCTAACCGACACGCCAGGGAAATGACAAATGACAAATTAGTAAACCGTCACGGCTTGATGATTCGGGCGTGTAGCCCTTCCGCAATTTGTCATCTGTCATTTCTAGGTCTTCGCGATGACGCGAAAACCTAGAAGATGAGCACTTGGTCGCCCTCGGTCACCTGGCTCAGGATCCGGGCTGCATCCCAGTTGGCTAACCGGATACACCCATGGCTACCGGAACGGCCGATTGTGTCCGGGCTATTCGTTCCGTGAATACCGATGCCCCGCTTATTTAAGCCGATCCAAAGAATACCAACCGGGTTACGCGGGCCCGGAGGGATATTAAAAAAGTTGTCGCTCCTGACCCCGTGCTCCAGCATGGCCTCATCCCAACGAAACCAGGGCAAGGTCGCAATTCCCACGACTTTCCAGAGACCGATCGGCGCCGGCAGTTTCTGCGATCCGGGTGTGATGGGAAACGAACAAACCAGCTTATCGCCGTCGTACACATCTAACATGCGATAACGGGTATCGATCTTGATCATCCGTTTCGCATACTCCGGATTGATCGGAATATGCGGTTGTTCTTTGACCTCTTCGATCTTGAACGGTGGGACATTCGGCACCCGAACCACGTCGCCAGCTTTCAAATTGTCGAGCTTCTTGTCCTTATTAAGCTTAGCGATGAAATCAGGATCAGAATGAAAGCGTTCACCCAGAAACTCGCCGTTTGACCGGTAAAGCATCGCTTTGGTCTTCGCTTGTTCAGCTGGTTTATACGGAATATTACCGACCTGTTTCAGATCCTGATCCGTGACGGTGTAGGTCGTATAAATCGGGAAAATTCTGGCGAGTTGTTGCTGTAGATCGGTATCGATCTGGCCGGTCGGCTTTTGCCCGTTCGCAATCTGATACCGGACCAGCGCTTTCGCTGTGAACTCGCCCCAACGTCCATCGATTTTACCTGGCCCAAACGAATGTTGATCCAGGAAAATTTGTAGCCGAGTCAAAACCTCTTGGGGCGCAGCCGGTTCCGCTCGCGGCACCGACGGTCCCTCAGAGGCGTTCGTCTCCACCGGTTTAGGAGTCGCCGGCGCAATCGGATTGCTCGGAAAATTCAGGTCCGGCTTCGGTGTGGGCGTACTTTTCCCGGTTGGTTTCTCGGCCTGACTCTCATCCACAATAAACGGCGTCAACGTGGGTGAAGGTGACGGTCCCGGATCTGCCCCCTGTGAGAAAGCAACAGAACTGATACTTAAAGTGCTGGCGACCAGCAACAAGCGAATAAACATATCAAGTAAGACCGCATGTCGGTTAAGGCGGACGGACCCGGAGTATACCATACCTCCCGATTGGGGCAATCTTTGGGAAAGGTGAACGGTGAAAAGCCTGCCCTGAGCAAGCATTTAGCGCGTCGAACGGGTGATTCGGCAATACATGATCATCCTCGATACGAACCACCCCAAGACCGTGTGCGCCCTCCCCAGGGACCCCAATTTGTCATCCGTTCCGGCAGCCGCCGGATCATGCGAAGCCCGCTCCTTGACTTCGCCCCACCCATGACTAGTTTTGTCGGCTTCGAAGCACCCGTAGCTCAATTGGATAGAGTATATGACTTCGGATCATAGGGTTGCAGGTTCGAGCCCTGCCGGGTGCATGCCTCCGCGAGAATGACTTACGCTGATATTGCATATTTGACTATCAGAGTGACTCGGCCACTTCTCGGCCATTTTTCAAGTGAAGTAGCAATCAAAGATAAGTGTCCAAGTCCACGAGGACGAGATTGCCTGGGGAGGCTTTCTTGTCGATGAGGATTCTTTCCCGTTGCTAGCGTTATGGGAACGGACCAAAAAAGCGATAGCCCGCACTGATCAAGAGATTGTTCGGGAAGCGCACAAGGAGTGTAGCACCGTCATCACCTCGAATTGCTGGGATTTTGTTCGGTGGATACAGGAATACCAAAACCCTCCCAACAACCCTGCATGTCGTGATCTCTGGGGCCTGCTAGTGATTCCAAATCGGGAGATCGTCCGTGAAAAACAATTAGAGGCAATTCGGCACGGCCTTATCGTGCCGCGGTTGGGCACACTAGGTTGGCCAGGAGTCGCTATGTTGAACCTCCACGTGCACTTGACTGACGAGGCGCGGATTGAAATTCGCCGTTTCAAACGATGCCCATTTTGTGATCATCCAAAGAACGGCCTCAAGATAAACGATCCTTGGCGCAAATGGTATGAGTCATTGCCGATCATCAGTGGACGAGCGCATCGTTCCGCTACTCGGTCGGCTTCGACCCGCGGATCCGGCTCATAAAGTTAAAAAGCGTCGGCTCGCGTTCGCGTTGTGTTGGGCCACGGAAGGGGTACAGAGACGTATTCATGAATATCAGGTCGGCGCTCATGCCGAATTAACTGGCGGCATCGGCACTCGGGAATCAACACAGTCTGAGTCGTCACCGGCAGTACCAGTTTGCTCGTCAGCGCTACGTCGCCACGCGCCCTCTGCCGAAATGGAAACGCTTCCTGCGGCGCCGTTCGGGTGCGTCGCCGTCTTTTTTTTTACCCTCGTAGCTCGATCCGAGTCACTCTCTGGTCGCCAATCTGAAGTGAAAGTTAACCTTGCGTTCCTTGACCATTCCGTCCCAAACTCGACTATGGCAACTCGCCACAACCTCTCGCAGTATCTGTATCCGCCGAGCCCCGAATGCGCTCAGAGAGTCGATGAGTATCTTGAGGAACTAGACAAGCTGTATCAGCAGATAGAAGACTGGTTACCCGAATCAGCTCAGACTGAGAGAACCGACACTGTCTTTGAGTTTTGGGACGGTCATTACAGTGCCCCCGCCTTGAATATTCGATATGGCGATATATCTTTGCGCGCAATTCCGGCCGGGATAAGTTTCGGCGGCGGCTCTTTGATCTACTTTGTAGTACCCCCTGAACACCGAGATTCGTATCCGCGGGAGGTACATATTCTCAAGAACAAGGATGGGACGGGTTGGTTCGACGTGAGAAAAATCGGCGGTAGTAACCCGAAAATGTACCCGTTTAGTCAGGAGGGCTTTCACGATCTTCTAAATGAAATTGCCGCTTATTCTTAGAACCTTTTCGCCAATTATCGTTCTATTTCGGCTGCGCGCTCTTGTCTCTAAGCCATCCTCGATAGTTCTCGATTAGCTTTTGCTCTCTATCGTTTAAGAGCGACTCGGTTTGTGGAAAAGTCTCAATAAAGACAATAAGAGCCTCGGCGATGAATGCGGCCACAGATAAACTTGGCATTAAGAACGCAGGCCAGCTCTCCTGCCAGTGACCGCCCGTGTCGAGGATTAAGGAATGCGAGAAGCTCGAAAAATGTACGAAGTTTGAAAGTACCTTGCGCGGTAAATCGTACCGTGACGTGATGATTCCGCGCCGCTCAAGGATCTTGCCATCAAAGACGACCTGATTCTTATCTCCTTCGCGAACTCGACCGCGTAAAGGCTGTTCAATAGCGGCGAGCAATGGGTTTTCTATTAGTCGAGTCCGCATCTTCTTACGAAGCTCGCGCGTAGCCGGAAGATCTGGATTTGACCATTCGAGGGTTTCAAGAAGCTCGGCAGATTCTATCGATTCGCCTAATCCGTGATACCGCCAGACGAACTCGCGAAAATCTTTTTGTTCCTTCGGTAGATTGGGCTCGGAAAGATATAAGAACGACAAAACGTCCTCGAGTACTTGACGCGCCATCACCGCCGCCGAAGAAAGGTCGATGAGGCTCTCCCCTTCCTTTGCATGAAATTGGCTCGACGGCACGAAGCGAAGGAAGCCTAACAGACTCATTAACGCTTTCGTAAATGCCATTGAAGCCTCTTGAATGAGGTATTCGCAGGGCTTCTTCTCTATAGTTTGAGAAAGACGACTGCCAAGCCCATAGAATCGCTCCGTATTTTTGACTAAATCCTCGAATTCTTTGAACGATAAAGGCGGCGGAATTTCGGATGAAGAGGCGCTTGATGAGTTACTCATATTAGCATGCTAACTGCTCCGAAAGCATTGCGCTTCTGTCGTCGATCAGAGAAATATGACGCGTGCAGCACGTTCTTAAGCATTCGGAGTACTTTCTTATTTATTTTTTAGCTCGAAAGAATTTGGGGTCGCTTTGATCGGCGCGGTAATAGGTGGGCTTTTCGCCATTCTTGCCAACTCCTGTCGACACTATGGAGCAAGAATAGGAGCAGAATATCAAGATCACTTCTCGTTAATAAGTATAGGTTTCCTGCGTCGGCACTATTGTCGCTTCCCGCTGAACGACGATCTTCGCTGTTATTGCTTGGTGTTCTCGTCAACGAAACAACCTGGCCATATAAACTTGTCGCAGCTCTACAATCGCTTCCGCACGCTCCGAACGAGCCGTCCGGCGATCCAGAGCAACAGGCAAATTTTGCGTTAACGATTCTTCTGACAACGACGCTTGTTGGAAAGATTTACGAGGGATGGGATTCTCTTGGTAAAGGTAGGCTAGGAGCGACCGTAGCCGGACTTTCACTACCGCATGAAATTAGAGACGTTAAGCGACAGCTTGATTCTGACCTTTCGGGACAGTTGTTCATGCGCATCCGACAGAATCTGGCATTTCATTACCACGAGAAAATGATCGATTTTGTTTATCTGAAAGCACACCTGAAGGACTATGACACGCATTTTTATGTTACCGCAGCCGGCTACCATGGAGATATGCTCTCGCACGTTTCGACGCTCGCAATGATCGACCCACTAATCGGGTTATCGACTCTGACGTCAGCGAATCAGAATGAGCCTATCGATCCAAAGGCTAAACCGTACGCCGCCTACGAGCGCGTGCTAGAGGAAGTTATCCGTGTGGCTGGACTCTACTTGCGTTTCGTGTCCACGGCGCTCGGCGTTCTAATTAACGAGACATTTTCACAGAATTTATCATTAACGACAGTCTCTATCCCAGACGCGCCTGAGGTCGGAGAGCAGCGGTCACACTTCTTCGTTCGTCCACCCTGTAACCTAGAAGAAATAAAGGCGGGTAAAGCAGAGCCCTGAGGCGGTCAGCGCGTTCCGTGAGGCGCGGCACAACCGGCGTTTACATGAGGTGTACTAAAGCGTTGTCGTGTGGCGACGCGGCATCTTTCCTTGCTCTGAAGGGGAACTGATTGAAATCTCCGGCTTTGGAAGCACAATCGTGGTCAGAAGGCCACGACTGAATCGACTCAGGGACGCTGCCGTCTTATTCTGTATAACACAGCATTGGAGCTAGTTGGCGAGGACGTAACTCGACGGGATGTACCCGCTATTGATGCACGAAGATTTGCCACTGGCGGCATTTGCGCTGTCACACGCTCGCTTAGCCTCGACTGAAAGCACTCCCGCTGAAGTCTCAGCTTTGCCGAATGTGATTCGAACCCACGGTCGGCCTCCCGCGCAAGAGTGCCGTCTGCGGCTTAAACGGCCTCGCTTCGCTTTCGGCCGAAAAATATGTTTCAACATATTTTTCAGTTCGAAAGCGAACTTCAAAATAGTTCCCAAGAGGCTGCTCCTTCGTCGCCGAGCCCTCTCCCCGACGGTCTCGGAGAAACTCGAGCGCTATGGTTCTTCAGCACTTTCCGGGGTTGAACATCTGACCCTAATTCTCGGCAAAGAAGATTTGGCGTTGGCCCTGGTCCGTCACTTCGGTTCAATCAAGGCCTTGTCCCGCGCTTCGATTCAGCAACTGCTTCAATTCCTCCCGCGTCGGAAAGCGGAGACCTTAGTGGCTGCGCTCTCGATGTCGACAATCGCCGAGAGCGGACATGCGCGTTCCGAAGCATTTGACGGCCCCGAATCCGTTTGTAGTGCCTGCGCAGATTTGAAGCTTTTTAATCAAGAGGTTTTGCGGGTTATCCTGCTTGATGCCCGCCAGCGGTTGATCACGATGATTGACGTCACCAAGGGCAGCCTTAACGAGTCGTTGGCGTATCCGCGGGATATTTTTCGCCCAGTTATTGTCCACTCGGCTTACTCTTTTATCCTGGCACATAATTTATGGGTAGCTACCCATAAATTATGTTATGTGGAGCGTGGAGTTATATGGAGTGCGCCGAAGAACTACCGGTACGTGAAGCGTTTTATCGAGGTAGCTTAACGCTTCTGCTGCACATAACTACGGCATCGAAACTAGAGCGTGGAGAGCCAGGACAGGATGTCGTTATTGCGTTGCCACGACGGTCTGCGGTTTGGCTTGTTCGGAAGCAGTTTTTCGCAAGAACGTAGTGTCTTGCGACAACCACCACGATGGATTTTTATCGCCGGGGGATGCGACGGCGGAACCAGCCGGTAGTTACACTACTCCGAACCCAGCGTGTGATGTTTATCCAATTGCTCCTCGCGGGCTTTCCAGAACACACCTGTAGGCATTTTTAGATCTCACTTTTTTCAGCGAGACGATACTCACGTTGTGCCGTGTCCCCCCGGAAATTCGAATAAAGGCGTGGCACAGAGGCAACCCCGCGGCAGAGAAAAGAAGACCCGACGTCGAGCCTTTCGAGTCCATTTCGGCTTTTTAGCTAGCTGTATTCTGGATGCCTTCTATACTCGGTTCCCGACATGGATGTTCCGATGCGTACCTGTTCATTTTTCATGCCTTGGTTGGCTTGCGTTTTGATCTGGAGTCAGTCCTCCCTCTGCGGGATGTCCACGGTGCCCGTAGTTGGCACCAAAAACATGGTAGTGACTGCGCAGCATGAGGCTACAGACGTTGGCTTAGAAATTCTTCGACACGGCGGCAACGCTGTCGATGCGGCAGTGGCCATTGGTTATGCGCTGGCTGTTACTTATCCGTCTTGCGGAAATTTGGGAGGTGGAGGATTCATGACTATCCACTGCGTTAACGGCAAAGATACGTTTATCAATTTCCGCGAAAAAGCTCCACTCCGAGCGCGCCGCGACATGTACCTGGATGCTAATGGGAACGTTATGGTTTAGCGATTAACGGATTCGTTCTCGGACAAGGTGATGTCGACTTGTTGTACCCGCCTATTGATAGCTTCCGGACTCAGCCTAATGTCTCCAATATTTTCTTAAAAGGTGGAAAACCCTACCAAGTTGGTGACCGGCTATTGCAGCCAGAGCTCGGACGCACGCTCATATTGTTGGCCCTCTTTGGCCCGATGGCGTTTTATCAAGGACCAATCGCAGATAAGATCGCCGATGCGAGCAGTACTAACGGCGGGATCCTTTCCAAAAGAGGACTTTTTGAACTATTCCGTCGAAGAATCGACGCCGCTGCGAAGTCGGTATCGAGGGTTTGATCTTGTGTTGGCGCCTCCTCCTAGTTCCGGTGGCACTATGATTGCCGAGATTTTGAACATTTTATCGGGTTATCCAATGACCAAACTGGGCTACCATTCCCCCAGTGCGCTGCATTTCCTGATTGAGGCGAGTCGTCATGCCTTTGCTGATCGCACTCTCTTGGGTGACCCCGACTATAATCCTCTTCTTCCGTTGTCTTACATGCTTTCGATGCAACATGCATCGGAAATCAGAGCCCAGATTAATCCGATTCGGGCGACTCGCTCGACGAACTTACGACCGAGCCAGCCGTCGCACGAAGGTGTGCAGACAACCCATTACTCAGTCGTGGACCAGTGGGGTAACGCGGTGGCGGTCACTTACACGATCAACAGTCTGTTTGGTGCGCGCTGCATTGCTGGTGATACCGGCTTCTTCTTAAACAATGAGATGGATGATTTTAGCGCTAAGCCTAAAGTACCAAACCAGTTCGGCCTGATTCAGGGAGAGCAAAACGCCATCGCGCCTGGCAAACGCCCGCTTAGCTCGATGAGCCCGACAATCGTACTGAAGGACGGCAAACCGTTCTTGGTTACTGGTAGTCCGGGAGGATCGAGAATCATTACAACGACGCTCGAGACCATCATTAATGTGCTGGACTACAATATGGACATACAGAGCGCAGTCGATTCGCCTCGTATCCACCATCAATGGCTGCCGGATACCGTGTATTATGAGTCGAACTCGCTTTCCAAGGATACTGAGGAAGCATTGCTGAGGAGAGGCTATACCTTAACGCCCCATGCGGCGTGGGGATCGGCACAAAGCATCGAGATTCCGTACCAAGACATTAAGACTAGCACACCAACAAAACCTGATAACGGAAGAGTCGGTTTCCTGCTTCGAAAGGGGATTCGATATGGCGGGTGGGACCATCGGGCTCCAGCCGGCTCGGCAAAAGGCGAATGACATCCCGCTGGCCCTTCTATCCGATGGTCCCGGCTTCCTTGAAGCTGAAATATCCTGGCCGGTCATTCATGGCTGGCCGATGAACGGCAGGCAGGGATATTTCAGCTTCAAGGAGGCCGGAACGATTGGCTAAGACCCGATTGGAGACAGGTCGATAGTTGAATATTGCTGAGCGTCGAGACATCGGAAAATGAGGACAGGTGGATTCGTGCCCGCACTACAATCTGCAGCGTATTTTTGCTTAACCAGTACTTGGACCGCTTGAAAAGTAGGTGGCACTAATCTGGTCAAGATCGAGACTGAGACCGACCCGCGTCAGGGCAGCAGAGACCGCTGCTTTGAGTCTGCGTAAGATTTCAGTTTAGCCCTGAACTCTTCTTCAAGTTACATCCTGATTCCCTAACGGACGACTGACAGTAGATTGACTTTTCTGAAAAGCCTTTGCCGGATCCACGGGGTGTTAAAGTGTGCATTCTCTGTCCGTAATAATCGCTGCAGCACCGGAAAAATTGAAGTAAAATGCAGGCTGCATGCTCGAGCAACCAAAGCATATCAGCAGCAGCTATGACGCTGCTCTCTATGGCTTGAGGAATGATGTCTTGATGATGTCTAGCCTCACTGATCGGATTCTTCAAACCGCCTTCGAAGCTTTTCTAGCCCGCAACGGCGAGCTCTGCGACCAGGTAGTTGCGGAAGACGAGGAAATCGACACGCTTGAAAAGCAGGTCGATCAAGAAGGAGTCGGTTTGTTAATTCGGTTTCACCCGGTGGCCTCCGATATGAGGGAGGTCGTTTCCGCAATGAAAGTTAGCACGAACCTCGAACGCGTTGGCGACCAATCCGTTACCATTGCCCGAAGAGCGAAGCGTTTAAACGGCCGGTTTTTGGTGAGCGAAGTCGCTTTGCTCGAGCCGGCCTATCGGCTGGCGCTAGGGATTTTTCGCGATAGCATACGGGCTTTTGCAGAAAGAGATTGCGCGCTCGCGCGGACCCTCAAATCCCGCGATAAGGAGTTGGACGCGGTCACGACCGATATCGGTGAAAGGCTGGTAATCCGGGCTACCGCGGACCCGGAAAACCTGCCCAGTTATTTGGATCTCATTTTTATCGGTCGCGCCCTCGAGCGAATAGGGGACCATGCAACCAATATTGCCGAGGATTCGTTTTGGCGCGATCAAGCCACGGATATTCGGCATACTCACAAAGAGAGCGAATCTTCGCTTAGGATTCGGGTGCCCTAATCGATTCGACCTGGTCAAGAGGCGGCACAACTCTGTACGATCAGCTGCCGCTCAGGTTCGGACCGTGGAACCAAAGAATGCAGAAGCTTCCGACAAAAGCCCCTAGGTTTCGTCCAACTAAAGAAGTCTCGGTTATGGCCTGGATCGAAGATCCAACCAATGGTGTTCTTTTGGTCCGCCAGGCCGCGGGGTTGAAACTCTGGACGCTTCCGGGCGGGAAGGTCAAACGAGGTGAGTCACTGGTCAAAGCGCTGAAAAGAGAGGTTCGCGAAGAAACCGGCCTGCGCGTCGAGGTTGGTTCTCTTTTGGGAGTCTTAGACCGGCGCGATAAAGACGCAATCACGTTGCTGTTCGCAGCAATCCCGAATAAGCGATCAAGTAAGGTTAAGCAGAAGCAAAAGGAAATTAAGAAAGCGACCTTTCAAATATCTCTGCCGAACAAAGCTTCCCCATCCGCTAAATACTTCTGGTCTGTCAGGAGAGGCCCTGTCAAAAAAGCTCCGAAGATTCGCGCCTCAACCCATCAATTTCCGAAGACGCTCTTCTAGCTGATCGGGTTGACCTTATAATCCGATGGACTAAAGGCCATTTCGGGAAAAGGTCATTTCGACCAGGCGGCTAACGGTTCTCTCTCCTCGCTCCTGCCCATCGCGGACCTTAGAAGACAATCCAGCGCAAGCCACCTGGTTCAAACGTTTCGGAAGAGAGCCTTACGGACGGACAATGTCACGCTCCAAGGCTTACCGGATGAACTACCACAGAGCGATTGACGTTGTGCCTCCAAAAAAATGTTAACGGGATACGCTGCTTACGACAACGGAATCCATCATAAGTCATCATTCGTTGACATGCTGCTAGCTCGGTGTAATATCTATGTCAACAGATGATGACTTATTAGCTGAGTGCTGTCGTGAATGACCAAGTCTTTAAAAAAAACAAAGCCCGCTAAAAAGCCACTCCGCGATGCCAAGAAGACGCGGACGCGAATACTTGAGGCCGCCAGGTTGCGATTTTGCCAGCACAGCTATGAACAGGTCGGTGTGCGTGATATTGCCGCCGACGCAAATATCGACGCGGCATTAATCAATAGATATTTCGGCACAAAGGAAGATCTATTTGCTGAAATATCAAAAGGAGTTTTTAACGCGGAACAATTTATCGAAACTGCTCCGGCCAAACTTGGAGAGTACCTTGCCCGCCGCCTCATGTGTGGGCCTGAGGAAAAAAAAGAAGGAATCAATCCCTTCGAACTACTTCTACGCTCGGCAGCCAGCCCAACGGCTTCGCCGATCATCGCAAATCGGCTGCATAAGGATTTCGTATTGCGATTGGCCCCTTTGATTGGCGGCAGGCATGCCCCCACCCGGGCAGCGCTCATTGCATCTTACATAATGGGCTTTTTAACTGTTCGAGTTGCCTTGCAGTCGCCCGCCATTCTCCCGGCGCATGCCGATAAGGTGGTTGCGTTACTCGGCGCGGCTATTCAGACGGCTGTTGACGATCAGAAATAATTTAACCCAGGAGATTATTATGTTCTTGAATTCCGTTTTATCAGCGACCGGTATCGCGGCAGTTTTGTATTCTGCTTACAGACTTGCTGCTTTTATGAATGTTTACCTCCGGCCTTCGGCACTTGAAAAATACCTGAGCAACGGCGCTTATGCTGTCGTAACCGGGGCCACGGATGGGATCGGGAAAGCCACGGCTATGGAGTTGGCAGGAAGAGGATTTAATATCGTTTTACATGGCCGGAATAATGAAAAATTGGATGTTGTAAAAAGCCAAATCCACAGAACCCATGCTGGGCGCGACGTAGTAACCATCGTGCATGACGCTGGCGCCAGCAGCAGGCTAGATATATCTGCAATTAAGTCGCTTCCTATCTCCGTCCTGGTCAATAATGTCGGGGGTGGAGAAGCAAAATCACTCGAACAGTCTTCCAGCGCGGATATCGACAAGACGATCAACTTAAACGCTCTTTTTCCAACGCGTCTTACCTGCGACTTGCTTCCGCACCTTTTACGACCTGCGCTTGTCTTAAATGTATCGTCTTATGTAAGTGTATTCCCTCCACCCTATCTGGCGACATACGCAGGTGCTAAAGCCTTTGTCACGGCATTCTCAAATTCTCTGTCCAGAGAGGTTGAATCTGTCGAGGCCATTTCATTGATGCCGCGCAGAATGCTGGAAAAGGCTATGAAAAAGGCCCTCAAGAATGAAATGTCTTAATATCTCTTCTGTGAGAGACTTCTTCCGGCTAACGCAATAAACGCCAAGGAAGTCTCATGTCGCGTATCAGACAAAGACCGGATAAGAAGGGCCGTATTGCTGCCGATTCTTTTCGCTTTACGCCATCAAGGGGCTCTGTGTTCGCTCCTACTGCCGCTTTCCAACTTCTGAACGAGTCAGTGTAACTTAATCAGTAAATAGACGAAGGTTCATTCTACTCCCCGCAACTCTGCAATCGCTTTAGTTGGATCTTCGGATCGGAATACCGCTGTGCCGGCTACCAAGACGTTGGCTCCGGCTTCGGTGGCGACCTGTGCGGTGTCCGGCCCAATACCTCCATCAACCTCGATATGAAAGTCGTATCCGTGTTCTTCCCGGATGCCTTTTGCTGCTCTGACTTTCTCCATCATTTCCGCGATAAACGCCTGTCCGCCAAACCCAGGATTGACCGTCATCACCAGCAAAAGATCAATTTGGCTTAAGAACGGCTCCACTTTAGCAAATGGAGTAGGAGGACTAATCGCAAGTCCGACCGTACACCCGCTCTTTCGGATCGCTCGCGCTGTCCCACTAGTGTCGCAGGGCGCCTCCAAATGAAATGTAATGTTCCGGGCGAAGGGCCGAAATCGAAGAAAGAAATGATCTGGCTTCTCTGTCATCAGATGAACATCCAACGGTTTAGCCGTCACCTTGGCAATCGACTCCGTTACCGCTGGGCCAAAAGAAAAATTATCTACAAAGTGTCCATCCATGATATCGATATGAAACCAGTCGGCTCCGGCTTTTTCCGTCCGAATAATTTCCTCGCCTATTCTAGAAAAGTCGCACGCGAATACCGAAGGCGCGATGATAGTTGGCTTCCTGCTCATCAAGGATGATCTCTGTTTCTCTACCTGACTGCTTTCTTTTTTAGCGGCCGATTCCTAGCTGGCAGACGCTCCTTCGCCGTCCGCACCGCGCCGCAGTTTCGCCCACTCGCCCATTCGCCATTTCGCCGGCGCCGGACTAGCCCGATACTTTCTGCTGCTCAGCCCGGACGAACTTAACGGAGCGCGCCGCTTTTTCGTCCAGGTCGCCATTTCCCAAAAGGTCTCGAAAGACAGATATGTCGCGCCCGACATCACCTCCAGGCAGAAGAAACGGTTCCATTACCACTGCGCCTTGGTAGTTAATTTCATGCAAAGCACCAAAAATCTCGGGCCAAGGGAGTCTACCTTCTCCGGGCGGCCGCCGGTTAGACTCACCCAGATGAAAGTGACCAAGCCACTTGCCGGCGTCCAGGATTGACCCGCGAAAACTGTCCTCCTCGATATTCATATGAAAGGTGTCGAGCAGAATTTTACAATTCGGACTACCCACTCGCTCGGCAAAGGCGACCCCCTCCTCCGCCGTATTCATCATGAATTGCTCGAAACGATTGACAACCTCGACACAGAAAAGCACGTCATTATCTTCGGCCGCCTTAATCGCTTCTTTCACACCGGCGATCGCCCGATCGGTCAACACTCGTTTATCTTCTCCGGGCAACAATTTCCGCGGCCATGAGCTGTAGTTGATCCCGGCCATTACCCTGCCACCCATATAGTTCATTGCCTTTGATAGGTCCTGCAGAAAGGCGATCCCTTTTTTTCGAACTACTGGTTCTTCTGAGACCAGGTCCATGTCGCTCGTCATGCCGATGCTATAAGTGAGCGTAAGGCCCGCGTCGGCCGCTGCAGCTTTCAACTTATCTCGTTCGGCCTTGCTCATGAGCGTCACTTTTGGCGCGTTAACCTCCAAAACATCAAATCCACATTTCTTAGCTCTGGTGACGAAGTCTAGTGGATCTGAACTCCAATATTGGGTCCAGTAGCCGAAGTGTATTCCGATTGGATTCATAGTTTAGTCGAGAATCTTTAAGGCCTGTTCCAGTCGCTCTTTTTTGCTCGCCATGGTCCTGTACGTACGGTTAGTTATTCTCGTCAGGTAACGAAAGCGTGTCCGGCCGAATCGAGTCCGATGTTCTAAGTTAACATTACTCATCGTTAAAGAATTCCACTCTCAGCATTTCGCAGAATTCTTCATACAGTTCTCGGTAGATCGACGAC
>WNFI01112121.1_pt1 | contig 17332 bp, 37 predicted proteins | sample 5400471 | NCBI WGS metagenome assembly WNFI01 (sample SAMN13153348, study PRJNA577476) | soil metagenome | isolation source: 100 cm saprolite on Douglas fir-dominated hillslope | place: USA:California | collected 2013-09-17 | reverse complement strand
TTTCGTATCCAATTCAATGTCGACCGTTACCGGCTTAGTTGTACCCGGGAATAGCTTGAACCTTATGCCGTAGACGTTCTCAATATGGCCGCCGATCGCCGGGAGAGCCCGCCTATCGAAGTCCTCCCAATAGGGGCGGGCCGAATCGCCGATCGAACATTGTAGGGCGGCGTAGCCGCCGGGTAAAGCCTTGTCCTGGAAAATGTTGAACAGGAATGTGACGGCCTGGGAGAATGGCCCTATCTCGCAGTCCTCGTATTTGCTCGTTAAAACCTTGCCTATGATTAGGTCGGCCATTTAGAAACCCGCCCGGCTTAGCTTGTCCATTTGTGCGTCATCATCGAGGCCGCGCTCACGCCGGTAGCTGGCACCGCCGCGGGCCTTCCCCTGCCTGCGCCCCTCCTGCTTTGCCGCCGCCCGCAGGCCCTCCTCCTCGCCGCGGGCGAAGGCGCCCGCTACGGGGTCCTCGGCGTCGCCGCGGCCGGGCCGTATCTGCTCAAGGATCGAGCCCGCGCTCATACTTGTGCGCGCAAGGAACAGGACACCGAGCAGTAGCAGGCCCATGCCGGTGATGAACTCGACGGCGCGGAGCCAGTTGTGCGGGTCGATCAGGAAGGCCGCCGTCTGGAGGAATTTGAGCCAACCGTCGATGGTGCCGCCGATGTCGGAGGCTCCGGCCGCGAGGTTCGGGACCGCCTCGCCACCGCCGCCGAGAAACTTCGGCGTCTCCGAGTGGACGAAACCGCCGAGCGAAGGGCCTTTGCCGTAGAGGTCGCGGTAGGCCCGATCATAGGCCGAGATGAGCGCGTCCCGGTAGCGTACGTGGTCGGCGTCCCACTTGGCCTTGTCGGCGACGCGCGTCCGGTAGCCCTCAAACCAGGGCGAAAAAGCAATCGAGTTAATGACCTGGGTATCGGTGCCGATCGTACTGATTCCCAGGGTTGTCATTTTCAGCGCGCTAGCCTGAGCTGCCAGTACCGGGTTGCCGTAATGGGCGAGGTTGGAGGCGCCGCCAATTCCGAGCGGGTTATCGTCGGGGCCGTTCTCAATCCTCGTCCAGGCTACCGCTATGGCCGGACTCATGCCCGTGGCTCGGGCGAGCGCGCTGGAGAAGATCGCCTTGGCCTGGTCGGAGGCCACTAGCGGGTAGCTCCCGCTTTCATGTCCTTCGGCTTGCTGATCGGGTTTCGGATCGCCTGTTCGTACTGGTAGAGGAAGGCGGCGAGGGTGGCGGCGCAACCGAGGAAGGGCGCCCACTTGCGGCTTACCATCGAGGCCCCTGCGCCAACGGCGAGCGCCATCGTCCCTCCGACTACTTCCCCGTGTCGGAGGGCGGAAACCTGCTCGGGGTCTGAGGCAAATGTGCGGATGGTCATAAGCGAGGGGAGAACCCCGGCGAGGAAGTTGGGGACCTCGGAGATGGCAAGGATGACGAGCCCCAACTGCTCTAGGGTTAAATCCTTGAGCGCCAGCACGAGAGCGAAGACGGAGGCGACGACGACGACGACCGCGCCGACACCGATGGAACCCCCGGAACGGAGGCTCGACCACCATTCAGACATGAGCTAGCGCCGCCTCGTCGGGTGGCGGCCTTGGCCGTGTACCGCCCTACGTGCCGCCGAGCGGTGGCGGGGGGGGAATCCCGGCCTGTTCCCGCCGCTCTCGGCGGCGCGAGGATGACCGGAGGCCGGGGCCGCTGAGGGGCTGCCCGTCGTGCGAGGCAGGGCGCCCCGCTGGCCCCTCTTGGTTTCCTTCTGCGCGCGGGTTCGAGTCTGAGCGACGGCGCTGCTACGGGGCGAGGATGCCGCCGAGGGTGTCGACGTCTGCGCCCGCTTGCTCGTCGCCTGCCCCTTGTGAGCCTTCGCTTTCGGACGCGAGGCCGGGCGCTTCACTTTCGTGCCCGCCGTCTTCGCCGCCTTGGCCAGGCGCGAGGACGTTTTGCGCTTTACTTTCGTCACGTAGGCTCCGAAGTCCGTGACGTTGTGAGCCACCCGGTAGCGTGTTTTGCCGGGCGCGGTTTCGTATACGGATTGCGTTGCCGGGTCGTATGACAGGACCGAGCCATTCGCCAGCGTCGCCGTTTTCTGCGCCGCCGCCGTTGCTCCCTGATTGCGTGGCGTCCCCGAGTCCTGTGGGGTCACCCCGCCCGTGTTCGTCCCGTAGCCCGAGCCCCCCTGATCGTTCGGATAGTAGGGTGCCACTCCCCCGCCCGCCGCCGTCTGTTGGTCGGAAGGCGTGCCCAAATCCCCTGCGCCCCCGCCACTCGCCCCCGATCCGTCCCCGGGGGTGCCACCCGTCCCGAGGCCGCCCGAGGGCGTCGGGCCGCCCGTATCGGCGTAGGGGCTCAGGCTCGCCTGATTCTGATCCGTTGTCGTCTGCCCCGTCGCCGGGGCGGGGTGAAAATGCCTCCAGACGAGGAGCCCCCCGGCGAGAATCCCGAGCCAACCCCATGCGGGGAGCGGCCCCAACTTTCGGCTCAGGGCGCCTTTGATCTTGTCGAGGCTCACGGGGCGCTCGATTCCGCGGCGGGCACGCCGCTATTTATGGGCGGCACGCGGGAGCCGAAGGACGTGAGGCGGTTGCGGACCGTCGGCCGCATCTGCCGGTTGCCTGTCTGCACCGTCACCGGCCTGGAGGAGTGACGTCCGGGCACGAGCGGCCGCGGCGCACCGTAGGCCAGGAAGTTGCCAGCTCCGACGTAGCGCGTGGAGGCCAGGTAGCGCAGGGCTCGCGTTACCTGATCGCGGCCTAGTGTGCCGCGCCCTGGGTCGGCCGCGTTGTGCGTCCAGGAGAAGACGAACCCCATGCCGAGGTAGTCGACGGCCTGTCGCCAGTTGCGGCGGATCGTCGCCGCCTGTTGGCGGTCGTGGCGGAGGTCCTCCTCCATGAGTCCCGGCGTGCGCCCGGCCTGTGCCACGAAGCGCGGCGCGTGCAAGACGAAACGATCGGGCGTCTGCCGGAACGGGTTACGCGGCTGGCGGGGGACCGGCACGAGCTAGCCGCTGACCCGCTGGCCGGAGCTGGCCTGTACGACGTGGGCGAAACCGGAGGTAATAGCCGAGACGAGCCTCGGCCCTTGTGAGCCCGGCCGGGTCAGTGTGAGGATGCCAGCCACGACGAAAGCATACACCCCCAAGTCGAAAGCGCGGTTCATTGTGTCGCCCCTTTCGGGTTGGTGGGATAAAGTCGAGCTACGGAGTTGAAAAAGGCGACGGCCTTCTGGCCGAAGGGTCCTCCGACGACCATCGTCGTCAGGATCAGGACGGACATTTGCGAGGCGAAACGGGCCGCCCTATCCCCTAGCCCGGCCACCAACCCGAGCACCCCCCATACGACCCAGGTGGCCACATACTGCGCCGGGGACGGCAGGGTTACGGCCCCCCCGCGGGGGTCTATGGCCCCTACCGTCTGCACGAACAGGGAGGCGGTGAGGGGGGCGCCGAGCGTCTTCTGTCCGTCGCCGCTAGCCACCGGGGCGCGTCCGTCCTACAGGCTTGCCCGCCGCCGCCTGTTTGAGCGAGACGACGGGCGCCTGCGACTGAGGGAAAATCGCGTCCCAGGGCTTAGCCGCAAACTCGCCGCCGTTGTGGACCGCGGCGTAGACGAGGTTGTAGCCGACGAACAGGAGCGCCGAGGCGAGCGCGATTAGCACGCCTACGGCGCTCCCATCGTCTGCGATCCCCCGGACAGGGGAGCCTGAACGACCGTCACGGGCGGGGCCTGCCGGAAGGAGCCGACGAGCGCGGCCCCCGAGCTGAGCCCGGCCAAGGAGACGATCGCCGGGGCGGCGACGTCGACCGAGAGGCCGCCCCAAATGACGAGGCAGGCCAAGGCGACGATCGCCGCGACGACCACAACGAGATGGTCGATCCTATCGAACAGTGTGAGCGTCATCGACTAGACCTTGAGGACGCCGCGGACCGCTCCGAAGATACGGGAGCCGAGGAACGCGCCGAGCAGAAAGCCGACGAGCCCCCACATGTGCTTTTTGTTCATCGTCTACCCCTTCCGTGCGGTTGGCAGATTGTCGAGCGTCGCGTACACCGAGGCCGTGAAGGCTCGCCGCTCGTGGAGGGCGTCCCGCCACTCCCCGGCCCATTGGCGTAGGGCTACGCGCGGGCGCGAATCCTCGTCGGCGAGCACCTGTAGGACGGTGAGCGTCCCGGCGAACACACAGGCGCCGATGAGAGCCTCTGCGACCTTGCGCCCGGCCACGGGGTTAGCCGCCGTGGGCGCGTCGGAAAGCGTGCCGCAGGCCGTAGGTGGCGAGCAGCTCTAGGAAGGTGAGCAGGTAGAGGTAGTGGACGTCGGTCGGTTGCATCTGCCCGACTCGCCTCCCGGCACCTCGCATCTTGCCCGAGGTGCCGTCGCTCATGCCGGTTTGCGCTGCGCCGCGGGCCACGCTACACCCCTTCGATATCGGCGGAGAGCGTCCCCGCTACGGCCAGTTGGTCGTAGAGGATTTCCACCGTGCCGTTGGCCCCGACGTCGGCCCCGGACAACTCGGCCTGAATGAGCGTCTGCTCGACCGTCTGGAGCCAGTATTCGCCGTAGTTGTCGACGTCCGGGTCCCTGAACCGCGGGATGATGTAGACGCCCGTCGGCCGCGTCCACGTCGCGTTGCCGAGGTTGGAGAAGAACCAGTTCATCTCCTCCACGAGCTGCGAGGGGTTCATCTTCCAGAGTCGACGGGAGTCGATGCGGAAGTCTATCGGCCCGGCGTTCGCGTCCGTCAGGTCGACCCGTGCCCCGGCCGAGGTTCGGAAGATCCAGGCTAGGCAGCGGATTTCGTTGCCCATCAGGGTGTGCCGGATGACGTTGGAGCCCGCCGAGAGGAGCGGGATTTCATGTTGGACGAAGCGCGAGGCAACGAGGCCCGGGGGCAGGCCCTCGATCGAGTTGCCGAGGAGGTCCTGTAGGTCCGGCTGCGCCCAGGTCTCGAAATAGGCTTTCACCGTGATCGTCGGTGGCGTCGTCGGCGCCGTCGTAAAGAGGCCTGAGGCCGGGTTCGCGTTCGTCGCCGGGTTGAGCGTGAAGCGCAGGCGGTACTGCGCCCGCGCGTCCGTGTTGGCGAGCACCGCGAGGGTGTCCCGGACCTCGATCCCAAGGCGCAACGTGAACGCCGGGTTCACCGTGTTCAGGAAGTCGGGCCGCTTGGCCGGGTCGCCCTCCCAGGGGGTGAAGTACGTCTGCTTGACCCGGGCGGCCGTGCCGTTGATCGGGTAGATGATCGGCCCGCCGGAAATGTCCTCGATGGAGACGGAGCCGAGGACGCTGAACGGCCCGTCGGAGGAGATGACCCCGGCGCCGATGACGCCACCGGCTCCCGTGATCTGCAGGACGATGCCGCGCAGGAAACCGCCCGGTGTGATGTTGACGACGGTTTCGTGAGAGTTGCCGTCGAGCAACTGCGCGACCGTGAGGAATGGCGCCTCGCGGTAGAGGTTCGAGCCGACGAGGAACGGGATCGAGCCGCCGCCCTGTGGGGCGCCGCCTTCCTGAGCACCGGACTGTACGGGGGCGGGCATCTGTCAACTACCTCCTGGGCTCGATCAGTATTGGAACAGCATGGCCTTGGCGAGGCCCTTGACGTGCGGGTTGCGGGAGGTAAGCCCGTGTGCGGCTAGCAGCCGCCAGAACCCGCCGAAAAAGGCAACGGCCAGAAAAGCGCCGATGCCTGCCGTTGCGCTCCCAAAGTGAGTATGCATTGCGCCATTGTCAACATGCTATGGCGCCATTGCAAACAGGTATGACTAGGTAGTACCTTTGCGTATGCGGGCTAAATACTCGTGCCAGGCCAGGCGTAGGAGGTAGCTAACGCTGGAGTGGGTGCGTCGCGCCTCGTCCTCCAGGGCACGATTTTCGCTCACTGTCAGGTAGACGGTCCGGCGTCTGCCTTTGACGTTCTCAGACACGGCGCGTGACAGTCAGGCGACCCGACAGGGGGTAGGAGCGCAGGTGCCGTGTGATGGCGGCGCCGATCGTCAGGTAATCGCAGGGGCCTAACGTCTGCCCCGTGAGGGGGTCATAGGCGTACCATACCTTACGGGGGTGGGGGCGCCCCCGTACCCCTACCGACTCCCACCATACCCGTAGCCTATCGAGGGTGGGGTGGGGGGCGTTGTCAAGGTCGATCGGGTCGCTGCTGGACTGCCAGATATTCCAGGGGAAGGGCGGCGGCGCCTGCTCCCACCAGGCGGCCCAAACCCAATCCTCGCCGAGGTGGGTTTGACTGACCCGCGCCGAGCCGTACTTGCCGACCTTGAACCCGCGGGCCTGGCCGCGTTTGACGAAGGCTCGGGCTATGGCGTCGCCGCGCTCCGGTGTTTTGAGTAGGTCGCCCTCATAGTCGAAGGCGACGGGGAAACCAAACACCTGCGTATTCCGCCCGGCACGTCCGAGGCAGGACTCGAAATAGTCCCACTGTGCGGCGCCGTCAAAGTCGGTTAGGTAATGGTACCCGGCAACGAGTTTGTGGAGCGAATTAAGGTAGGCCAGTTTTTCGGTGAATGTGTCATCTGCGAACGTCAAACCCTGCGACACTTTGAGTAGGGCGAATTCGATCGACGGGTTCATTTCGAGGTGCGTTCTCATCGTCGCTTGCGTTTGGTGGTTCGAGTAGTCGGCGCCGTGGATCATGCGAGCCCGTACCAATCCCAGGCGGGCGCCACCGCATACGTCAGGGTCACGGAGTCACCCTGCGCGAGCAGGAAGACGGGGCTCGCCAGTTGGCTTATGGCTTTCGCGCCGCCGAGGGCGAGGCCGGTGAGGGCGCCGCGGACCTGTACCAGGCAGGCGAACGGGAAGGGGTTTCACGGTTCGAGGCGGTACCAAAACGAGGTGGCCCCGTCGGCTCCGCCGAGCCCGCCTCCGGCCGCGATCGTGGCCGGGATTGTCACCTGCCCGAGGGTGGCCATCTTCTGTACGAGGGCGGGGCTCACGTTGTTCAGGGCGGTGAGCTGCGTGGCCTGCACGAGGTTCGGCATCGTCACCGCGCTCGCCACGAGGGTCGCGATCCAGTAGTCCTGTTCCTGCACGACGACGAGCGGCGTCGTAAAGGACATGCTGAAGACGGTGGAGGGGGCGACCGCTGCGACCGGTACTGAGAGGTCGGCTGTCGTAACCAACTGTGTGCCGGTGACGACGTCGAGAACTGCGAAAAAGGTGCCGGTGAGGGTGACTCCCTGGACGGCGCCGATCATCGCCCGTAGGGTTTGGTAGGTCCCGGCGGAGACACGGATACGCCGTAGGTGGACGTGTCCGGCGATCGGCAATCCTGAGGTGGAGGCGGACACCCACCGCGGCCCTGTTTCCGCCTCTCCTGGGTCGAGCCAGGAGAGGGGGAACAGTTTGCCGAGGTTCGTTCCGTAGGAGGGTACGAGCACGAGGCTTAGGTGTCGATGCTTTCGACTACGCTTGGCGCCCGTGGCGTCAGGGTGCCTTGCGCGTAGACGCTGATCCCGGTTGTGACGGGGCCGCCGACTATCGCGATCTCCACCTTTTCGCCGTTCACAAACTCGGCGGCGGCGGAGGTGGAGTCGGCGGACTTGGCGGGGATGCCGCCGCCCGAGGCGGCCGTCAGGGGGAGGAAGTCTACGACCTGTCCGCCTTCCCGCCGGACGAGGATAAAGCCGGTGCCCTGGTAGGGGGCGGCGGGGGTGAACCCGTCGGCCTGAATGATGTAGCGGGTGAGCCGGAAGCGTCGCCCCATTGGGACTGTCAGGACGTCGATTGTGACTGCGCCCGTGCCGTCCGTCTTGCCGCTGAGGGCGGCCCGCCATGTCGTTGGCTCGACTTCGGCGGTGTCGCGGGCGTGGTCGCGTAGAACCTCGGCCATCTCGGCGCGGGTCAGGAAGTCGATCTCCTGACCCGCCTGTAGCTTCGCTTTCATGGTTCTATGCGCCCGATCTACGCGGCGCTAGGGGGCCAACCGCCCTCGGGGGGGGTTGGGGAGGTGGGGGTAGCAGCCCCCACCTCCGAGAGACGGCGGACGGGCAGGGGCGCGGACTCGACCGCCGGCGCGGCCGATTCTGCCGCCGCCGCGTCCTGTGCCGCGCGTGCGTTGAGTTGTTGGGTCAGGTCGGCGTTTTCGCGCTCCAGGAAGGCGTTGCGGGCCATGAGTGCCGGGACCTGGGAGGGCTCGCCTCCGGCGTCCGGGTGATGCTCTCCGGCGGGGGGCTGGATTCCCGGGGGCGTCTCCTCCGGTACCCCCGGATCGGGCGCGGTGTGTTCGGGGCCGACGGGTACGACTTCTGTCGGCTGGCTCGGATGGCCTGCGCCGCCCTCCATGAATTGTCCTGTGCAGATGACCGGGTAGCTGTAGCGGCTACCGCAGGCGGGGCAGATGAAACCGGGCTCAGCGGACACGGGGACTCCTCTGTAAGAGTGTCAAGTGTGCGGCGATCGTAGCGCGGCCCGTTGCGGAGTGCAAGCGGGCCGCCTATAGTGTCGTGCATGGCGAGACTCGAACGGCTCGGCGAGGTCCCCGGCGGCGGCACCGCCTACCGCGTGCAAGAGGATGAGCCTCAAGGGCAAGAATGGCGCGAGCAGGAGCACTACCGCAAAGTAGGCCGCGGGTCTAAGCGTTGTGGGTCCTGCAACGCCTTCCTAGACAACGCCGGTAGTAATGTGCCGCGCAAGGGACGTTGCTCCCGCTTTGGTGGCGATGCTGTCCGCGAGGATTACGTTTGCGATAAGTGGCAAGCCCTGTAAATGAGGACGCCCCTCCCCTATATCCCCGTGTTCTCCGAGGCCCCCGAGCCCCCGGTACCCCCGGATTGGGAGCGGCTTGCGGTGGGGATGCGGGAATACTATGCTCGCAGGGACGCGCTAGAACTGGCGGCGCAGACGGAGTTGGAAACCCGGACACGGAGGAGGAAACGGAATGGCAAGGCGACGCGGTAAGGGGTTCATGTCGGCCCTGCGCGACCTGATAGACGAGTACGACGACGACGAAGACGACGACGAGGAGGAGGACAAGCCTCGCGGCCGTCGTCGTGGCGGCCTGTCGGAGGGTGACGTCGTGGTTGTGCGAGGCAAGTCGGCGCGCAGTTTCCTCGAACGGCTCGTCGGCACAACTGACGACGCCGACGACGACGACGCCGACGACGACGCCGACGGCAAAGGCAAGGCCGACGACGACGCCGACGATGACGCCGACGGCAAGGGTAAGACGACGCGACGGAAAGCGGACACGACGCCTAAGCGGCGCGGCTACTTCGGCGACGGCACCGCCGACAAGACGTGAACCGCCATCTACCCAACCTATCCCCGGGGGTATGGGGGTGGGTGGGGATGGCGGCCCTAGTGGTGGCCCTGCACTCTATGGGCAAGTTGCTAGAGGCGCTCCGGCTAGGCTCGGCCGACCCTCTCGTGATGCGCGGCGTCTTCGTGCCCGACGAGTACGAAACCCCGGACAAGGGAGATGAGAGCGATGGCGAAACAACCGAATGAGATTGACCTGAGCGGCAAGGAGCCGCCGGACGCTCCGGCGACGCCGAAACGCGGTCCCGGCCGGCCGAGGGGCTCGACCACGCGGGGCCGCCCCTCAAGCCAGAAGGAGGAGACGGCGAAAGCCGCGTTCGAGGATGGCGCGAAGCAGTTGGCGGGGGCGATCGAGGACCGCTCGCCGGATTTCGCGATGATCCTTAAGCGTGACGCGGCGAAGATGGCGGCGGTTGTCGGCCATCATGCGGCGCGTTTCCCGGCCCTCTACCGGGCGGTGATCCTCCTGTTTGGCCCGGGCTCGCTCGTCTACGCGGTGCGCGCCTTCGGCCCTACGATCCTGCACGTCCGCGGCTACCTGGCCGACCGTCGGGAGGCGAGGCGCGAGTTGGAGCCGGAGCCCGATGCCCCACTCGTCTGAGGTCGAGCGCGTCCCCTGGGAGGCGCTCGCGGAGATGATTCGGACCGACCACGAGCAGGGCCAGCATATCGCCGTGGTCGGCCCGACGGGCTCCGGTAAGACGGTGCTTTGCGTCGAGCTGGCGCGGGTGATCGGCGACCGTCGCGCCGACGACGGCCGCCCCTCCCGTGTCGTCGCCCTGGGGACGAAACCGCGTGACCGTTCCCTATCGGCGCTGCGTTCAGCGGGCTGGCCGGTTATCAAGAAGTGGCCGCCGTCCTACGGCCAGGAGCACGTTATTGTTTGGCCGAAGTATGGCGACCCGGATACGGCGAAGGAAAGGCAGGCCCGGGTTTTCCGGGCGCTTTTACGTCAGATTTTCAGCGAGGGCGGGCAGACGATCTACATTGACGAGGTGGCGACGTTTACGGAGCCGCCGCCGGAGGGGCTCGGTTTGCGCGCCCTGGTTTCCGAGTATTTCACGGTGGCCAGGGGGCTTGACATTAGTCTGATCGCGGGGACGCAACGGCCGCGGAATGTGCCGCGGGCGATGTGGTCGGAGCCGGTGTACGTGTTTATCTTCACCCCTGACGATATGGACGACCTTAAACGGGTCGCCGAATTGTCCGGGCGTAAGGCGCAGGTTTTGGAGATTGTGCCTCAGCTTGAGGAGCATGAGTTTTTGCTTGTTTGTCGTCGGGGGCGGCGCAAAGGGATGGTCGCAGTTTCACGGGTAGAGAAGTGATTACCGGGGCGCCTGTCCCGGTCAGCGGTGGGCACGCGAGTAGGGCGACAAACGCGAGAGCAAGTGCTAGCGAGTCTCGGCGCGTTTCCCTCGGCCCGAGGCTGCCCACCGCCTCCGTAATCCCCCATTCGGGGGATGCGTCCGGCGAGCCCGCCGACGATAAGTAGAGGGTCAACTCTCTCAGGAGGCACGAGCATGGAGCGAGCAACTAAGACGAGCGTCCGCCGCTACCTGGGTCAACGGCGGTGAAACGCCGTCTCGCTCTCCGTGTCGCCCTGACTGTCGCCAAGGCCGCGCTCATCGTGGCGGCGGGGCTCGTGCTCGGCGCCCTCGTCCTGGCCGTGCTGGCCTTCCAGGTGATGAGCTGGCCGTATCGCTCGACCCGTGCGGAGCGTGGCCCTCGGGCCGCGCAGTGGGAGGCGGGCGTCGCCCTGGTTACGGCTATCGTCGCCCTCGTACAGGGGTCACGACAACGGAAAGAGGCTTGAGGTGTCTATCGGCTTTCCGACGTCAAACATCGAGACGACCGCACTCATCAAGCTGGCAAGTATCGCCGTTCACGCAGACGAACTGATCGGCCCGAACGGTGCCCTTGTCGACGCGAGCGTAATCCGCTCCCTTCTTACCGACCCGGAGGTGGCCGAGGTTCTGCTCGCGCTCGAAATGAAAGCGTTGCTCCCGGTGAAGCGTGGCCAGGCGTAAGCGTCGTGGCTACGCTCGCGCGGATGCGATCCGCCCGGGGGACGTCCTTTGGTCCGACCTGCGCGGCCCGTTGCTCGTGGTGATGGCCGAGCATGTGGAGGTCGATCAGGTCCTGTTCGGCAAGCCGACGGGTAAGCGGGTGCAGGGTTGCCGTTTCGCGACCCGTGACCTTGACGACAACCTCGTGGCGATCGGCATTTTGCCGGTCCGGGCTCGCGTGCAGGTTGTGAAGCGCGCCCGGCCCGACAACGGGGGGAGGCCCTCGGGGGAGGAGGGTGGGCCGGGCGCAAACCGACCATAGCATAACTCGCGTTTTGCTACAACCCGGCGCCGTGCTAGTGTCGGGACTCGGATAAAGGGGGAGGTTGGAGGGTGGAGGTTTGTCCCGGTTGTGGCTATGAGCACGAAGGCGACGACGGCGAAAGCCTGTGCCGTATGTGCTCGGCGGTCACACGAGCGTCTAAGGCGGCCGTAGCGGCGGTGTTCGTCCGTACCGGCATGTCGATGCTCGATGAGTTGTTCCCCGCCCCTGGTAGTCAGGTGGCGTATGAGAGGGCGGCACAGGCCGCCGTTACCCCGGACGAGGAGGAAATGTGAGCGAGCTAGGTTTTGAGGAAGTGGTTTGGAGCGACCCACCCGAGCCTCGACGGTGGGGCATGAACGAGCGGAGGTATGAGGCCGTTCTAGCTGCCCTTCAGGGGCGTCCTGGAGTATGGGCGCAAGTTAGAGGTGGTCTCTCGTCTAGCCTCAAAAAGTACGGCTGCGAGGTAACGGAACGCTCGAACGGGAAAGGGCAAAAACCCGTTACCTACGCACGCTGGCCACTCGGAAAAGGAGTTACACATGTCTGAGACAGTCACCAACCCGTCGACCGAAATCGCAATCCGTGAGGTGGCGGCGGTCGAGCGGGCTCTCCTTACCGGCATCCTGCCGGATCAGGTGGAGTACCGCCACAGGAGACGAGCAGCCGCTCCCCCTCCTGCTTGCCCTTGAGGACTACGACGTCCACGACCGCGTAGACAGGCGGCCCCGTCTCGACGTTCGAGGAGGGGCCGCCTGTCTACGCGGTCGTGGACGTCGTAGTCCTCAAGGGCAAGCAGGAGGGGGAGCGGCTGCTCGTCTCCTGTGGCGGTACGAACGTCATGGCGCAGCTCGTGGCGCTCGTCAAGGCGGGCGCCCTGCCGCTCGACGTGAAGTTGACGCGGACGACGAAGGAAACCCGGCAGGGTTATCGTCCGCTTTGGTTGCAGGCGGCCTGAGAGCGCCTGTAGACACCCCCCCCCTCCCCTGCTAGGGGGGTGGGGGTGTGTGCTAGGCGGACGGGGGGTTTGTATGTCGACGGTGGAGGGGCGACGGACGCGGAGCCCGCGCAAGGTATGGCTCTCGGGTTTCCGTTTTCTGCTCGTGGATTTTGACACCTCGCGCGGTAGCTACCGTGTCGCCCTTTACAGCCCGGCGACGAACAAGGAGGCAACCATCCTCCTGAAACGTGCCCGCCACGGCGACGAGGAATCCAAAGCCAAACTGTACGCCGAGCACATGGAGCGGTCGACGTCGCGCCGCCTCGATTTGCTGCTTGCCCTCGATGGCGCCGGGCTCAACCAAAAGGAGGCCCTAGAGGTGCGCGAATACCTGTTGGCGGTGGGGGTGCCTAATGAGGACGACTAAGGCGCGTCGGCCGCCCGAGCGGTTCTGCCGTGACTGCGCGGCCCCGGTGCGCTCGTGGCGCGAGGCGCCCTTGTGCGCGGCCTGCACGCGTAAGGTTGGCGCCGAGCCGGGTTGGACGAGGGACGCGCGGCGGGCGCGTGACGATGCGGCCTAATGCTCGATATCCAAAACCCGTTGCACCTTGCGATCGGCGCCGGGGTGTCGGCGAACGAGTACGGCGGCAAGCGGCGGCGGGGTGTCGGCCGTCGCAAGGTTTTCCTAGCGCAGTATCGGCGCGGCCAGGTGGAGGTTTTCGCCGACCATTCTCCCCTCTGGCCGTTTATGCCGTCGCGCCGCCCTGTCGACGCACAGGTTACGACCTATGCGGCGAACAAACGGATGCACCGCCGCCGCGGCCACTACTTCTATCAGATGGACGTACTCGTGGAGGACACGGCGACAGGCTCGTTCGAGTGGCGCCTGTGGGGCGTCTCCTACCGCCATCCGGTGTCTTTCCGCCGTGCTCAGCGCGACGCTTTGTTGACGTTCGACTCGGAGGTTGCAGGGAAACCGGGGACCGACTTGCGGGTCATTGCGGCTATTCCGTTGGAGGTGCGTCGCTTTGAGTGATGAGCGGGACATTCCTCGCCTTGAACGAATTTGTGACGAAATGGCGCGCGAGTTTCGTAAAGAGATTTATTGGACTGTCGTAACGGCCGCTCGGGGCAAGAAGTATCCACGGCGACTACGGCTTACCGTATCCGTGGATTGGAGCCCGAATATGGCGACGCGGGTAACAATTCGTGACGCCCAACAGGAATTCACAGGATGAGCGTTGTTTGCGATAATTGCGGCTCGAAAATAGAGGGATATGCCGCGCGCTCCCAAATCAAAACGATCCTAGTTAGTTTTGCAGACGGAGACGTTAAACCCGGCCGCCATACTCAGGTTGCCTTGCCTTGGAAAATCGACCTCTGCCCCCCCTGCACGCGCGTCGTGAGCACCGATATTAGTAAGGCGAGCAGTCTAATCCCTCGCCTGTTGCAGTTATCGGAGTTGGCTCGTGACTGACCGCCGAGCCCACTATGTCCAGCGCAACCACGCCAGCCGCTACCCGCGCCGCATCGTGACCTTTGACACCGAGGCCAGCGTTACCGCCCGAGGGAAGATCCTGGGTTGACTCCCTCGCTAGTAAGCGCGAGCAGCTCGCGGTTTTCGCCTGCAACCTGGCCTATGACATTCGGTTGTCGCAGGCCCTCGAAATCCTGCCCTCGCTCGGCTGGCAGCTTTCCGCTTATTCGGTCGACGGCCGCCACTGTTGGTTTCGCTGGAAACGCGGCGAGGCGTCTATGACGATGCGCGACCTGTTGAGTTTTCTGCCGGGCTCGCTGGCGACGATCGCCAACCTGCTCGACACGGAGAAGTTTCCGCTACCCGAGCAGTCGGCCGCCGCCGACGATTGGGAGGCCCGCGTCAACCGTGACGTGGAGATAACCCGTGCGGCGACCCTCTCCCTCCTGCATTGGCTTGAGTCGGAGGACATGGGGACGTTCCGCCTGACCGGCGCCGCGCAGTCGGAGGCGTGCTACCGGCACCGTTTCCTTGCCGCTAAGTTGCTCGTACACGACGATGATAGGACGCTCGACGCCGAGCGCGAGGCGGCCTATACGGGCCGCTGCGAGGTGTGGCAGCACGGCCATTTCCTTGAGCCCCTAATCGAGTGGGACTTCCGTTGCGCCTACGCCCGGATTGCCCGCGACGAGCTGATCCCGTCGAGCTACCGGGGCCGTCTTTACTCGCCGTCGCTCGAAACAGTGCTCAAGCATGTGCAAGCTGGCAAGCGCATCCTGACAACTGTGCAAGTGTCTACTAGCGTGCCAGTTGTGCCGCTACGGGATGAGCGGACCTACTGGCCGGTGGGCACGTTCACCGCCCACCTGTGGGATAACGAGCTACAGCTCGCGCTCGACAACGGCGCCGAGGTAACAGTGACGGGTGAGGCTCTAATCTATGACGCTTCGCCGGTCATGCGCGAGTGGGGCCTGTGGATTCTCTCGGAGCTGGAGGGGCCGGAGCCGGAGGCGCCGCCGCTTATCCGGCTCATGCTCAAGGGGTGGTCGCGCAGTCTGATCGGCCGCTTTGCTTTGCGTTATCCGACGTGGGCGCTCGTCGCTCACTCGGACGATCCCCGGGTGGAGTGGACGCCCTACGTCGATGAGGACGGCGAATCGGTCGTGCATCTGCATGTCGGGCACGAGATTTTCGAGCGGTCCGGGATGACGGAGGCGCCCTCCTCAATCCCGTCTATCACGTCGTTTATCACCGCCGAGGCGCGTTGCCGCTTGTGGCGGACGATGCAGGCCGCCGGGCTCGAACAGGTCGTGTACGTCGACACGGATTCCCTGCTCGTGCGCGAGGTGGGGTCGCAGCGGTTGAAGGCGGCGACCGAGGCGGGCCTGTTCGAGGGGCTCCGTGTTAAGGGCCGTTACCTGGACTGTGAGATTGTCGCCCCCCGCGGCGTGCTGCTTGACGGTAAGCCGCGCGTCTCGGGCGTGCCGAAAAACCCGCGGCGCAGGCCGGGCGTCCCTGAGCTACATTTCGACGGTGAGACATGGGAGGGCCTGACGTCGGCTATTCAGGCGGGCAGGCCGAACGAGGTGCGAGTTTCGCAGCGGCCGTTTAAGTTGTCGGGCTCCGATCGGCGGCGAGTCCATATCGAGGGCGGCGCAACCGCCCCCTATCAGGTTGGAGGGATTGCAAATGTCTTCTCTTAGGCCAGCGGGGAAATTTCGGACTGAGCCCGTCCTCCGGCAAATTATCGCTATCCCCCGCGCCGATCTTCCAAACATGGACGCCGCGAGACCCTACCGCGTGCGGGTCGATTTGTTTGACGGCTACGGCAAACCTGTAGCGGTCGACGTGTTTTCACGGTGGGAGGAAGTCGAGAACGTATGAACCTCGCCGAGCTGGATACTAATATCCGCCGTGCCGTCCTAGACGCGCTCGTTTTCCCCTCCATCCTAACCGGGACCGTCGGCGCCTTCGTGGTCGGGAGTCCTACAAAAAGACGTTCCACTAGTTGCGCGGCGGCGGCCACCATGTCGGCACCTGGGTTTTCTGCTCGGATTTCGCGACCGACGACACGGGCGCCCTGCTCGCCGCGGAAATTATGACCTGGCCCCGCCAGCCGGATTTCGTCGTCTACGACCCTGAGAACAATTACAAGCGGAACGGCGATGCAGGAGATGGTTTTTGGCGTGCCGCCGCGCTCGTGGAGGCCCATAACCACCTACTAGCCGGAGTCCCGGCGGGCGTACTACTCCCAGGCAAGGCCGACACCGAAATGGATTTGAGCACGTTCCTACTCGCCGGGTGGCCTGTGTTCGCCATGTGTTACGACGCCTTTAAGCCCGGCGATGAGCTAAGCTACCTGTCTCACTTCTGGCCGCCGTCGCAGATTCATCCCGTCGTCAGGACGCTACACCCTGAGCGCGGACAGTCGATCTACCGACCCGAGGGGCTAGACCCGTGACCTTTTGGGAGTACGAAAAACTACGGCACCTCGATACAACCGCCCGCATGGAGTCACACAGGGCATCCCTACTAGAACGCGCACGGAGCTACGGCCTAGAGGTCGATCCAGAAATGGACATATGGAGGCTCGTTACCAAAGTCCACCGCGAGGACGATCGTCGCGAGCTGCCAGCGTTGCAAGAGAGGGCTCAGTCTCTAGGCGTCCGCACGCATTGGCTCGGTATTCCGCGTGGTAATACGAGCCTCGCCCTCGCCTGTTATGCCGCCGAGGACCTAGCCACGCTCAAGAGGCTTTACCCGTGAACCCTCTACACAGGTTCGGCGGCCTGAGCGATTACACCGATAACGAATACGTCGGCTACAGCGCCAAGGAATCCCGGACTGAGCTGGCAATCATTTGCGCTCAATTATTTCTGATTGCTACTCACGTCCGGGAATCCTTACCGGAGTATCCACGCATCGAGGGCGAAATAGAACTAGGCGCCGAACACCTGCAAACGGCTTTCCAAATGCTTGAGGCGCCGATGATGGCAGACGGCGACCGCAACTCGGCGCAGTTTTACTCCGGCCCCGATCCGCCTATTTCGCCGGAGCCTTCGCCTTCTGCCGAGCCCGAGGAGCCTGGTCCCGCGGTCGACGCTTCGCCGGAGCCTTCGCCGCGGGCACGATTGCAACCGTGATCGTGTAGTGAGAGGGCTTGCCCTCCTTGTCGGTCGCTCGGTAGATCGAGAATCCTTCGCCGTCCAGACGTCGTAAGGCCGCGTTCTCGGCTAGGAATTGCGTCTGCTTGGCGATCGTCGCCCAAAGGGCAGGGGCTACGGACACGGGGACACCTCCAGGGGGTAGTTGACCCCCTCACT
>WNFI01037741.1_pt1 | contig 17341 bp, 15 predicted proteins | sample 5400471 | NCBI WGS metagenome assembly WNFI01 (sample SAMN13153348, study PRJNA577476) | soil metagenome | isolation source: 100 cm saprolite on Douglas fir-dominated hillslope | place: USA:California | collected 2013-09-17 | reverse complement strand
GAAGATGATGAGGCGGACACAACATATGATGCATCGGCAAAAACCGAATTTGATAAACGGAGAGGCGTAGAGGCTGGATGACATTCAGTGTATGATAGGCCACATTGCCTGATTGGGGAGTAGCACCCCTTCATTCTCGACGATCTCTTTCCTATTTCCATGCATTCACTTCATTAGTTTTGTTTTCTGAGCAGTTTTCTGTCAATTCAGCTCAAGCTTCCCACAATTTGATCATTCATTCATTCTTCACACTAGCTCACACTTCATGTTCGTCAAAGGAAAACGTGTCAATTTCCAAGGATGTCGTTAGAAACCGATCACTTAACTGTGTCCTATCTGTGAACATCTGGGCCATTCCGAGCCCGTAGGAACCCATTCGAGGACCAAGGGGCGGGAGAACACCTGCCTTTCGTGTTTGCATCCGCTTGCCAAATTATACAAATGAACGGCCAGACAATCCAACAATCCAATTCAGGTCGCCTACCGACTTTTTGCTCTATGCTGGCTACTGGACTGCAGATCCCACACCCTGCGTGGAGGACATCTCTGTGGTGTGGTTGCCCACGTTGTAAATCGCCCGCCGGATCCCCTTCCCTGCAACGGCAATCAGGCGTCCCGGGACTCTGATTTCTGCCCTTCATTTTTGACTTTTTAATACGTTCTGATTTGCCCCCTATCACTGGTCACCAGCTTAATGACTTAAAGTGACAACGTCAACGCGCTTTCCGTATATCCCCCTTAAATGGCTTCCTCGACTGCTCTGCGCATCTCAGATGACTGGGCGCGTCACGTCTCTTACACGGAGCGTCAGACCTTTCAGATGGAGCACCCTCATGACTATGGTTCACAATCCGCATGGCGGACAACTGGTGCTGACGCCGGACCTTCCTATTCCCATTTTGCCAACTATTCACACCTTACGGCCGCGTATCGCCCTCCGTCCCAAACCTCTCCCAACGATTATCGTACTCCGGAACCAGCGTACTCGCAACATGAACAGATGTATCCCTCTCAGCCCTCCTACGCTCCGGACCCAAGATACATCCCAGTAGCGCCGTCCACCCCACAGACGTCATCTCACATGCAACAGGCTCATGACTTGCGGCAAGCGCCCGTCACCCCACTATATCCCTCCTCCCCCTACTCGCATAGTTCCGCTCCTGGCTATGCAACTGGGATATCCCCATCAAGCTCGATATTACCTCCGTCGGCTGCATCTTACCATAATGTGCCACACACCGCCGTTCAAGATCACAACACTGATACGGTGACATATTCCCCCGTTGATCCGGTCCCGCTAAGTGCGCCGATCGCACAGGCCGGTCCCACAGTCGACTACGAGCAGGTATGTGACGAGATGGAATTTCGTCTCGCCACTCTACTACGTCAGCTGTCGTTGACGATGTTACTCCAGATGCTTCGTTCTTATGAACGACTGCTTGTAGATCTTCCTAGTGCAGATGAGTGGAGTAACGAAAACGCGCGTCAAGCTATGAGCTCAGCCTCTCTAGGTGGCCTAGTCTCTGCTGCTGTGACAGGCTTACAGACCCTCGATCCAAACGCGCGTTTCGAATCCGTGAGCCCTCCCCCAGAAAATAGTTCAGAGCTTCACAGTGTTTCACCTTCTCTGTCGAGCGCGTATCAAATGCCCATTATCCGTACCAAGAGGGTGAGCTGGCATTTTCTTTTCCAAATTGACCCCTTGCCTTTTTGTCTAATCAAGCCAAATCGACCCCGTTCCTGGTTTCATAGAGACGCGTTATACAAAAGTGTTTAAGTTGTGATAGTACTTCGACTCCTGAGTGGAGAAAAGGACCAATGGGTGAGAATTGGATCTCCATAACTTTGTCGCTGTCTGACATAGTAGCGGTCACCAGGTCCCCGCACATTGTGCAATGCATGTGGCCTAGTCTGGGCCAAAGTTGTATGGCCCTTTTCCCTTTGTGACAAATCAGTCTGACTGATGCTTTTCACCTCTGGTTAGCTCCGCAAACGGGCGGTTGAAGAGAAGGCAAGGTCTGGGGTACCACCGGTACCATCACGATCAAAGTCATCCCGGAATCCTCAAGACGGGTCTTTTCATCCTAGAACCATCACCTTCTAATATTCATGAATAGAACAATGCTTGTCGTCACATCTAGGAGTCTTGTGATGTGCTACCCTTCCTTCTCAAGTTGTCAACCATAACAGTTAATGCTTATCTTAATTTTCGGTTGTACAATTATTTCATTACCGGTTACTGATCGTGGCCTCGCTCTCTTTGATAATTCTACAGCACATACAGTTCCTTCCTTATATAGCTGACACGTTCACTTCGTTTCTAGTTCATACACTCACTTGTTGTCTCAGCATTCGATGAGATCTGCGCTGCCCTTCCGGCTTCCCACGCCTCTTGGCTACCGTGATATTTCCGTGCGTTGAAACTCATCGTAAGTGTGGTGAAGGCGCCTGCATTGTTGCCAGCCCGGCATCCGAAAGCGGAAGACCCGCTCTAACTCATTTCCGCCTTTGCAATGAGGTACCCACGTTCTAGAAGAAACCGACCCTAATTTATTGTCATTACTGCCTCCCATCATAACAGATGTCATTGTGAAGCCTGTCTTATCGGCAGCGGCCATGATGGTCGGGAGCATTCAGAACATCAATGACAAGCCATCAGTCGTTGGGGATATCGGACGTCCTCACCGTCTTGCCGCCACTTTCAAATTATTATGACAGGAATCCCAGCTTCAGTAACGGCCGGAGCCTGCCCGCAGGTGGTGGATATCACCATGTACCACCGTGGAAAAGTCTACGGCCTGGACCAGGCGCTTGAGGGACATGTTCAGTAGAGTCGCCTGACGACATCCATATATGAGGGAAACTGCGTACAGAAAGTTCTTCAGACTGAATAGATTCAACGGTCGCGAATCAGCCGAAGCCCCAATTGCGAGTCCAAAGATACCGAATGGAGCTTAGCATTCAGTTCATTCGGCTCGCTGCTGGTGTGAGGCTGGACAAGTATGGGGTCCTTGGGATTTCTACTGTTGTGATCAAGGCGCTCAATGATCCATTTCCCTGGTGATATCTGTGCCAAGGAACTGGTGACAAATATTTGACCGCTTCACAGCCGACGGGGCATAAGAATAGACCGGTGTGCTGCGAAATGGTTACCGCTCCAAGACCATCCTTGATGCAGTATTGAAGATAGCGATCGGGATAAATTTTGGGACCAAGAGCACTGACACTCCCACCATGAAGCATCGGCTTTCAATTTTGCGTGTGTTACTCCAAGGTAGCGTGTGGAACACAACAATTTGGCATCGGCACGACGAAAAGGATTAGATATGGGGATGTCTAAGGCGACTGCCAGTTTGCAAAGCATAAAGGGATTGATAGGGGATAATGCGTTAAGTTATCGCGCACTTTCCCAGTTTAGTCCTTCGGTGACTGTCCAGCTTCTTCTACGGAAATGAAGATAACGTTTCGCGCATCGCAACCCGGATCGGAAGCAGACAAGTGCTACGATTTCTTAATTATGACACGAAACAAAAAACCAGCTCAGGCTTTAGCCTTTCCAGCACTGTTACGGGCAGCTTGTCTGACGACATCACAAGGAACTTGCCAGCTCTGTACTGGTCACCCGCATCGACAGAAACATATGCAAGGGATATGAGCTCTCAAGTCTGCTTCGACCCTCTGTGAACTACTCTAGCCAATGTCTTGGTGATGATCGATATGTCACTGAAAATCCAGCCGAATTATTGCGGGAGGTGGCGGTGGCATCGGGCCAATCCTAGCAACCTACCGAAACGCTGGTAATTACTCTTTTCAATGTATGTTCCTTCTTATTGACCGAACCTCATGGCCTGCCGTTAAGACTTCAAAGTGTGGAGTCCATATCGTGGAGACAGGAGGGACACGTGCTTTTGACCAGTCGTGTGAAGCTGCGAACCACTTGCATTAGCTCGGATAAGACCACGCCCTTTACGGTGAAGATCCTTTGTTTTCGCGGGATCTCCTGTATGTAATTTTCCAATCCTGGATCAAAGGTACTTGGTCGAGTTCTCTTCCCGCTTCTTCGTTGTGGCGTACCGTTTTCGATCATTGCATTTACTCCCCTCGAAGCTGTCGTTTGTGTTGAAGAGGACCTAAATATGGTTGCGCACACAATTAGCGGTATAAGAAAATGACCTGTCTCGGTTAAGAAATTCTCTCAATGCCATGTCTTACCCCTTTGCTGCATGAAGGTATAAAGGTGGAGCGATGGGGGACTCTGTTTGGTCATCTCCTATTGCCCAGTTTTTTCGCATTCTTTCTCAAGCCTACGTCTATTGTCACTTCTCCGCTATCTCCTTCGAACGGTTTCCCCGCCTCAACCAACGGATATCCCCACAGGTTGTTGGTTCCAAATCGGTGTATATAAGGCTCAACAGCACCAACAGTGAAGCAACTTACTTGCTCATAGTCGTCTGAACCCTTAGTCTTCCTATCCAACCTCTTGCCGTAAACCACGATGCCATTCGTATCGGCTCCCTTATCCTGGCTATTGAATCAGCATCTTCTATCACAGTTGTTCCCTATATAACTTCCCAGCTGTTTTCGCATGATACCGTGAGTCCGTGACGGGGTTTCTGGATCCACTCTGGTCATCCATTGACAATCACGCCAGTCTAGACTCTAGCTCATACTCCCAAGGACACGCCTGCTAACATACAACAATTGAACATTCCATCTGTGGTTTTGGCTTTCATACTCATTACCTCTCTGTCTGCGCAGGAATGCCCTGTCGCGGGTGGTGGAGGCCCGCCGATGAACTGATGTGAGTGAACCGGCACCAGGGGTGATGACATGGCACTTTGCACTACGTGACCTATGGAGGTTCATACACTGGGCTCAAATGCGAGCCCTAGGCGTCCGAAGGCTCAGAGGAGAACGATACTTTATTAATGGATCCTCTACCATGTGTCGCTGACTCCGTTCTACGGAACAGAAGTCGATGGTGTCTATGCTGGTCGCTTCTCAGGTGACAGGCACTGTCGCAAGGTAGCCCCCACAATAGGAACAGTCATCTTGCCGCTTCATAGCCCTCTCGCTTCAATCTGCCTCAACTGACATAATGCTTTTAACCGACGCTTCTGATGGAGCACCACCTTTCGTTTCATATCTATCCGTGACTTATCCCCTTGCTACCATTTAATACCTTGCTTCTCCATCTCCAGCTAAATTGGGTCGTGGTAACTTGGGATTTATTTCTTCAGCTCCTGGATTAGGGTCCTCAACGGATGTTGGGCTTCCATGGCGTTGTTCAAGTTGGCCGAAAATAGTCATTCCGGACCTGGCCATCAGATATACGAGACTGGATTTACCGACAAGAGACTTAGATCCATGATGAGTTAGAAACTAGTATGGTCGTGCCCCTGATTTCTCGCTGCACCTACCTTTAGCTCATGAAATGCTTAGAGGGGGAACTGCACTAGTACGGCCTAGGGGAGCCCAAAAGGGGAAGTCTCAGAACTTCGCATCTCATAATGATCATATTTTGGCGTTAAATAGAGGAAGGACATTTCACGAGACATTGGACCGAAGCTGACAATCTTCTCCCAATTTATTAACACTACACCAGTATGTGTATCGTGTTTTCTTTCAATTGAGATTGGATGTAGCTCGATCTTGTTGTGGGTTAAAGTGTTTTTGACCATTACGCTCCGGGTCTGCTTGCTCCCTGTTGACCACAGCCTGTCCACTTTTTTGCTACACGCTTACCCCCTCTTCTCCATGCATTTCTAGTTAATACAATTGTGAATACTCGATCTGCAATTTTCGAAGTGTCTTCGAGCTGTCGACCCGGTTGTCACCGTTTATAAACGCGAAGTTTATGGTCCACTCACCTAATTGGCATTTTAGACCATTCTTCCGGTTGGCGTCCTAGTGAAATGGTTATCACGTCAGTTTCCGGTTTTGGTCCTGTTGACCATACAGCTGAAGGTTGGGGGTTCGAGTCCCCCGGATGTCGTTTTGTAGATTTCCTCGTGCTGTTGGTGAGTAAGTTCTGCTTCTGGTCAACTATTTTTAATTTTTAATTTTTTTTTGGTGGAACCTACGGACCTCATGGGTCATCGCTATGGATTTAGCCATTGTAGGTTGGGGTTAGGGAATCTCACTCCGGTGTTAGTATGGTCAACAATTTTTGAGTTAGATGATGTAACAAAAAGAAGTTTTGGGCGAGTGTCATAAAATTCCAATTTGTGCAAAGAATCTCGACAAGTTTCCTCGCGGGAGAGCATAGGCACGGTGGTATGCCAATATCGGACAGCAAGATGGGAATGATATCATTCGAAAACTCGTGGCTAGCACTTATTAACATCGATATCGCGTAAATCGCAGACTCGTGCGTGTCGATCACACTCCCCAGAGCACTTAATATTTGACGGGCTGTGAGCGTCTGATCGCAGATACAAGATTCATGGGGGCAGCCGTTGAGCATCAAATTCGAAACATGTCCATTTTTGAAATATTGAAGAAGCCTAGCATACCATGCTCAAATTTCGCGGTTGTAGCTTCCTCTTCGGCCGCTGTCGTCGAAGACGCACGCGAGCTACCTCAATTTTTGAAAACTCATCCTTTCACATTCCCCTTTGACAGGGCCTAAATACATAGTATGGGACTCAATTTACCACGTCCTCTAGCCATCATGAAGTTATAGCCCTTGGACATTTCGGTTTTGAAGCGAGAAAAAAAACAAGTGACTTGTCATGAATTATGCAATAATACTACATGATTATATGAGTGGTCGATCAAGTGTTCAACCCAGTGACTCGATAGAATCAGAAAAGTGTTTGATAGAGAGAAGCTGATCATGATGAGAAATGGTGCAGTGTGCACCGTGGATATATTTGCGTCCTGCGGTTGTAACGCAGCCCAATTTTACCGGCACTAGTCAGCCGTGGTCGTTGGAAAAATAATTTCCAGTAGCCTCGTGGTTGACCCCGAGTAGCAGTAGCTGTTCCAGCCACTTGATCCTGTTGACACAAATCAATTTCCTACTGAACATGTGGAATAAATAATACACAGGTGCATGATTGAGTGCATTGGTTGTTGATGTTAAAATTAGAAGCCAGTGCGAAAAATCCTAAAGCCAAGAATGAAACGGATAAGTGAGGTTGAATGCTAAAACGAAAATGTCCATCATTGGTGTGGTCGTAAAATTTTCTCGATCTCTTGGACAACTTGAGTGATAGTTGGACGGTCGCGTGAGTCCTGTGACCACATCTTTTCCATTAGGTCAACGATCTCAGGACACCATTGCTTGCGTAAGCCAGAGACAGAAGGTCTGATGAAATTGGATAAGCATCAACCAGGATATCTTGGATAATAACATCGAACCTTAGCCTCTTCGCCCCAACAGCATCATAAATAGCGTGTTCGTTCATACCCTGGAACATCCTCAGCTGATTTAAACAGGATTCAGCGCCATCTGTTACGTACTTCCCAGGGGTACATCTTCCTGGGGCTATGCCACTGCAACATCTCCCAGTACACCATGGCGCACGAGAATACGTCCACTTTGTGGTCGTACTTGGGCTGTGGTGACCACAATTCCGGTGCTTGCCAGTTGACAGTCCCAACCAGACTCTTCACCATTGAGCGAGTGGATTGCTTAACCTTGGCGAGTCCGAAGTCTGTGATTTTTGCACTTATTTTGGAAGTAATAAGGATGTTTGATGACTTGCAGTCGCGGTGGATGACGGAAGGATCCCGCAAATGAAGGTACTCAAGACCGCGAGCGACCTCTAACATGAGAGAAAGCTAATACCATTGTGAAAACGATGCTGCAGATTAATTGTTGTCGAAACACATACCACACGGCGGAGACCAGGTGGAGGCACATTCCGAATATAATCGAATAGGTCACCATTGGGACATAGCTCGCTGATAATCATCACCGGAGAGGATCGAGTGTCCTCTGGAATGCTTACGCCATACTGAAGAGAGAACATGAATGAAGTCGCGTAGGAAGGCGTCGATTACTCACGAAATGCACAACGTTCGGATGATCAAACTCATGGAGCAGTTTGAGCTCCTACACAAACGTAAGCACGGAAAGTCAGGAAAGAGTCAATCAGACAAACCTTTATGTCCACTGTGAAACAAGAGGGAATGAGCGAGACCTAGATGAATGAAAACTTCACACTACTCACTAGCATTTAACGCATCACGAAACTCAGAAATCGCCACTTTACGATTCCTGTACTTGCCGATGTATACACTGAAGGATATGGGCGTCACCAACAGATCAAAGGATCATGAACGAGTACGTACTCCTTGAAGCCGCCACTCCCGATCTTCTCGAGTTTGGTAACCTCATGTGGTGGAATCTCTCTATCGACGAGGCCCAGACTTCCAAGATCCAGTTCGATGTCTTCATCCCTGTCCTTACCCTTCTTAGACTCTGGTATAATAGTGGGCGGCCGGGGAGAGATATGTACACGGTAGCCATTCCGCAGCAACACAGGAGTAGGCGCCTTGGTACGCCGAAGCACTTTGAAACTCGAATATGGCCGTTCAGTTGAAGCTTCCGATGACGACGATGGCGCAGTGGAAGACGAGGGAAAGTGATCCTGAGAGTCACGCTTTCAACAGATAACTATAAACAAATAAAATCGCGAGAAAGAGAAGGCACCAACCCATTCAAGGAGAGCCTGGGCGAGTTGTTTCTTTGTGCCATCTGCTTCAATACCGTTTGCCTCGCATAAGCGGACCAGGTCGTCGCGTTTGTGGCGAAGAAGGGTTTTCCGCGTTTGTTGGCTCATATCGAAGTCATCTGTAGAAGGTAACGAGGCGTGAGGAGTGAAGGGCTAGGAACCTGTACAGACTTACCATCGTCTAATTCGATGTCTTCTTCATCTGCTTCCAATGCATCTGCCGCAATCCCATCACTCTCTAATTCATCCACTTCTTGAACCTCATTGACCATCTCACCGACAACCTTTCCGTTTCTGAGCACATGAACTGCCGGCGAATCGGTGACTACAGGCTCTTCATCGCCTTCATCTTCATCATCACCATCATCGTCCGAACTTGTGGTGTGCTGTTGTTTCCCAGAACTCGAACCTCCACGGCGCTTTCGGACAGCCCGGGAACCTATCGAGATATCACTCTTGATTGGTCGAGAGATGCTCCGCGTTCGACGCTGGTTTCGTGTCGCCCGGTTATCTACAGAGGCCAAAGAGCGGTGATCCAGATCCATATCCTCCGCTTCATCAGTGGGACCCTCGATGTCTTCCGAGGCATCTTCATTCGAAACTTCTTCCTCGGCTTTATCAGACTCCTCATTCTGCTCCTCATTGTCTTCTGTTGAGTCCTCTTGTAAGCTCCCATTGTAGCGTGCTTTACGAGGATAGCGTCGGCGCACGATGGTAACTGACGGTCCCGACTCCTTGCTAGGAATAGAGCAACTGGACGTCTTACGTTGACGAAGCCGTCTTGGACTCGGCTGAGAAGAGTGTTGATCTGATTCGCCTGAAGTCTCTGGTGTAGGAAACTGATTCTTGGGATAATGAGTTGCAGTAGAATTACTAGCAAGCTGTCTAGCACGCGCTCGAGTCTTGCGTGGGGACGGCTCATGCGATTTTGCGTCAGCTACCAAACCGAGAAACCGACGCGTTTCAAGTTGCGCTTCGGGGAGTCGACCTGCTGAAATGCCGGAAGAGGCATTTCGTGTGGTAATAATACGATGGCTATTGGGAGAGAGAGGGTAATTTTCTGTGGTACGGCGGTGTGAGTTTCGAGTCCTCTTGGGATGAGGAGTTTCAAGGTCAGCTTCATCCAGAACTGCACTCCCGGACGAAGATGCCGAAGAGCGGGTGTAACTCTGGGATGCCCGATACTCTAGAAGCATGTTGACGAGTAAAGACTTGTTAAATGATTCAGGTTCTTTGGTCAAACGAATTATGTCATGCAAGCGAACTAGGTCCTCTTTCCTCAGGCGATTGAGCTGCCAAGCCGCTGCATTTTGCAGGAGAAATTCATCCGCTGAGGAATACAGGTCAGTATGCCCACTGCAATGCAGATGTACATGATACGAACACTGGCCACCCTGCGCAGCGTTTTCATCTGCACTGTGCTCATGATCCTCATCAGTATCTGCAGGCTCAGTGGACGTGAACCCATCATCATCAGTTGGTTGGGATTGCTGTTTCGGATTGCTTCGACGTCGCTTGGTGCGGTATCGTGAGGCTGGTGAACCCGGGCGCTTCCGTTTCCGTGGAATAGGATCCGGACCATCGGAGAGAGCATCAGACTTGCTACGTGTCAGTCTGACCATGTACGTTGTCGACCGTGAGTTAGGATGGAGTGTCGCGAGGGCCGGTCGATGAGGGTGTGATGGGCCTTTGGGCTGTGATCGAGTCAACGCTCCGTAGGTTTTAGAAGCTTTAGGACGCCACTGCCGGCGTGTAGCCATGCGTATATGGAGACCACTTTGCTCGTTGTGGACGGCCTGGTCACAGGAAATTGAGTGTGTTCGAAAGCTGGTTTGTCGGAGGACCCCAGAGTCACCTGCTTTCAGCAAGGACCCCGCCAAACGACTAACTTTCGAACACAGGTAACGCTCACAAGCGTCACAGCCCACGTGTGCAGTCATTCGTTCTGAATCGAATATACTGTATATCCAAAAAATGGTCGGCCCAATTGACCATCCCCGTCCATCGGATACCCTCCAAACGCCGAATGGTAGCAAGAAAATCAAAACAATTCACATTACCGAGGAGAGTAGTTATGAGGACGCGTTCGTTCCCGACCTCTTCACACAGACCGGGCTCTTAAACGAGAGATACGCCTCTTCGGGCCCATACAAACATGCCGTTGTCAGTGCTTTGTTTGATCCGGACCTTCTTAGGGGAGCTCAAAAAGAAATTGTCAAAGAGCTCAAGTTTGCTGAGAAAGAAACTGACATTTACAAGGTCAGTCGAGTACAGACGTGATTTCAGCCGAGGTAACTGAAGTACAGCCAGGTTCACCAAACAGGAGATTTAGCGTCACTTTCATACCTCGAACAGACCCAATTACCGCTGTTCCCTAATCTTCTGAAGCTGCGGGACGCGCTTTATTCCTCCGCCTTTCGCACTTTCCTACAGCAAGTCACGGGTTGTGGGCCACTTTCGGGATCGAAACAAGATATGTCAATTAACTCGTATCGTGCTGGGTGCCACCTGCTTAATCACGATGACGTGATTGGTACTCGAAGGGTGAGCTATATTTTGTACATGCCGATCGAGGACGAACGCGAAGTCCGGTGGGATCCCTTGTGGGGAGGGGCTCTCGAGTTATATCCTGTAAGGTCTATCGGAAAGAATCATGAGCCTGAGTGTATACCCTCCAAGATTTTGCCGCCTTCTTGGAATCAGGTAAGGTTGGATCAATCTTCCGTAGGAGCCCTGGTTCTTATTTAGTTTCTTGAAGTTCGTCTTCTTTGAAGTCCAGCCCGGCCATAGCTTCCACTCAGTAGAAGAGGTGGTTGTAGGCGACCTGAATGATTCAAAACAGAGGCTTAGCATTAGTGGCTGGTAAGTCCCCCCTCAACTCGGAACCAAACTTCGGATATGCTGAAGGTCAAACAGGTTTCATGCCCCTCAGTATGGTGAAGAAGGCTTCCACGTTAGTGATAGCTGGGATTTCAGACGGAAGCAGAGTTCACTCGGTCAGCTATCTTCATCAGTTGAAGGGGACCTTATTGATTATCCAGACGGGTTGGATCCCACATGCGGAGTGCTTGCCCCTGACGATATCAAACATCTATCGTCGTTTATGAACCCAGCCTACCTCCACCCTTTGACTTTGAGTACTTTGCAGGAGAAGTTCACGGAAGAATCAAGTATCCAACTGGTCAATTTCCTGAAGGAGGAAGTTGCCCGGTCGATAGCTGTGGCTCTTCGTGAAGAAGATCAAGCAGACGATCTGGGTCCATTGAGAACGAGTCGTATCCCCTCCCACCGGCATGGTTTGTCTACTGGTGATTGGGAGATCAAAGGGCCCCCACATAAACACAGGTTCTGTGTACTCAGTGCTAGACCATCCTCTCAACCATCTGTGGCCCTCAATACACTACACGAGCTTGAAACAACACTATTCGCTTCTTCCGCTTTCCGAAGATGGCTAAATATCGTGTCGTCTTACACTCCACTGAAGTATTCAACACAAGTACGGAGATTCAGGCCTGGATTGGATTACACGCTAGCCCAGTTCTGCGACTACGAGCCCAGATTAGATGCCATTCTGGGGCTCACCTGCTCCCCTGCCGAGGATGCGGTAAACAAATGGGAGGAAGGAAATTGGGGAGGATGGGAGGTAAGCACGAAGCTCCTCTTGTTCAAGTTCATGCCCCAATAGTCGCCTGTAGTGCTACATGGCCCCACACGAGGGGGAGGATGACCCGGCGGTCTATCGTTCGGGATCGTCAAAGATGCCCGGTCGTCAAAGCGAAGAAGCTATTGATGACAAGGCAGAAAATGAGGATGAGAGCACACTTCTAACTGTTCAACCTGACTTCAATCGACTTTTGCTTGTCCTGCGGGATCAAGGTGTCCTGCGATTTGTCAAGTACATTTCTGCAGCCGCACCAGGCAGCAGGTGGGACATTTGTGGAGAATATTCGATTGGTATGCTTGAAGAAGATGAAGATCGGTAGTGCTGCATCCCGTTTCGCAGAAATATATATGTAACGGAGAGCCTAGAATTTAATCTTTTTCCCTTGGAATGGGATGGTACTCCCTCGTTCTTGTGACAGAGACACCACGGTCTTCCCTGGCCCAGATGATTGGACACTTACACTAGGGGGATGAGCCTCTGATAACCTCCGCCTTTTTGCAGGCCTCGCTTTGTGACCCTCATTTCCGAACCTTTTTGCTTCTTGCTCTATTCCATCGTCGTCCATCTCCTTGGACCCCCTGGGTTTTTCGCGGTTCAACACAGATTTCTTATGCTTCAACCCGGCTGCGGCAGCCTCATGACTAGCAAATTCAACCTTTAGCTGACGTCCGTCCATGGAGTGATTTCGTCGATCAATTAGTGCGGCGGTGGCGTGCTCTGTCGATACGAAGTCTAGAAAAGCCCATCTGTAGAATTCAGACGTTTGTTCAATTCCAGCGCATCTAACAACTGACGCATTACATACCCCTTACATACACCACTGTCCTCAAACGTCCCTATTCTAACTTTCTTTAACGAACTTTCGACCGTTGCACCGCTGGACCTGTCATCTCTCTCAGCATTTGTGGCGTCTAAATGCTGATCGTGCTCGGAGTCGCTCGCAGTAGTCTTCGGTCGTCTCGCGTTACGGGACTGTTCATGGGATCCGAACATTTGGCGTATGCTATCGGCAGTGGCGACGAAGCTAAGATTCCCCAAGAAGAGAGTAGGCGCAGGCGGGTGCTGCTGCTCCCGAAGCACCTTCTGGGCAAATTTAGACTGTCCAAGTCCGTCGGTAGCCTTCGCCGCAACAGGATCGACAGGCGGTCTTCCAGAAAAGTCATTTCCTAGGTAAAATTAAAAATGTTCAGAAGTTTGGGCGTTGAATTTGCTGGCAGAAGGCTTACCGTCCTTAACCAATAGTCGCCGATCGTCTAATTCACGTTCGGAATATGTTATGGCTTTGGATTTCGCCTGCGCTGTCGTAAAGCCAACATACGCAAATCTGATATGCAAAGACTTGTGGGTTTCAACGAAAGCTTCTTCGCCTTAATCGTAATTACCCTCGATTCTGAGATTTTCCTTCCTTCCTTTGCATTGGCATGCGAACGCGAGTGACTTCTCCAGCATCTTTGAAGAATTCACGTAGGTTCCCGCGCGTCGTTCGAAATGCCAAATTCCCAACCCATATGGAATTTTGACCCTTAGCGGTTGATGTATCACAACCAGTTGCTTTCGACGGAGACTCCGTCAACTCTTCTTTCGAAATTGACTTGCGCTGCTTGCGCTTAGCTGCATGAGAGAGCACCTGTGCATCTTGTTCTGCATCTGCTGATTCATCGTTCCTTGTCGGAGATGGGGGTTGGGATACGTTGTCAGACGACGGCGTCACATCTTCAGCCTTGCGCTTGTTCGACGCTTTGGGAGACAAATACATAAATTTGGGTCCACAGATTCAATGAGGAATGTGTGCACTTTGAGAGTCTGTTCCTCTAGATTTCGAACGCACCTGGCATCAGAGACTTCGGGCCACAAAATAACAAAAACCACCTTGCTTCGTGGCTGTGTAAACATAGTTGAATATTATTCGATGTTACGTAACAACGTTCCATTTCTGGGACCAACAGATAATCAGCAAACTCACAACTCCCATTTGCCACGAAATCAGAGTCATAATTTCCCTTATGTTCACGTTATTGTAATATCCATGAGCTCCGGCATCACATCTGGTTGGCGAAGTTTCGTACAACGCCCTTGTCCCAAGCAAAATAGGAAAGAGCTTAACTTGACACTATCGTTGGAATGTCCCATGCGTGGAATCGCTAACCAGGTAGCACAAATCATCATCATCATCACCCGTCATCGTTGTAAAAATGAGGAATGATCCTTGGATCGCTACACATGCCTCATATGATCGTCCTGGCAAGGCAATTCAAACCCACACTCAATCCAAATTCACTTGCTCGACGTAACTGATCAATAAATTGTCAGGTGCAAGCAAGAGTGCTGCGCTGCATTCACATGGAGTACATCAGAAGGCATGGAGATTTACTGGTTCATCGATCAATTAATTGCGACTGGTAGTGTTGATGATGGACTGTGCTGCTGGAATTGCTGTATGATGATTCGTGCGTGCACCGCCGGGAGAGAGGCCGTTAGGCTCCGGGAGCATATTTATATTGTAATGGTGCAATAGTTGTTCTCGACAATGCGTGCATTTATCCTCTGCAGATGTAGAACGTTGATTTGAGCAATTCGGTAAATTGGCCTCTCCGACCAAACCGTACTCATCACTGATAGGGGATCTGGCGATCTTCGGTTACGCGACTCGCGGTAGCTATTGCTGTGATTTCATCGACTAGATATGAATAAGTTACAAGCAACCTTGGGACGGATATTAAGTCGGAGACGCATGAAACCCTTGCCCGGGTTCGATGATGGTCCTCCCCCTACAATAGAGTCACAATAGTCGAGTAAGACCTTCGTCAAGGATGTGAATATATGTATTGTCCTGCACGGAGTGCGGTGGCATACCCCATTATTGTAATTAAAGTTTGGACCAGCGCCCACAAGAACGGCACCCAACTGCGAAACGTCCAAGCGAGAGGATCAATGTTATGAGCTACAGCAGGAGTATGCACGTACGTTGACATTGTAAAGTACCCGACTGAATACACTGCAGCCAAGACGTACCCTATCGAAAAAAAAAAACACTAGAGCGCAATCTGAAAGATTGTCAATAACCACTGACCCACGACTGCAGAACCCAAGACCGCGGAAAAGGTCCCGAAGCTTAGGAACAGTAGCAACAGCAGTAAAGCTGGCATAGGCGAGCGTCCTTTCCGGTGTGCAGAACGAAAGTTGATTATAGCTGCCCACAAGCCACAGAGACCGTATGTTGCTGCATACATGATTAACGTCCAGTATAGAGTGAAAAGAAAGATATCTAGAAGGCATGAGATGTCATCCACAAGTGCTATAAATAGCAGGGATGATACCTTCGGAATAATACAGCTGAGGTGCCTCGTCTGGATCATGGAAATCTCGACTAGGGTTGTGCAGACTAGGGAACTCAGGTGTCACGTATCCCGGTGGGGGAGAAAGAACCTTATTGGGCATTGAAATCAATGGATTCTTCTTCAGATATTAGGTTGACCCTTACGCTATCCCTGCCGCGCGAGTGAGAGGTACCCATCGCGCCTACAACATCCCGCTAGGTGATTCTCGAAGCACAACAGACGAGCATCCCGCCATGCTTACCCTGTAGTGGCGGTCACTTGAGTGGCAAGAAGAGGCTAAGCGCGTCCAGTTCAGTTCGACTGTCACATGTGACTCATTGGTCACCAAACAGCACACATAGTGGAACATTCGGGTGGACCATTGCATGTGGGTTGAGTTGGGGGGGTTTCATCCCTGGGTTAGTCGCTCCGTTGAATTGTTCCGCCGAAATATCTTTACGCACTGTATGTGCGGGACTCCATATGTCATTGGCACATCCGCCCTCCTTGCCAGAAATCACAAGAAACCCACCACATGTTATAACTGTGGGGAATCTGGCCACCTCAGATTCGATTGTGATCTAATCCGAATGCGTCGTGAATGAAAATCACACAGGTTGAGGCGGGATGGTGAGAAGGCAAAGGTAGCAGCTCATTATGCTCCTGAATCTAATTCAGAAGATGTTCCCCCGCAAATTTATTGATTTTATTTTATTTATCCTTCCTCACTCCTCCGCTTGAGAGGGTGTGTTGAAAACCCAAGCTCAGCGCGTTGTATTTACAATTATTTGTCATCTCAGAAGTCTACCATCACGTCCGTGAGCCGGGCCCTTGGGGCCAAGTTTCCAACAAAGAACATCGTTCCTCGTATATCCAGGCATCCTCTCCATCCCAATGATTTCCGACATTCTCTCAGCCCGAACATTCAGAATTAAACGGTTCAACGACATACACACGGTCCCATTTACGCAGAAATTAGAATGCCATCGCAACTTGTCGATCAACGCACCTTCATCTATCCCTCTTAAAAATCCTTTACCATTCGTCAAAACAGCTTTCGATCGACAGGGCACAATCATCTTCTGGATCAAGTACTGCTTCAATTAAGTGAAAAGCCATTGAGCCCATCATACCAGAAGGATGTACCAACGACTCATAGAAAGAAAGTATCTCATTTGCAAAATCGGATAGTCTCGGATCAGGAGGTCGAGCACTCAGGTCCCAGGAACGCAGAGACATTCAAAAAGACGATCGAACCCCTTGCTACTTGGTGCAGCCATTGGAGCGAATCGAGCTGCTGTGGATGCAGGGCACATGGATAACTCGTTGCAAAAACAGGCAAATTTGTCGTGCCCAAGTTATACATTGCGGCGAGAATCAATGGTGCCATTCAACATTTGGCTGTTCCAAGTTGTATGCAATCTAGATTACAAATCACTTTTTTCGAAGTCTTTTAAAACTTGACCGATGCAGGATCCCGATGCACCGATATTTCAAGTGTGCTGACATGAGCCTTGTTGCTGATCTTTTACGAAGCTGTTCCCGAAATCGTCAAGAAATGAGGGGACAGCGATTCATATTTTTCAGGATAGAAGCCATATACATGTGTGCAATGAAATTACCAATAATTGAATCGGAAGCCGACGAGGTTGCCAGTATTAGTGCCCAGTCTAAGA
>WNFI01118726.1_pt1 | contig 17344 bp, 15 predicted proteins | sample 5400471 | NCBI WGS metagenome assembly WNFI01 (sample SAMN13153348, study PRJNA577476) | soil metagenome | isolation source: 100 cm saprolite on Douglas fir-dominated hillslope | place: USA:California | collected 2013-09-17 | reverse complement strand
GGCGAACAACGCGGGCAACAGAAACAGAGCAAGCTCCGGCCGATTTAAGGTGATAGGCCGGCGTCTTTGGGCTTGAAAAATTTGAGTTGTCCCGTCGAGAAAAAGGCTCAGCGAGCGGTCATTGCCGCCACTATTGGCCAAATATTTTTGCCCCGAGGGTCCTTGCAAAGTTCTCGGCAAGTGCGGTCAAAGCCGGACGATGCGGGTTTGCTTCCCCATGGCCGTCTGCGGCTTCCCACGAGGCGCCGCCGAGAACGGAGGCATGAACTTCCCCTAAGTGTTCATTGAATTGCGCGCGCATGCTTCCGTCGAGGGATTTCCTCGCGGAGGGTCCCCCAGTCAACATCTGCTGCAGGCGACCTTTTTTCACTTAGACCTTGTCAGTTTCCATGGGCCAACCGAATTGCGTCAGGTACCAACAGCGTAAGGCTTGCTGCCGGGTTTACTGTGTTAGCCATCACGAAAACGTCGATTCCCCCATTTGGGTTCACTCCTCAATAAACCGCTGATTTCGTTGGAGAAATGGCGAAAAATTCCGGCGGCGCTGGAATTCCGAGACCGTCGCCAAAGCGATACCCACCTCAATCAGCTAACATTCGAACTGATGCATGTGATCGGCGCCACGGCTGGTTTCTACGAGGGGCTGCCAGTCTTTCGCGACTTCAGTCGGGTCGCCGATGAAGCTTTGTTTCATCCACTGCCCGACGATTGGGTGGTCGGCGTCGCCGACGTGGCGCAGTCGACGAAGGCAATTCGCGAAAATCGATATAAGGCAGTTAATATGGCTGGCGCCGCTGTGATTGCTGCGGTCGCCAATGCTCTCAAGGGCCGCGACTTTCCATTTGTTTTTGGCGGAGATGGTGCAAGCTTTGCTGTAGCCGCCGCAGACGCCAATCTTGCTCGGCGTGCCTTGGCTGAAACCGCCACCTGGGTCGATGAAGATCTCGGCCTCACTTTGCGGATTGGCATGATTTCAGTCGCTGAGATTCGCGTGCGGGGTAAGGATGTCCGTGTCGGTCGCTATCTAGCCTCGGACAATGTTTGTATCGCGATGTTTTCGGGAGGCGGTTTAGCCTGGGCCGACACTGCGATGAAACGCGGCGAGATTGCGATGCCGCGAGCTGCGCCCGGCGCGCATCCCGATCTATCCGGCCTATCGTGCCGTTATGAGCTTATCCCGTCGCAACGCGGGCAGGTGCTATCGCTGGTGGTGATGCCTGGCGCTCATGCTCGTCCTGATGATTTTCGCTCAGCGGTTAAAGACATTGCTGACATCGTTGAGAGTACCCCTGGCGGGGCGCGTCCGGTTGCGAGGCAAGCGTTGAAATTAAAGTGGCCACCGCATGGCTATGATTTGGAGGCGCGCGCGTCGCGACACGCGGGAGAGTCAATTCATGTGCGCAAGGCGAAAGTGATTGTATGGACACTTCTTTATTTTGTGGTCATGCGCTTGGGCCTGCGCGTCGGAGGCTTCGTCCCGGATAAATATACGCGCGAGATCGTTGAAAATTCGGATTTTCGTAAATTCGACGACTCACTGCGCATGGTGCTTGATTGTTCGTCTGAGCTCGCCGCAAAAATCGAGGACTATTTGCAAATGGCGACGGCCAAAGGGATCATTCGCTACGGCTCGCATCGTCAGCAAGCCGCAATGATGACTTGTTTTACGCCTTCGCCCACCCGCCCCAGCACGAGAGGCGGCATATGGAAGCCAAGGCGGCAGCGAAAGGGCTTGAAATAATCTCGCGGACTGCCGAATAAACGTCGTACGATTTGCGCGTTCTCGTGTTTGAGCCTTTACTTAGCCATTTAAATGAGGGGTGAGCACAATGGGTGTCCTTCTCTGGATCGTTATTATCGGTTTCGTGGCAGGGATCATCGCGCGATTGCTCGCGCAGGGTCCGAACAAGCCAAAGGGTTTTCTCCTCACGACCGCGTTGGGAATAGCCGGTGCATTTCTCGCAACATTTATAGGGGAAGGGATCGGCCTTTATCGTCCGGGACAGGGTGCCGGGCTTATTGGGGCCACGATCGGCGCACTGGTAATTCTATTATTGTGGAATCGCCTGGTGGCGGCGCGGTTGATCCCCGACCACGGCATTTAGCGGATCAGCTTGCGAGGACCTACGCTGCTGGCGCGAGCCGGGCTGGCGACTAGGCTTAATTCGATGTTTCAAGCCAGCGCAAAAAACGGCCGCCGGCTAATCCACGCATTAGTGCGAGGTTGTATTCTCGAAACACTTCCGACGTATGCCAGCCCGATTTTGGCCAATTCTTCAACGCCTTTTCAAGCCGCGCCAAGTCGATGATTTTGCGGGCCAAGGGCGATTTTAAAAGCTCAGCAACTTCACGTGCGAGATCGGCACGTTGATATTCGAGCTTCTCGTACCAGTCTGCCGCTTGCAGACCACTTAAGCGGTTTGTGAGCACGATCTCCGGCACCAATCCCCACATGGCGCGCCGGATGAGTGATCGATCAATGCCCTCAGCAAGATATTGCTCGGGTGGAATCCCAAAGCAGTAGGAAATTACGTCAATGTCGGCGGTCGGATCGCGCACCTCAACGCCACTGACAGCTTTTTCCGCTGCGTACCAGTCGCCCGCATAGTCGGCTGGCGTTAGACTTTTCACGCGTTCGTCGCATCTCATGCGATAGAGAAAATCGTGACCGACTTTCTGAGCGCGCGTATCCGTACGCATTGCCGCGGCAAAATCGGTGCGGATGGGAGCGTGCTCTTGCCAAGCCGCAATTCGGTTTGGGTGGCGCCGCCGATCAGCCCAATTTCCCAGCCGTGCCGGAATAACAGGTTCGATTAATAACTTTCGCAGCGCAACCCAGCGGGAATAAGGTGTGTTTTGATAGTAAAGCCGCCACTGACGGTAGGCCAACAGCAGTCTGCCGCGACGCAGGTGACTTACGGCTTGTGACCATCCGTTCCAGCTGATGGTAGAATTTCCATAAAGGCCGCCGAGCAACACGCGCCGTCCGCGTGCGCGTGCGCGCTGAAGAACCGCAATCATCCAGCCGAAATTGGCAGGGTTTCGCACCGGTGCACCGAGCGCGATAAAGAAACGTTCAAGCTCGGCAAAGTCGCTGCATTCATCATTCCGCACATATTCGACGTCAATATTTCCCGCGTGCCGCTGAATTGCATCGACGTATGGGGTTTCATCAGCGTAGCAGCCGTCGGGAACCGCGCCTTCGAACCCCCGGCGTGGAACCCCTGTGAATGCCACGAGCCGCTGGTTTTTCTCGCTAAGAGCCCGCGCCGCAAGAACTGAGACCGACGAGGAATCCAACCCGCCGCTCAGCAGGCTCCCTACGGGGTGAATACTGCGCATCTGCCGGCGCACAGCCAGATCAAGGCATTCGCGGAGGCCATCGGCATAGCTTGCATCGGAAGAGCGCCTCACCGTTTTGATGTCGGCCGGCGACCAGTAGCAACGATGCTGAATTGATCCGTTAGGCCGTACCTCGACGGCATGCGCCGGCGCGACCCGAAATATGCCGCGATACATGGTCGTGGCGTGGTCGGCATGATTGAGCACCAGAAAGTCAGCGAACTTTTCCTCGCAAAATTCGCGCGGCACGTCGTCGAGTGCAAAAAGCGCACTTGGCATACTTGCGAATGCGAAAAAACGTTCGCTCCGATGCCACATCACGACGTTTAGCCCAAGATGATCGCGCGCCAATATCAGCGATCGGTTACGTGAATCCCAAATTGCGGCCGCGAAAGGCCCTCGCAGCAGTGGCCATATACCGTGTCCTAGTTTTTCCCATCCGTTGAGAAGCAAGCGCGAGTCTGACCAATCCGCCGCCTGCCGGGGCGCGATTCCAAGTCGCGCAAGCAATTCACCGCGATTGTCAATCCGCAGGTCTGCGGTGATGAGCGCCCCGCTCGCACCTCGGTGCGGCTGTCGGTCGCTGTTATCCTCCGGAGTCATCCGCATGAGTGCGTGGGCAAAACCTACGTTCTCACCTGTGACAATGTCGGAGCGATCGGGACCAAATTGGTGGAGCGCATTCGCCGCCCGTTCGAGTTCTTGCCGCCGTACGGGGCGACCATCGAAACGTATTAAACCGGCGATGCCGCTCATAAATTATTCCTTGAAGATCAGCCTGCTCCGCCGAAGGCAGCGAGATGCGCGTACCGTGCGCTTTCGACGCCCCCGACGATTTTATTATTGCCGATTTCGACCCAAGCATGCGCAGTTAGCAAACCATTCTCTCGCGCAACTCCGAGGTAAAGGCGGCTCGCCAGGCCGCGCCGGCGCAGCATCGCGTGAGCGGCCATGGCCTGCGGCAGACAAAGGGCATTCATCCAAGGGCGTGCGGCGACTTTCTCAACCGCCCAAGCTATCCTCGGTACTTCATTGATAGCGAAGCGGTTGATATGGCGAGGCGGTTTGTTGGCCCAAGAGATAATCCGTGAAAAAGGGACAAAGCGCACAGCAATGCGCGCGAGAATTAGCGTTATTGCGGCTTCTCTAAGGTATGTGCGCCGGAGTGTTTCGATCTTCATGGCGGCACGCTCTCGGTAACAAGTCTTGCGAGCCGTTGCTCCACCAGCTTTTGGAGGAATGGAGTCACGTCGCGCGCCAGAGTCTCCGCGTCAATATTATGCTGCTTCGAAAGACAGTAAAAAATTCGGCTGACCGGGCATGGTTCGGTGAGCATGCACCAGATTTCGGTCGCCACCGCATTGAAGTCGAAATAGGCACCCGCGCTCGCGCTCAAAACAACGACGCGCCCGTCGACGCTAGCTGCGGTCAACTCTCTATTCTGAACCAGAACACTGTCGATTGTAACGCCCAAAGCCTTTGAGCTCCATTGCTGTGCGGATTACAACCGCCGGGCAATGTATCGGATGGTGCGATCTTATCCCACCATGCGTAAACCGCGAGCGAGATCGCGACAAGGCTATCGGCAGGCCACGAGCTTCAGTCCGACCGTCCTTAAATTTCGCGATGCCACTTTATTTCACAGCGCGCGCGGAAAGTGGAAGCGCCATCTCAAAAGAAAATCCTAGTTTGGTCGTGGGCGATGTTGGTGGCTGCGGCTCGTCAAAAGCCGGATTTTTTCCGCTATTTGAGGCCGATTTGGTTTCGGCGCCGATTGGCACCTTCGTTACAACCGGAGGGTCCCAGGCGCATTGCGCTTCGGCAGCATTTTTGTCGGCTTTGATTGGTGCCATCGCTGCCTCCCAACGATTAAGCCCTTACGCTTTCTATGGGATCAGCATGACGATGGCAAGATTAGTGCTCGCCGGTAACATCAGTCGCTGACGGACGATCAAACAATCGCGATTGATGATGCGTCTCCAACGCCAGCGAAAGTGCGAGAATACGCATCTTGCGTGACGTCAGGGCCGCTTGGCATCGACCAACCTGCATGATACGCTTTTTTCGTCTTCAGAGGGTTTGAGCCGAAAAACAAGCACTTATCGACCGCGTAGTGATCGGCCCAAAGAGTAGAAAGGATCCGCCATGGCACATAAACCGACTTCCGAGAGTGCAGAAATAGGAGAGGCCATCGCGGGCGAAACGCCAGAGGCCGGGCATCGCGACGAGGTTGCGTCTAAGTTGGTCGACCGGTTTGCTTTGTGGTCCGGCGTTGCAGGGCTGATCCCGGTGCCAATAGTTGACGCGGTGGCGGTAGGCGGACTTCAAATTCAGATGCTGCGCCGGCTTTCGCAAATTTATGACGTGGCTTTTTCCGATAATCGGGGCAAGGCGGTTATCGCGAGCTTGGCCGGCTCAATGATTCCGACGACGAGTGGCATTGGCGCAGCCAGCATGCTCAAGGCAGTGCCGATCCTCGGAACGATCGCATCTGGGTTTGTGATGCCAGTGCTTTCTGCCGGCGCCACCTACGCCATTGGCAAGGCCTTCATCCAGCACTTCGCTTCAGGTGGGACTTTGCTTGATTTTAACCCACCCGACTATCGTGAGTTTATTAGAACTCACAGGGAGATGTGGGATTCAAGATCTAAAGGCGCCAGCCGAAGCGCTAGGTCGTCACAATCCGGCAATGACGCGACGGGGGCGGCAGCGAGCAGTTCCTAAGTCGTGCGCACGCACGTCCGGCATTGGGAGTTGTTCTACCCCTGCAGCGCTAAAGCTGTCGACGGGCGGGGCCGAGCTGAATGCTCGAAGCGATTGTCTACATAATATTCTGTGTCCTTACGGGGCTTTGCGGCATCGACCGTCGCATGGGCTTTTTTGGAACCTTCCTTCTCGCCCTCGTCACCACGCCGTTTGTAATGCTGCCAATCTTGCTGCTCACCAGCCCATCGCGCCGTGCTGGATGGCATCGCCGGGACTAATGGATTTTGTTCTGTCACATCCGGCAAACACTTCCGTCTTGAGCCGGCGGCACTGGCTTGTAAACGTGTAAACGGAAAGACATCAAGCTTATGTCCTTCCTAGAACTTGTTCGCCGCGAAATGCACGGCTCGCTGCCGAAGCTGTTGTTAATGTCTGCCTTGGGCGGCATTAGCACGGCTGCGATCCTTGCTGCGATAAATGCGGGCCTGCAAGGGCAATCCAGCCTATGGGCGGCGACGCTTTTTTTGGTAGCGCTCTTTCTGTTTGTCAAAACGCAATACTACGTCACCATCAGCACCACTGCTGAAATCGAAGCGATCATTCACAAGATTCGCTTACGCCTTATGGATCAAATAAGGCACGCAGAATTATTGGCACTTGAGAAGATCGGACGCTCGCGCATCGTGGCCGCGATCACAAGCGACACAGCGATACTGACGCAAGCGAGCAATATGCTGTGCTTCTCGGTCCAAGGCGCAGTCCTTATCTTTTTTGTGGCAATCTATGTGGCATTCCTGTCGCTTGCTGCAATCGCCACGACGATCGTTGTCGTGGGCGCGGCGGCGGCAATATTTCATTTCAAAAATCGCCGCCTAATCGCAGAGAAGCAAAGGTCTGCGGAATGGGAAGGCCGACTATTTGATCGTCTGACTGACTTCCTTGACGGTTTTAAGGAAGTAAGACTCAACAGTGCTCGGAGTGCCGACTTATTTGACGATTCCCTCAACGTTTCGAGAACGGCTGCAAACATCAAAATCCAAAGTCAGGCTGAAACTTTTAAGCTAATCGTCACCTCGCAGATTTCGATGTACGTGCTACTTGGCGCCGTCGTTTTTGTTGCTCCACAGTTTAGTGACTCCTTAGGCGGGCCAGCCCTGACCAAGACCACAACCGCACTCATGTTCATCGTTGGTGCATGTTTTGGTTTGGTGCAATCGATACCGATCTTGCTCAACGCAAATGCGGCGGCCGATCGAATTGAGAAGCTGGAAGCGGCTTTGCGCGCGACCGGTTCCTCGCCGGATGAGGTGGACCTCGTTGCACCGACTCATTTCGACAAGATTGAAATGCACGGAATTGTTTTTCGCTACACAGACAGATTTTCCGAAACCGCATTTAAAATCGGCCCGATCGATTTCAGTCTGCAACCTGGCGAACTTGTGTTCATCACGGGCGGCAATGGATCCGGAAAGTCGACGTTTTTAAGAGTGCTTGCCGGGCTCTATCCTCCGGATTCCGGCGAAATCATCCTTGATGGAGAGCAGGTCACCGCCGATACCAGAAATCGGTATCGCGCCCTGATGTCGGCGATATTCTTCGATTACCACCTGTTCCAGCGGCTCTATGGAATAAACGAGCTAGAGCCAGGCGAAGTTGACCGCCTGCTCAAGCAATTCCGTCTGTCCGATAAGACGGGTCTGTCGGGAGGCGAGTTTCGTACACTCGATCTTTCCGGAGGCCAGCGTCGGCGTCTTGCACTCATCGTCAGCCTGCTCGAAAAGCGTCCAATTCTGCTTTTGGATGAGTGGACGGCTGAACAGGATCCGGAATTTCGGCGTAAGTTCTACGACGAACTCTTGCCGGATCTGATGCGAGCTGGTGCGACCGTTGTGGTGATTACACACGATGATCGCTATCTCGACGAGTTAGACTTGCCCGCACGCAAGATTCGTATGGATGAAGGTCGGATTGTGGAAGAGATATCAATGAAGAAAAGTTGAAGGCGTCGTACGGAGAACGTTTAATGGCACGGTATTCAGAGACTCTCGATGGTGCGCCTCCCGCGCAACCAGGTCGTGCGTGGCGACGGTTTATTGGACGCCATTTGCCAAGTTTCTCCGTTGCATTGCTCGTCGCTATGTTGGCTACAACCGTACTTTTCCCCTATGTGGTGATTACGGTTTCAAGCGGCATGGTCGGTGTTCTGTGGAAACGATTCAATAGCTACGATCTTTATTGCTGGTGCTTCGTTGGCCGCGGAACGATCGTTGATCCACGCGAGCTAAGGGACGAAGGCCTGCACATCATTTGGCCGTGGGATAAACTGTACCTCTATAATCTTCGACTCCAATCAAACACCCAAACATATAACGCCATCACCAAAGACGGCGTGAGCGTAATCGCACAAATTAACATACGTTTTCAATTACTACATAACTACGTGGCGGTGCTTCATAAATTTATCGGCCCGGAATATTTGGTGTCGGTTGTGGATCCGGAAATCGGTAGTCGCGCACGCGAGGTTATCGCGCAGTACACCGCGCAAGAGGTTTATACGTCGCGCGAGGCGATTCAGGGCAAGATTCGAAACGAAGCACAGAAAAGCCTGGGCACTCACCTCAATAGTCTGGTTCAGCCTGAGGCGATGGAGCAGCCCGACCCGAAACATTATAATGACTTCCTTCAAAACTCGATCCAACTCCTCGATACGCTGGTGCTAAGCATCGAATTACCACCGGCAATTGTTGCCGCGATTAACCGCCAAACACAGCAGTACTATGAAATTCAGGAATATAAATATCGTGTCGAGCGTGAAGCGCAGGAGTCGATAAGAAAACAAATCGAGGCCAATGGCATCGCGGCATTTCAGCGAACCGTGAGTCAAGGGATTTCTGACTCTTACCTACGCTGGCGCGGGATCGAGGCCACGCTTGCACTTGCGCAATCGTCGAACGCTAAAATAGTGATCATTGGCGGCGGGAAGGACGGGTTGCCGATAATTCTCGGCAACGTAGATACGCCAGGTGGCGCAGGGCTGAATTCAAAAGCGGAGGATCAGGCGCCGGCTCTCGATAAGCCGTTTTCATTTTCACCCGCGCCCAACAGCGGCGCGGTGCCGCCGGTCGTGCCCTTCATAGGATCCGACAAAACAACGCCAGGGCCCCGGTCCTCGAACACTCCAGACGCGCCCGCTGGCCGGGAAAAAGGATCGACATCGGATACTTCCGGTGCCGCTACTCGTTCGGAAGCGGAGGCAAATTCATATCTGACGCTCAATCTTTCGCAGCTAAGAGCTATGCTTCCTAAAATCCCCGAATGGCTGCGTCCAAGCACATCGGGTACGGGCTCTGGAGAAGGGACACGTAGTCAGTAGCTGTCGAGCACCGCTATTTGTCTCCCAAATTGCATTCCGGCGAACAAACCGGCAATCATATAGAGACGATCCGTAGAATTTTACGTCTGAGGATTGCGGAGGACCGTAAGTGCGTAAGACGGCGGAATCCACACGTCCGAGGCAAGCTCGGACCAGGTTGTCCCGTCTGCTCACGGCTGGCTACAGCCGTGTATTGATCCTTGGCGCGATGTTGGGGGGAGCCACTGGCTACCTGATCGGCTTGAACGTCGCCGCCTTCGACATTTCAGCCGCCAAAGAGCTGGTTCAGCAAGTTCGAATCGACAACCAGAAGCTTAAAATAGAAATTATAGATCAAAACGCGAGGCAGGTTGCTCTGCAAACCAAACTTACGGGCGTGGACAACGCGCTAAAAGCAATTGTGCCTACGAACGACACTTATATCATTAAGCCGAACCAATCGCTGATCGTCGCGGGTGGACGATTGACACTCGGGCTGATTGGTTCGCCAACCAACGAAAGCGTCAACATCAATATCAATGGGCAGCGGCAGTCGGCAGCAACAGGCGACATCATTAATGTGGCCGTCGACCCGCCCGCAACCTGTCAGGTGCGGGTGCAATCCTTCGACATGTTCAAGGCGGTCCTGTCCGCAATGTGCGGCGCAGCAGGTAGCCAATAGATATTCAAAGAAAAACCGCTGAAGCAAGGCGGGACTTGAGTCCGCGACAAGCAAGCAAAAATATGAATATTCAGGCCAAACCACGATCAATTCGAGAATGGCCACCGAGAATCCGCTAGCATCGGTCGCAGGTGATTCGCCATACGCCGAATAGCGGAAAGGCAGGTCGAAAATGCGACAGATAATCACAGTTGCAACGATGAAAGGCGGAAGCGGCAAAAGCACAATCGCAAGCTGCCTTGCCGTGCATTGGCACCTTCAAGGCCGAACTCCGACCATTATCGATGCCGACCCGCAACGATCAATTGCGCGGCTAGCCTCGCGTGAACGGGCCCTCGGCGGCGTACCAGTTGTGGAGAATGCAGAGGTGGACGTGTGGAAGACCGCGCTAAGTCTGGCTGCCACGCGCCGTCCAATTATTATCGATACACCCGGCTTTCGATCCCAAGCGACATTGGCATGCATCGCAGCCTCGGACTTTCTCCTTGTGCCGGTTAAAGCGTCGCCGTTGGACATCGATCGGATGTTGGACACGCTCAACTCACTGATCAATGGTGCGGCGGGTCGGCCACCGACTTTTCGGTGCGTGCTCACTCAGACGACACGCGATTCAATTATCGCCAAACACATACGCGCGGAATTGATTGAAGCCGGCTTTCCGGTGCTTAAAAGTGAGATGACAAATCGTGTTGCGTATCCGGAAGCAGCGCTTTGGGGTGCTACGCCCAGTCTCATTGACAAAGCGAGCGCAGCTGCGGCTGAGATCGCCGCGATCGCCGGCGAGGTCGACGACATTGTCGGGATTAAGCGAGCAGCCTGACGATGAATAAGAAAAAATTGCCTAAAGCAATCCAACCTCACCTCGCTAAAGCCGACGCCGCGAGGACATCTTCCGACACGCTCCAGTCTACGCCGCAAAAGTCTCAAGCTCGGAAGGCCAGCGCGCAAGCGGCGGAAGCGGATGTGCCTCAACTTTCTCAAGATGACCGACGTGCGACTGCAATAAAGTTGGTTGAACGCTTTTCGCTATGGTCCGGGGCCGCGGGACTTTTTCCCGTACCCGTTATCGACCTTGCGGCCGTTGGCGCTGTCCAGATTCAAATGCTCCGTCGGATTTCACAGATCTACGACGTTCCATTTTCTAAGAACCGGGGCAAAGCGCTCATAGCCAGCCTTGCGGGAACAATGATTCCGGCAAGCACGGGATTGGGAATGGCAAGTACTTTAAAAGTCGTGCCAATAGCCGGAACTGCCATTGGTGCCTTAACGACCCCGGCACTCTCTGTGGGCGCGACTTACGTAATCGGGATGGCCTTTGTTCAACATTTTGCTTCCGGGGGCACCTTGCTGGATTTTGAGCCACCGAACTACCGCGAATTTATCAAGGCTGGGTCCGCGTCGAACCATTCAAGATAAGTGTGTGCCCCAGGGTCGACGATCAAAACTATCGGTGACTGTGCCGCACGGTAAGCACCAGCATTTTTGCTTCATCTTTTGCCGCCGGTCTTGGCTGCTTTGTCGCCGTCCCACCACCACACCGTCGGGAACGCAGATATGCCGTACTTCGGCAACGGATCGGGTCGGCCAAAACGATTCCAGCGTGCGGTGCGCAACTTAGCGTAGCCCCATTGTGGCACCACGTATTGGTTCCACAGCAGTATACGATCGAGGGCTCTCGCGGCGGCTATAAGGTCGTCCTGGGTCTTAGCAAAGACGATTTTCTCAATCATTGCGTCAACCGCAGGGTTTTTTATGCCGATCACGTTGTCTGATCCGGACTGGTCGGCCGCCAGAGAGCCCCAATATCCCCTCTGTTCATTGCCTGGCAAAAGCGATTCACCCCAGGCGAAGGTGATGATGTCGAAATCCCAATTTCGCAATCGGTTCTCATAATGCGCCTCGTCAACCGTGCGCACAGACACAGCGATACCGAGACGTTCAAGCGCCGGCTTGTAAAACAAGAACACGCGCTCGAAGAGGGGCGCGTTGGTCAGCAGTTCCACCTCAAAAGGCTCGCCAGTCTTTTCGTTCACGACTTGCTGATTGCGCACTTCGTAGCCGGCTTCTTTTAATAGCCGAAGGGATTCACGCAAATTGGCGCGTGTCGCGTTTTGGCTACCTCCGACCGGATTCGAATAGGGCGTTGTAAACACCTCTTGCGGGACTTTATCGCGCACGGCTTCCAATAATTGGAGCTCCCGACCGGTCGGCAGGCCGCTGGCGGCGAGTTCGGTTCCCTCGAAATAACTAGCGATGCGCTTGTATTGACCGAAGAAGATCTTTTTGTTCATTTCCTCGAAGTCGAACGCATAGTTAAATGCCAAGCGAACGCGAGGGTCCTTGAACTTGTTTCGGCGAATGTTGAAGGCAAATGCCTGCATAATGCCGACGTTGTTGATCGGAAACTCCTCGAGAATTACGCGTTTTTCGTTGACCGCGGCGAAGTCGTAAGCCGTAGCCCAACTCTTGGCGCTGTTTTCTGTGCGCCAGTCGACCAGATCTCCCTTGAACGCTTCGATTGCAACAGTTGCGTCGCGGAAATATTCGAATCGTAGTTCGTCAAAGTTGTCACGGCCGACGCTGACGTTTAGATCGCGGCCCCAATAATCCTTGACGCGTTCGTAAACGACGTTGTGGCCGGGTGAAAATTCCTTGATACGATAAGGTCCGCTGCTGAGTGGCAATTCAAGCGTCGTTTCGCCAATCCTGCGTTTCTTGCCGTCGGCGTCGGTGCCTGTCCACCAGTGCTCAGGCAGGATAGTGAGCTGACCAATGCTCAATGGCAGTTCGCGGTGGCCTGTCCCTTCAAATGCGAACGTGATTTCACGATCGCCAGTTTTTTCCACCTTAACGATGTGACGGTAGCTCGCGGCAGACTGCGGACTCATTTCCTTGAATGAATTAAATGAGAAAATCACATCTTTTGGTGTAACGGGCGTGCCATCGTGCCATTTTGCGGAGGCCCTTAGTCGGTATGTCGCAGAGGAATAATCGGCGGGAAAGCTCAGGGCTTCGGCAAGAAGGCCATACGCGCTCGAAACCTCGTCGAGGGCTGGCACCAATAGGGTGTCGTGGGTGAGATCAATGCCAGAGACGAGTGTGCCTTTGACTCCAGCAGTTACAGGATTGAAGTTATCAAAAGTACCCAGCACGATCTGGGACGCCGCTCCACCCTTGGGAGCGTTCGGGTTAACGTAGTCAAAGCGCGTAAAACCTGCAGGGTATTTCAGATCACCGAATTTCGACGCACCATGCCGCCACGCCAGAGGCGCGCTTTGCGCTTCTGCCCGGCTTATCCAATCCATCAAGCTCAGCGGGCGCCCGGCAAGGACGAGTAGCGTCGTTGTGAGCAAGGACCGGCGATTCATTTCGAACTCCAATAACGGGTACAGCCGCCAACGATGATCCCTGTCAATCCTTTGTGATTTCAGTCGCGACAACAGTGCGCAGGCTCGCGCAGCGACGAGTGAGATTTAACGAGTCGCGAAGGATTATGTTTCGCAGCCCAATTTGGATAGCGGCGGAGCAGGCAAGCAACGAGGCGCCGAAAGGCATCGGCGCCTCGTTTAAGCCTTCTCGATCCCGCAGGTCAGAGATATTCTAGGAAGCAGGACCGGTCCCACGGACCCGTCAGCCCGGGCAAACGGACAGGCCGCTGCAGCCGCCGAGCGTGAAGTTCTGCTTTTCCGAGCCCGCCGCAACCTCCAATGCTTCATCGGAGACGTCGAAGGCAAGGATCTCTTCCTCTGTCTGCTCAATCGTGACGTTTTTCATGGCATTATCCTTTTGGTTAGCCAGCGGCGCTGCAGTAAGAGATTTTAAAATCAGGCCCCCTCCCAGCGCCATGCTCCATGATCCAATGCGGTCTTAGTAAAGTCAATTGGGATAAGCCTACGTTCGCAAGGACTTATGACAGCCAGACCGCTGATTTAGCTGGATAATCACGTCGATTTTTGTCGAACCTCCACCTCGGATGCTCGTTACACTGGTCGGCTGCTTTTTCTCTACTCGGTGCCAAGCAGCTGACATCTGCCGGGCGGGAAATAGAATGAAAATGAATGCGGACCGGGTAATCGCTGACCCGATCGGAGACGATCGAATGGATGCCTTCTTTGAGCGCCTGATCATTCGCGCGGCAACCATCGACGAGCTTTTGTCGGACGAATACGAAACTTTGCCCGGGCAAAAAGGCGACGCGGATTTGGCGACGCGGCGCCTCGCTGCGTGGTGCCGATCCTGCGCTAGCGGCGACTGGGCGCTGTTTAGCAGGCGATTGGATCGGGATGGACTGGCAATCACCAAAATACTCGAGCGATTTGCAACGACCCGCCGCAAAGCGTCCGCCACTTCGCCGCCATGGCTCGCGGACGCAATCTGGATCAATCTGGCATTACAAAGCGTCGGCAATGGCGATCCAACCAAGATGTTGGACAAAAGCGAACCATATGCGTTCGAGCACTTATTCATACCAGTGGTGGAGCAAGCTGAAAGCCTGCTTTGTCATGACATTGTTGGGACGACACCCTCCAATCTGCGAGACTCCGCGCGGACCTGTCTCCGTCGTTCCCTTCTAAAGGAATTGTGCAGTCTCTCTGCCCCAGCGATTTATGAGCGTTTCACCAAAGCACGGAGGAATATAGACAACGATTCCGCCGCACCGGATTTGAGGCGCAGCGGCCTAACGACCCGTTATGAGCGGTTCATTGCAGAAATGAAGAGCGGTGGTTTCCAACAGTTATTCGAGGACAAGCCGGTACTTCTTCGCCTGCTTGCTGTGATCACGCGGCAATGGATAGAGACGTCCCGAGAGTTTGTTCTGCGGCTAAGCTCCGATTTGCCGGCTATTCGGAGTCATCTCATTGAATCTGCCAACGACGCGGTGGTCGTAAAAATTGAAGGCGATATCTCTGATCCACATAATGGTGGACGCTCTGTCCAGATTGTTACTTTCGCGGATGGGCAATGCGTAGTCTACAAACCGAAAGATTTGCGGTTGGATGTTGCCTGGCAAAAGCTAGTCGAGCGACTGAACCGTGCAAAGCCTCCCCTCGACCTTAAATCGGTGCGCGCGATTGCGCGCGAGGGCTATGGCTGGACTGAATTCATAAAGCATAGTGGATGCGCTGATAAGGAAGGCTGTAAGCAATTTTTCAAGCGCGCCGGGGCTTGGCTCGCGCTATTCCACTGCTTTGTTGCGAGCGACATGCACCAGGAAAACATGATTGCGGTCGGTGATCATCCTGTGCCGGTCGATCTTGAAACGATCCTTCAGACATCGATGGACGAGCAAGGAACCACGGACGCAGAAGCGCAGGCCTTCGACCTGGCAGTCGAAAAACTTGCCGACTCCGTCATGATGGTTGGGCTGCTTCCAGTCTATGGACGATCACCGGACAACAATGTTTTTGCTATCGGCGGAATGACGGCAGACTGGAATTCGAAAATAAAGATTAAGTGGGAGGGCATAAACTCCGACGAGATGCGGCCGACGAAATCAAAAGTTGGCAGCAACAATAGTCCAAACCTCCCGCATATTGGCGGCCAATACTGCAAGTTTGGCGACTATGTCGACGATTTTGTCTCGGGCTTTGAGCAATACGGAAAATTTTTGCTGCGACAGAAAAGTACGAATTCGTTTGGGTTGTTCGATAACTTCGCCGGGCTTCCAGTACGCAAAGTTGTTCGCGCGACCCGCTTTTACGCAATGTTGCTTCAACGTCTGAAAGACTATCGCACGATGGACGACGGAGTAATGTGGTCTGCGCAAGCGGATTTCATCTCCAGATTGGCCGAGTGGGATAAGGAGACCGACGCCCGCTGGCCAATCCAGCGGGCCGAACGCTCCGCGCTCTTGTCGCTGAACGTTCCGCACTTTGCTTCACCAAACGATAGCGATGAGCTGCGCGTTATTGAGGTCAAACCGGCGCAACCTGAAATCAGCGGAATGGTAACGCCTGATATTTTCGCGGGAGAGGCCGACAAGATTGCTGACGAATTATCACGTTATGCAATTCGCCAGGGTCCTGGGGCGGCCTGGATCGGAATTGACTGCCTCGGTGACGCCGAAGTCTTCCAGCTCGCCCCTCTAGGGCCGGACCTCTACAACGGCTTATCCGGGATTGGCGTATTTCTCGCCGCGCACGCCGCAGTGAGGGGTCGAGATTCTTCGGCTGGTCTTGCCCTGGCTAGCATTGCCCATCTTCGAAAAAATCTTAAAGGCCGGAACGCGGCCCGAGTAGCGCGATCTCTTGGAATCGGTGGCGCGACAGGTTTGGGATCGATCGTCTATGCTCTGACCCTAATGTCGAAGTATCTCGACGCCCGCGACTTGCAGACCGATGCACACGCGGTCGTGGACCTGTTTACGGATGACCTCATCGCGGCGGATAAACAGCTCGATATCATTGGTGGAAGCGCCGGAGCGATTCTTTGTTTGCTTCGTCTCTATCGGGATAGTCAATCAGAACGCGTTCTTGCGCGCGCCCTAAGGTGTGGCGAACATCTGATTGCACAAAGGCGGCACGGGACGGATGGCCGGCGCACTTGGCTTGGACAAGGTTCGGGTCCGCGGGCGCTGAATGGCATGTCGCACGGTGCCGCCGGGTTTGCCTATGCGCTCGCATCTTTAGGTGCGGCAACAGCACGGGACGAATTCGCGCAAGCGGCATTTGAATGCATTGAATTTGAAAACTCCAGCTTTAGTGCAGACCGTAACAATTGGCCCGATTTGCGCGTTAGCGATGCGTCGTCATGGCCGTGTCAGTGGTGCCATGGTGCTCCAGGTATTGGTCTTGCGCGGATCGCGACGGCCAAACTGGCGGGGGTGAATGCTGCGGCCTACCTGACGGATATACAACACGCGGTCAAAGGTGTGCGGGCCGGATGGCCTGGGGCGGTCGACACACTTTGTTGCGGCACGCTTGGGAGCGTCGAATTCTTCTGCGAGGCCGGCAAAATACTGGACAGCGGTGAGCTCCGCGAACTCGCGACAAAGCGTCTTATCGACGTTTTGAGCGCCGAGAAGTCAACGGGCGATCTGCGCTGGAATGCAGGCAAAAGGCAATTCAATCTGGGCCTGTTCCGCGGCTTGAGTGGCGTCGGCTATACCGCTTTGCGGCAGATCGAGCCGTCTCTGGCCAATGTCCTCATTTGGGAATAGTCGTGTCGTCCTTGCGGATGATTGCGGTTTTCGCCTCTGCGGGCCCAATGGTATTTTTTGAGACGATAACTCATAATCAAAATTATGGAATTGCGTCATCTCC
>WNFI01107071.1_pt1 | contig 17347 bp, 17 predicted proteins | sample 5400471 | NCBI WGS metagenome assembly WNFI01 (sample SAMN13153348, study PRJNA577476) | soil metagenome | isolation source: 100 cm saprolite on Douglas fir-dominated hillslope | place: USA:California | collected 2013-09-17 | reverse complement strand
CGGAAATAGACCTGAAGGATTGGGGAGCAAAGTTCGGCAGTCCGGCAGTTTTCGTATCGCTGGTCGAGTGGGCGGACCGCATCATCACCGAATAGCGCCCGCACTCATCAGGGATGACATTCTCACCACGGACGAAGCCTTCTTTAACGTCAACGTTGCGAGACTTCCAGTAATTCCTTCAAATACTGCTGCCACACAGCTGCGCTCGTGTGTGTGCCGTGACCCCGGGTTTGCTCAGAGATGGCGATCAGCACGAAACGGCCATTCTTGACTCGTTTGATCTCGCGCTCGGCGATTCCGAGTTCCGGAGGATTGATGAAATCATCAGCCGAATTCACGAACATCACCGGCGCGCTGATTTTCTCCAGCTGTCCTGACGGATCGTAATTCCACGAGGCTTTCAGCGCATAGAGAAGGTCGTTGGCATCGTGTCCCGCAATAAAGCGCTTTGCGTACTCCGCACCGGCCGTGTCGGTTGCTTCGCGGGTGGGAAATTGTTGCTGCATCTGCAGAGCGGAACCGGCGGCGATCTGGAACATTTCCGCCGCAATCTTCAACGCACCCTCTGGCTCGGCGCTGTAGTCGCCGTTCTTCCATGCTGGATCGTCGCGAATGGCATCAATCGTCATTTTTCGCCACAGCCGGTTCCTTCCAGCGATCGGCACCGGCTGGCACGCCAGCGGCATCAAGGCGTCGATAAAACCCGGATAGTTCTCGCCCCAAATCCAGGAATGCATGCAGCCCATGGAAGTGCCCAGAATCAGTCGTAGATGGTTTACTCCCAGCCCCTTTGCCAGCAACTCGTGCTGCGCCGCAACCATGTCGTCATAGTCATATTGCGGAAAGCGGGCATGCATGCCGTCACTCGGCTTGCTGGATTTTCCGTGGCCAATGTTATCCGGCAGGATAATGTAATACCGCGCGGCATCGAGCAGTTGGCCGGGCCCAAACAGCACGTCCGCAAACTGAGGCGTGAGGAATTGTGTTCCCGATCCCGTGGTGCCATGCAAAAGCATCACTGCATTGGTAACTTGTCCATTCGCGTTGCGCGCCGGAGTTCCAAGTGTCGAATAGTGCAGACGCAGCTCGGGCAACGTTTCACCTGATCTGAAATGGAAATCGTGCGAAACGTAGTCGCCTTCTTTCGGCGTCAGCGATTGGCTTGCCTGCTGCGCGACCGCGGCGGATACGCCTAACACCCAAAAAACTCCAAGCACAAAAGAAGCACTCATGGTTCGTACAAGCATGTTCGGCCCTCAGTCCGCCGCAGGGTATCACAGCCCGGAGCGTTTTTGCCGCGGAGGAGCCTTCCGGTTTGCGGAGATCTCCACTCAATGTGACAATACCTGTATGCAAAAATCTTCCAACATAGCGGTACACATATTGGCCTTGGGAGCGCTGCTGGGCACCGGCTTGGCGCAGGACGTCCCGGCGTCCGCCAGTCCAAAGGCTTCTTCTTCGCAGACTCCTGCTGCCAAGGCGCAGACCCCGGCAGCAAAGCGGCCCGCGACCGCGGCCAAAACCACAACTCCGCTCACCCTCAAGACGTCAAAAGATAAATTCAGCTACGCCCTTGGGATGAAAATGGGTGCGAATCTCCACCGGCAGGAAGTTCCAGTAGACCCGAACATCCTGGCGCGCGGTCTGAAAGACGCTCTGAACGGCGCCAAGCCACTGCTTACCGAAGAGCAAGCGCAGGCCGCAATCGTCGAGGTGCAGAACGACCTTCGCAAGAAGCAGCAGGAGAAAATGCAAGTCGAAGGCGCGGCCAACAAGAAAGAAGGCGACGCCTTTCTCGCCAGTAACAAAGGGAAAGAAGGCATTGTCACTTTGCCTAGCGGCCTGGAATACAAAATTGTGAAAGAGGGGACAGGGCCGAAGCCCGCAGCTACCGACTCGGTGGTTTGCAACTATCGCGGCACGCTGATCAACGGCACCGAATTCGACAGTTCATACAAACGCGGACAGCCCGCGACTTTTCCCGTCACCGGAGTGATCAAAGGTTGGACCGAAGCATTACAGCTCATGCCTGTCGGCTCAAAGTGGCAACTGTTCGTTCCTGCCGATCTGGCCTACGGCGAACGCGGTCCAGCGCCGGAGATCGGTCCCAACTCCACCCTGATCTTCGAAGTGGAGCTTCTTTCAATCGAGAACAAGGAAAAAGATAAGGAAAAAGATAAAGACAAGGCTCCGGCGCCTGAGCAGCCGAAACAGTAGCCGCATCCGACTCTCGCTTTCAGACCGGGCTGCCACCCGATTAACCACTTTGGGGCAGCCCGTTCTTGAATCGTTGACACTCTCCGAACGGCGAGAGTAGCGTTCCTTCAGTCCTGTAAAAGATTCGCCTTCGGTCCAGGAGGCCCACTCAATGCTGTCCAGACTCTTCTGTGCGGCCGCGTTCGTGTCTCTGGCGGTCATGGCTGCGTCCGCGCAAGACCCAACCAAAGTAGAACCCAAACATTACAAGCTGCGCTTTGAGAATGATCGAGTGCAGGTCGTCGACGTCCACTACGGACCTCATGAAAAGTCAGAGATGCACGACCATCCCGGCGGAGTGGTGCGCGATGGTTCCCGCCGTTCAAGCATAAAGTCGAGAATCTCGGCGACGAACCTTATAACGCGGTCTACATTGGCATCAAGGGTAAGCTGGCCGCGACCTTCACTCAACCGAAGCAGGGTTCGCCGGCGCCGTCAGAACAAGTGGCGAAGGCCATCATGCAATACTCGCAGGCTTTAGCGAAACCCTGACCACCGAGGCCGCTGCAGACCTCCATTCGTCAATCGGGTTGATCGATCACGCGTTCATCGATCGTCTGCCATGATAAGTTCTCCCTATTCATGCCAAGACCCCCTCATCAGGGCGCCAACCAGCGGAACTGTGCGCTGCTAATTGGAGTAGTAGTCTTTGTCTCCTTTGCCTACTTTTACGGTGGTGGCGGCTGGAACCAGAATTCTCGTTTCGATTTGCTGCGCGCGATCCTTGAGCGCCGCACACTCCAGATCGATGCCTACCACGACAACACTGAAGACAAGGCACACTTCGCAGGACATTACTACTCCGACAAAGCTCCGGGACTAGTCTTCCTCGCCGTCCCATTCGGCGTGATGGCTCGAGCCCTAATGCGCGTCGCAGGAATTGATCCGGACTCGCCCCCCGCGGAGATTGCCATTTCCTACGCGGAGACTCTCGGTGCTGTTGCTCTGCCGACGGCGCTAGCCTGCGTCTGTCTTTTTTTTCTCTCCTTGCGGCTCGGCGCCAGCTCTTCCGGAGCGACATTCGCGGCCTTATGCATGGGCCTCGGGACGCCGTTGTGGGCATATTCCGTAGTCTTATGGGCACACGCGTTGGTGGGCGCTTGCCTGCTGTTCGCATTCGCAGCTGCCTGCAAATTAAGCGACCGCGCAAAGCCCATAACTGAATTTCTTCTTTCGCTCGCGGTCGGACTGGCCGCCGGATGGGCTGTGGTCACCGAATATCCCGCAGCGCCGGCGGCTGTGGTTTTAGCGTGCTTTGCGCTGTACCAGGCGCGGTCCCTCGGACGCTCCGCGCGCTTCCGCGTTTTCGCCGGAGTCGCTGCTGGCGCTCTCGCATGTGCAATCGTGCTGATGGTCTACCTGCACGCCGCCTTTGGCTCCATCTTTCGGCCCAGTTATTCCTATTACGGTCCCAACTCATTCGTCTTCATGCAACAGCGTGGATATCTCGGCCTCACCTATCCTCACATCGATGCACTTTTGAAGATCCTTTTCGGATGCCGCCGCGGTTTGTTCTTCGCGGCCCCGGTCACCGCCGCCGCTCCCGTCGGACTCGGCCTTCTCTGGAAAAATAAAATCACACGACCGGCCGCGGTTACCGCCACTGCGATCGTCGTCTATTACTTCCTGTTCAATGCGTCTTTCTACCAATGGCAGGCGGGACTATCCTATGGCCCCCGCTACGCCGGCGCAGCTATCCCGGTGCTTTGCCTGGGATTGGCCGCGGCTTTCACTCGCGCCACCTCCACCTGTCGCCGCGTGCTCGCCGTTCTTGCGGCATGCAGTGTCCTATCTACTCTCATGGTAGTCTCCACCAACACGCAATTGTCCGTGCAGGATTCCTGTCCCATCATCCATTCTGTATGGCCTGCATTCTGGTCCGGACAAATGTCGCTCAACCGTGGATCCATGCTCACGCTGGCCGAAGCCGGCTCAAGCCAAAGCTACGGCGCTTTCAACCTGGGAGAGCTTGCCGGATTGCATGGTCTGTACAGCCTGTTTCCGCTGCTCGCGCTTTGGGCGCTCGCGGCGCTCCTGTGGCTGCGCCGCGGATGTCAACCAATTCCGGTATCGCGCTCCTGAGAAGGTTCCGCGCCAGTTCCTTCCGCGCCGTCTCGTGTAGTAGTCTTTAAGGTCGAGAGATTTCTTAACCGAGGAAGTGTATGGCGCACAACGTTTATTGCGTGAAATTGAAAAGGGAACTGCCCGGTCTGGACGAACCTCCTTTCGACAATGACCTGGGCCGCAAGGTTTATGACAACGTGAGCCAGGAAGCCTGGCGCATGTGGACCGAACACTGCAAGATGCTGCTCAACGAATACCGCCTGAACCCCGCCCGCCGCGAAGACCAGGAAGTGATCGTCAAGCAGTTGGACCAATTCTTCTTTGGAGAGGGTTCCGCCGTGCCCAAGGAATACGTGCCCCCCGCACCCAAATAACAAGAGAGCACGAAGGGATTTTGCTTCTTGCGCAACGGGTGTATTCGCTACCGGCAAACACCAAGGTCCCTCGCTGCGCTCGGGATGACATCGCGTTTATTATTCTTCTTCCTTTGCTTCGATTCCTGCCCGGCTTAACAACCTTCGCAGCCCTCGTTCTCCGGCGGCGCCGCGCTGTTCGCCGGCGATGTTTCCCTCGCGGTCGATCACCACGTAGATCGGGTAGCTTTGGGCGTTGTACATGGCGGCGAGGTTGGTGTCTTTAGTAAGCACGATGGGAACGGATCGCGGGTGTTCCACAAGATATTTCTTGACCCTTTGATCGGGCTCGAGAACGTCAACGGCAAGCACGATCAGGCCTTTATCGCCGAACTCCTTTGCGAGGTCGTCGACCAGCGAGGCCTCGTCTTCGCAGTACTTGCACCAGGTGGTCCAGAACTCGAAAAGGACGACCTTGCCTTTGATCGAGGCGTTGTTGAACTGGTTGCCGGTAGTGGTCTTGGCGCGGAAGCGCGGAGCGGGCTGGCCAGTTTCGTCCGCTGCGAAGGCAAGAAGGGCAGCGAGCGTTAGTGCGGTGATTACGACGCGGCGGAGGACGACCGATGGCCCTGCCATGGGGCGGAATATTAGCACGCCCCGAGAGAGATATCACCTTAATTTAGCTCAAGCCCGGCATGCCCTGATACAAATCAACCCTTCCCTGAATCTGTGAGGCAATGTCATCTTCCCGCCTCTCGCCTCTGAACACGCGGCCAATGCCGCGCACGATGCGGCGCATGGGGAAAATATTTCTGTCATTCGCAAGAAATATTTCTCCGACGCGGCTGCCACGGTAGTACCAGCGCTTCAGTAGCGCGAGGTGCTCCATGCTTTCGAGCGCAGGCCGCGCTTTCGGTGGCGGGAATGAATCGAGCATGGCCAGCACCCGAGACTCCATGGATTGCGATTTCGTGTGGTCGGCTGGTTGGATGCAGAACACTGCGGGGCCCACGATTGTCCCGTTCTGCACCAGGAAAAATGTAACCGTATTTGGCTGCTGGCAGGGTTGAACGATCAGCGCCGAAAGGCGATCGAGGCGCCGGACTATTTCCGGGAACTGGCTCACTACGGGCGTAAGTTTCTCCAGGCGGACGTGAATCGCGGCGGCCTCTTCGAATGCGAGGTTGGTTGATGCGGCGTCGCGCTGCGCTGAAAATTCACGAGTTAGCGATTCTCCTCCGGAATCGAAGTAGGTTTGGACTCGATTTACTTCGGCAGAATATTCCTGGTCAGTGCAGCCCTTGAAACAGGGAGCGAGGCACATTTTCATTTCGGAATAGATGCAGCCGGGGAATTTGGGATCGGGATGAAGATCGTCCACGCAGCGGCGCATCTTGAAGAAGTCGAGGGAGTCGTTCATGAATTTCTCGGCTGCCGTGCGGGATTGGAACGGTCCATAATAAAGCGAGCGTCCGTTGAGGCGTCCCAGGCGGGTAGTAATGGAGGCGCGCGGGTATTCATTTTCGAGGTGCAGTTTTACCAGAGGCGCGAAGCGAAAGCGCAAACGGTGGGCATAGGTCTTGGGAAAAGTTTCCCGCAAGACTTTGTAGAGCAAGAAACCGGACTCGAAGTCGGAGCCGGTGGGGGTGTATTCGATCCAGCGAACGCGATCGCGCAGGTTGAGTTTTTTGGTGCGCTCCTCGACCGGACCCAGCAGGCGTTGCAGGCGGCGGCGCAGGTTGGCCGTCTTGCTGACGTAAGGCTCAGCTTGTTCGTCGCCGCGAAGCAGGAACACGGCGGGAGCGGCCGGGGCGATGGCGAAGACTTCGGCATCGCGTTCAGACGCGAATTCCAGGCGCTCGGTCAGCACGAGATCATTCTAGTGCGGATTGAAAAGAAATCCACCACCGAGGCACTGCGACACGGAAAGCTTCGTTTTTCTTTATCCGTGAAAAATCGGTGGAAACCAGGGCCGGCGAATTTATCTAAAGCTGGCGCTGCGGAACTTCTGGCGGAAGTCTTCGCCTTCCATCCTGATGACGCGGCACATTTCGTGCAGACGGGAGCGCATGCGTTCTCCGATGCGGTCGCCAAGTGTTTCAGAGCGCGATGCGGCCCGCGCTGGAGAAACGGAGCCATTTGCGCCAGCGGCGGGTTGATCCTCGAAATTTGTCGTAATTATGGTGGTGCGGTTATCGTTGTATCGCGTGTTCAGAATGAGGCTCACAGTGTCCCAGACCCACTCGGTGGGCTTCACCGCTCCCAATTCGTCGAGCACCAGAACGTCGGCTTCAAATACTGGACGAAGAACATCTAGCTCCGTGGTTTGAACCGCAGCGTTATACGAATTCTGAATTTCCTTCAGCAGTTCGCGATAGTCATAGAACAGGCAGGAAATTCCTTTGTTAAGGATCAGGTCTTTGGTGATGCCCACTGCCAGGTGAGTCTTGCCGGTGCCGATTTTGCCAATAATTAGCAGGCCGGTGCCGTCGCGCGGATCGTACTCCTGCGCGAATTTCGAAGCGGCGAGGTGAGCGAAGGCCAGCGAGGGATTCGCTCCCGGAAAGTCTATCGTGTAGCTGGCCAGTTCGCAGTGCTCGTAGCGCCGAGGAATGTTCGCCGCCGCCAACAACGTCTGGTTCCGCGCACGCAGTTGGCAATCGCAGCGCGTGACCCGACGGTCCTTGGGTGCGCTGGAGCGGGCAGGAAGCGTCTTCCACCCCGTACCCTCGCACAGGGGGCAGACCTCCGCTTGTGTCCTGGTCAATATCAATTTTATCTTTCAATCCTTCCCTGGATTGTATTCTCTGACTCTGCACCCGGACGCTGTCTTCCCGCAAGTGCGAAACGCCAACTCCCTGTGTACAAGCTGTGCATGGGTGTGCAGGGCTGTGGAGATCTGAGGAAAACCCCGTCCGGCTTGCGTTTTGGAAGATCCTATCGTCTGACATCCTTTCTGGTCATCGTTCCTCTCCTCAAAACCCGCCCCGGCAGCCCTAATCCGGGAGCAGGGGGTGCGAAACAGGCTTCCGGCGCGGATTTTCACAGTTGACATTCTTCGCAGAGAGAGGAAAATACGAGCCATCAGGTTTCCCACTCAACTACAAGTTCCTATTTTTCCGGCTTGTGCTGGGGACGAAAGAGACCTGCAAGGAGAAACTATGAATAAGGCCGATCTGGTTGACAAGATCGCTGGCGCATGCGAAATGAGCAAGGCGCAGGCTACGACTGCGATTGACACCGCCGTGAGCAGCATTACTGGTGCATTACGAAAAGGAGACCGCGTGGCATTAATAGGTTTCGGCACTTTCTCGGTTTCGCAGAGAAAGGCGCGGAACGGGCGCAATCCGCAAACCGGCGCCACCATCAAGATCGCTGCCCGCAAGGTTGCGAAATTTACCCCTGGGGCCGACTTGAAGAAAACCGTCAACAAGAAGTAAGCAAGAGAAAGTTTGGATTCCACGAACGGCAGGGGGTCGGCCCTGCCGTTTTCGCTTTCCTGTCTCTCTTAAATCGTGACGGCCGGCCTGCGGCTACAATAGCTTCAACATGATTGCCCATCTGCGCGGAACACTGCTCACCAAACATCCGAATCAAGTGGTAGTCGAGACGGCGGGCGTCGGATACGAAGTAAACATCAGCGTCCCGACGTTTTCCGAATTGCCCGCCAACGGCAGCGAGGTCGCGCTCCACATTCATACTCATGTACGGGAAGACGTGATTGCGCTTTATGGGTTTCTGCGACCCCCTGAAAAAGCGCTGTTCGAGAAGTTGATGACCGTGAGCGGCATTGGGGCAAAGCTGGCCATGACGATTCTCAGCGGGATGGCGGCGGACGACATGGCGGCGGCGATTCGCGGCAATGACTTGGCGCGCCTCACTAAGATTCCGGGCATCGGCAAGAAAACCGCCGAGCGCATGGTGTTGGAACTACGCGACAAGTTGCCGGCGGTATCGGGAATTTCCGCGCCAACCGTATCCACAATGAGTGCGATGGAAGAAGATGTCCTGTCGGCCCTGGTCAATCTGGGCTACCAGCGGGCAGCAGCAGAGAAGGCATTGCAAAATGCAGTCAAGAACGGAGCGGGAAGGAATGAGAACAGCGGATCCTTCGACGCCATGTTTCGGGAAGCGCTGGGGAATCTTTCTAAATAGCCGCCTCATCGTAGCGGGCTATCCTGCGGTTCCGATCTTTACTTTCCGATGCAGAACGTGCTGAAGATCAGGTTGAGTATGTCGTCGGTGGTAGTGGCGCCGGTAATGGCATCGAGAGGCCGAAGAGCGCTGTAGAGATCGAGCAGCAGCATTTCGTGCGGGACTCTGCCCTTCACCGCGCTGACGGCGGCATCGAGCGCCGTGAGTGAGTCCTGCACCAGGCCTTGGTGGCGGACGTTGGTAAGGAATCCGGCTTCGGCTTGCGCTCCAGTCTCGCCGCCGATGTGACGCAGGATCTCAGCGCGCAATTCGGGGATGCCCTCGCCAGTCAGGGCAGAGGCGCGAATTCTTGCAGACTGGCCACTGCTCACTGACCACTGACCATTCACAGTCAAGTCACACTTGTTTCTTACTACGATTCTTGGACGGCTCTCCGCGAGCCGCAACAACTGATCGTCTTCCGCAGTCTCCGGCTGCGATATGTCGATCACGACCAACACCAAATCGGCGTCCGCGAGCGCTTCCATCGATTTGCGGATGCCGATGGATTCCGTCTCGTCGAGCGCCTGCCGAATTCCGGCGGTGTCTACCAGTTGAATCGGAATGCCGCCGATGGCAACCGTTTCGCTAACCAAGTCACGCGTGGTGCCAGGAGTTGCGGTCACAATGGCGCGCTCGCGCTCGACCAGACGGTTGAACAAGCTTGATTTGCCGACGTTCGGGCGGCCCACAATGGCGAGCGTCAATCCCTGATGCACGAGCTTGCCATAGGCGAACGTGGCGGCTAGCTGCTCAAGCGGATAGCGGACGGCGGCTATCCGTTCGAGAATCGTTGCATCGGGAAGAATCGAAACGTCGTCTTCGGCGAAATCGATGCCGGCTTCGAGCACTGCGATCAGCTCGACCAGCTTCCGTTTCACTGGCTGCAGGCGTTTGGACAACGCACCTTCCAATTGTTGGGCTGCGATCTTCGCCTGGTACAGCGTTTGTGAGTCGATCAAATCGCGGACCGCTTCTGCTTGCGTGAGATCGATGCGGCCATTGAGAAAGGCGCGCATGGTGAACTCTCCAGGTTCGGCGAGGCGCGCTCCTGCGGCAATGCAGCGCTCGACGATGTGGCGAAGAACCACGGGAGAGCCGTGGGCCGAAATCTCGATGATATCGTCGGTGGTGTAGGAACGAGGCTTGGCGAAGTAGGTGACAACTACTTCGTCAATGCGAGAGGCAAGGGCCGAGTTTCGCTCGGCTGGACAGCCCAGAGCCTGCCCTGAGCTTGCCGAAGGGGCGGCTGTCCCCACATGGGCGGCCGGTTCCACGAGTTCTCCGAGGCTCGCATGTCCAGGCTCCAGTTCATGCTTCAACCGCAGCATTGGACTCGCCATCTCACGCGCTTTCGGTCCTGCAATGCGCACAACGCCAATGCCGCCGCGCCCGGGCGGAGTCGCGATGGCCACGATCGTATCGTCAAGGTTCACCGGGCAATTGTAGCGGGTTAGCGCGCCATGACTTTCTCAATCTCCGCCTTCAATTGGCCGTACGCCAAGGCTCCAGGGTGGTACATCGCGACCTTTCCAGCGCGGTCGAGCAGCACCAGCGTGGGCGTGGTCGAAGCGCCGTACGAGTCGAAGTTGTGCTTGCTGATTGGCACGGCCATGTCAAGCAGTCCAGAGTAGAAGCGGTGGCGCACGGCGTCGATGTAGGCAAGTTCATCGCTGGGCGCAGCGTGCTCGACTTGCGCGGTGTAGCCGTAGAGTCTTGTCGGCCCCAGGACGGTCAGTCCCTTTGGCGCAAATTCTGTCCGCAGTTGCGTGATGATGGGCGCTTCAGCTTTGCAGTCGCCGCACCAGTGCGCCCAGAAAAATAGCAGTACAAGCGAACCTTTGAGTTGAGCTAGCGCGGGGGGTTTCGATCCAAGAAATTGTTCCGCCCGAAGTACCGGAGCAGGACGGCCCTCAAAGGAGAGCAGGTTCAGGTTTTTCTGCAGGCGTGCGCGAATCGAAGTACTGCCATACGTGCGCAGCGCGGTTTGCAGAACCGCGATAGCCTGGGTTCGCTGGCCGCGAGCGGCCAGCACCTGCGACTCGACTTCGACAGCCGCGCCCAACGCCAGCGGCAGGCGCGGCTCGGCATCGAGTGGGCGCTGCTTGAGTAGCTCGAGGGCGAGGTTTTTCGTTTGTCTGGCGTAAGCCATCGCTTGATCGTATTGGCGAGCCTCGAGAGCGGCGCGCCCCATCCAGGAATAAGCCTCAAGGTATTCAGGCGTGATCCCGTTCCTGGTGCGGTAAGAATTCAGCTCCGAGTCGGCAGCGCCGAAATTGCTTTGAGCCAAGGCCGTGCGGACATCTTCGACGATTCCCGCCCAAGCGGGAACCGCCAGCAAAAACATCACCAGGAACTTACGGAAATGCATGGCTTAGATCATGTATCTTTTGGCCTCAGGATGGCAAATCAAGGGCGCCGCGGCGAATGCCAGGGCGCTCTGGAAGTAACTTAGGAGAGAGCACTTAAGGGACTTAACGGAAAAATATTGTAGCAATTTTGAGGCACTTCCCTTACAATTTTCCTGCGTTTGACTTTAGAGTTCCTTCGCAGTACCCAGTAATCTCCGCCAAACAGTGTGCGACCTGCCTGCAGAAGAAGCCCTCAAAAGTTTCAGCAGCTACATCAAAGAAAAAGGAATTTGCAACACCATGGAAACAGGAACAGTGAAGTGGTTTAACGACGCCAAGGGCTATGGTTTCATAAGCCGCCAGAACGGCGAGGACGTATTTGTGCACTTCTCCGCCATCCAGGCGAGCGGCTTCCGCAGCCTGCAGGAGGGTCAGCAGGTGCAGTTTGACGTGGTCAAAGGCCCCAAGGGCTGGCAGGCCGAGAACGTGAAGGGCGCATAAACCACTTCGCAGTTAACAATTCGCAAGCAGTCAAAAGGGCGGCCAGCGATGGCCGCCTTTTTGTGCATGATAGCCTGCAATCTACACGCTCAGGATGAACTGTTGGCAGACGGCCATCGCGATGGGCATGATCATCTGGGTCGCGGGCGGCCTGGCGCTGCTCTTGGTGCCGAATGAGTTGATGGGGACGACCCAGCGGATGATCCACATCGTCGAGATACTGACCCAAAATGCGCCATTGGGCATCACTGCGGGATTATTGCTGCGGCCCAAGTCCGCATCAACGCCTGCTTCGTTGTCGAAAATTGCCGCCGCCAGCTTGTAGTAGGGAATTCGATTTCAAACTAAGGCTGAGCGTCGCGGATCAGAACTACGTCCGCATCCGTGTGACCGCGAACCATCGCTAACTGCTTCCCATCAAACGACCAGTGAAAATCATAGATGTGTTCTGAGGCGAAATCTGTAATCTGTTTGCCCTTGGAGCCATCCAGCGGCTGCAGCCACAGATTATCAGCGCCATTGTCGCGACTGGGGTACACCACGGCTTTGCCATCGCGCGCGAACCGCAAGAACCCGAATCGCGGACGCTCGAAATTCATCAGCTTTGCAGCCTTGCCACTCTCAGTATCGAGCAGCGCGAGCATTTCCTTGTGCTCGCCGGAATGTTGAAGCGTGGCAAACGCCCCCAGTTTGCCATCAGGCGAAAGGTCGAAGACTCCGGAAACAGGCAGATCCGAGATTGTCTGCGCAGTTCCGCCATCAATCGGGACCCGCGCCAGTTTTTCTTCGTCCTGCTCCTGAATGAAGTAGACCCAGCGCTTGTCGGGTGAGCAAACGGGGTGATGGTCGCGCCTACCGTTGGTGAGCTGCTTGAGATTGCCGCCCGAGGAATCGATGCGCCACACATTGTTATCGCCACCGCCGCCATGAAACCCAAGCTCAAACGCGATGTAACGTCCGTCGGCACATGCCGAAGGATCGCCATTGGGTCTTCCCTGTTCGGTTGTAATCACACTCTTGCTGCCTGTCGCCGGATCAATCCGATTGAGAGCATTTGCCTGGTCGCCGATCAACTGCCCATCCGGCGTCCAGGTGAAATTGGTGAACGCCTGCGCCGATGTCAACATACGAGGCTGAGCGCCGGGGCCAGTTCCAGAGATCAGCACAAGGTTCCATCGATCCTCACTCAGAATCGTGGCCAGCGCGTGTCCGCTTGCCGCGACGCTGAGACTCGAATAGGTATTCGTGTCCCGGGTGACGGGAGATAGTTTCCCGTCCGGATAAGAAACGAACGCAATCTGGGACTGATTGAAATGAGAACTTTGTCCGCGAATCAGCCCCAGCAGTCCGCTGCCGTTGGGTAACCAAGTCGGAAACTCGAATAACTGATCGTTGCTGGCAAAGAATATCGTCTGCCGGCCGCTGCCGACGTCCACTCCCACGAGACTTTCGAGCGCATTTCCCGCGTGTACTTCGTCGCACACAATTGTTTTTCCGTCAGGAGACCATGCGGGCAAGTACAGGCCCTGGCTGTTCGAACCGCTCGCCAGCACGCTTTCGTCTCCATCACTGCCATCGACTGGGCGAACGATGAGCCTGTATTTTCCCGGTTCCGGATTGTCGTAGCGCATGAAAGCGAACTTCTTCCCGTCGGGAGAAAATGTAATGTTCGAATCGACATCAGCTACCAGCTTTTGTGGCGTGCCGCCCAGCAGCGGAGCTCGATACAGAAACTTCAGCTCTGGATTCCCCGGATCACTGCGAACAAAATAGAAATAATTTCCGTCCGGCGAGAAACGCAGCCCGTTGTAGTACAGATCGGCCGCTGGCTGTACCTGGGCATTACTGTTGGTGGGCACATTTCTCAGCCAAAGGCTTGCCAGTCCCCTATTTCTGATCACGCTGAGGATGTACTTGCCATCCGGCGAGATGGCGACGTGCACCGCATCGCCGGTATCGGTAACCTTGGTAATGGAAATATCCTGGAACGGAGTGGGCAGTCTGCGGTTGAGAAAAGTGTAGATCCCATAAGCTCCAGCTGCTACCAGTACCAGCACAATTCCCGCAACCACGCTGGCGCTGAGTTTGTTTTGCCGGGCGGCAAAGACCACAGCGGAACTGCCGGAGACGCGCTGAGCGGAGGAACCTTCAGCGGTCGGAGACACAGCGGCCGGGAAGGCTGCTCTGGTCGATGCCGCCTGCGCGGACTTGCGGCCCGATTCTGTGTCACGCTTCAACCGCCTCAAATCGCCGCGCAGGTCAGCCGCCGACTGATAGCGCAGCTCTCGGTCTTTTTCCAGTGCCTTCTCAATGATTTCTTCCAGCTTCGGCGGCAGCGTGGAATTCAGTCGCAGCGGTGGAACCGGATCCAGTTCAAGAATGGCGTGGAAGGTTACCGCAGACGTGGCGCCGAAAAAAGGTAAGCGCCCGGTAGCCATCTGATAGATCACGACGCCGAGAGAAAATAAGTCCGTGCGCGTGTCGAGGTTTTCGCCGCGGGCCTGCTCCGGCGACATGTAGGCAATCGTCCCGACAGTCGCGCCCGGACTGGTCAGGTGCGCGCCTTTGGGATCGTCCAGCGTCGCACCTATAGTTTCCATCGCCATTTCCGGGCGCGCCAACTTGGCAAGGCCGAAGTCCAGCACCTTCACTTGTCCGCGCTCCGTGACGAAAACATTTGCCGGCTTGATGTCGCGATGGATAATTCCTTTGGCGTGGGCCGCATCGAGGGCATCCGCAAGCTGGATGCCCCACTCCAGCAGCCGATCCAGTGGCAACCCGCCGGCTCCGAGACGACGGTCCAGGGTGTCGCCCTCCAACCGTTCCATCGCTATGAAAGATTGCTCATGCTCGTCGTCGATTTTTACCTTTTCGACCGCATAGATCGTACAAATGTTGGGATGATTCAGCGCGGAAGCGGTGCGGGCTTCAAACAGAAAACGGTCCAGCGCATTTTGATCGTGCGAAAGCTGCGGCGGCAGGAACTTCAGCGCTACCCGGCGTCCCAAATCGAGGTCTTGCGCCTCGTAAACGATTCCCATTCCGCCGCTGCCCAGCTGGCCGGTAATGCGGTAATGCGAGATGGTCTGGCCGATCATGGATGAATGGGTATGAAAATCATCTTAGGAGGGATGCGATAGGCAGTCAAACTTTAATGGAGGGTTGACGAAGCTTGCGTTCTAGATCGCGGCAGCCTGTTCGCGTCTTCGAGCCTGGATTTCAATGAAGACGTTGACCAGCGACACGGCCGCCGGCGTCACTCCGGGGATGCGCGAAGCTTGGGCTAGCGTCTGTGGCTGTACATGCGTGAGTTTCTCCTGCATCTCGTGCGAGAGTCCACTGACGGAGCGGTAGTCGAACCAGCCAGGTATCGCCCGTTGTTCCGACTTCTTCATCCGTTCGATGGCCCGCTGCTGTTGCAGCAGGTAGCCTTCATACTTGATCTCGGTTTCCACCGACTTGAGTTCGTTGCGAACCTCCGAAGAAAGCGGCGCCACGGATTCACGCGGATTTGCACGGATCTCTTCTCTTGCAAAGAAAACATGATCAAGCTCTCGCAATATCGTAGCCATCTGCTCAATCGTAATCTCAGGCCGCTTGAGAATCTGAGCCAGTGTCGACCCGACGACGGTAGCGTCATGGAAACGTGTGGGAACGGGCGACTCGCCCGTTCGCCGCTCAAGCATCGATGCCGTCAACCTGGTTCGCTCCAGCAGCTTCTTCAATGCTAAAAGGCGTTCTTGCTTGGCCTGAAAATCATTCCATGCTCGGTCCGAGATCAATCCTACGCGCCGGCCGTGCGGTGTGAGCCGCCGGTCGGCATTGTCGATGCGCAGGTGCAGCCGGAACTCCGCCCGCGAGGTGAACATCCGGTAAGGTTCGTTCGTGCCCTTGGAGATGAGGTCATCGATCAGGATCGCGGTATAAGCTTCCGTGCGGTCGAGGATGAGCGGTGGCTGCTCCTTCACCTGCAACGCCGCGTTGATGCCCGCCATCAGGCCCTGGCAAGCGGCCTCTTCGTAGCCGGACGTGCCATTGATCTGTCCGCCCAAAAACAGCCCCGCAATTTTCTTTGTCTCAAGGGTGCGCTGTAGTTCGGTGGGATCGATCGAGTCATACTCGATGGCATAACCGGGGCGCAACATTTCGGCATTTTCCAGCCCAGGAATCGACTTCAGGATCGCAAGCTGCACGTCGACCGGCAGCGATGTGCTCATTCCGTTGACGTATATCTCGTGCGTATTCAGCCCTTCGGGCTCGAGGTAAAGCTGATGCATTTCCTTGTCGGGAAACTTGACGATCTTGTCTTCGATCGACGGGCAATAACGCGGCCCGATGGACTGGATCTGTCCGCTATACATCGGCGAGCGATGTACGTTTTCGCGGATGATGCGGTGAGTTTCCGGCGTGGTCCACGCGATGTAGCAGGGAACTTGGGAATCATGATGCGCTACGCGCCTCGTACGAAAGCTGAAGGGCGTGGGATCGGCGTCTCCCGGCTGTTCCGCGAAGCGCGACCACTCGATGGTGCGTCCGTCCAACCGCGGCGGCGTGCCAGTCTTGAGCCTACAACCGCGCAGCCCGAGATTCTTCAAGGCCTCACCGAGGAGAACCGCATTCTGCTCTCCGGAGCGCCCTGCTGGATACTGCTGCTCACCACAGTGAATTAAGCCGTTAAGAAACGTTCCGGTGGTGATGATCACAGCTTGGGCGCCGACGGTGCGGCCGTCGCGAAGCTTGACGCCGAGAACGCGGCGCGAGTTCTCAGTTCTCAGCTCTCGGTTCTCGGTACAATCCTTGCAGTTGTCTGGCTGATAGCTGATAGCTGACAGCTGACCGCTTTCTTCCACAATCAGTTCCGCCACTTCCGCCTGCTTGATCTTCAGATTCGGCTGCGACTCGAGCACCTCGCGCATCTTCAGACGGTAAGCCTGCTTGTCGCACTGGGCCCGCGGCGACCACACGGCCGGCCCTCGCGAAGTATTCAGTAAGCGGAACTGGATGCCGACAGCGTCGGTAATTTCGCCCATGATTCCGCCGAGCGCATCGACTTCGCGAACAAGATGCCCCTTCGCAATGCCGCCGATTGCCGGGTTGCACGACATCTGCGCGATCAAGTCGACGTTGAGCGTGTAAAGGGCGGTCTTCAGCCCCATGCGCGCCGCGGCCATTGCCGCTTCGCAGCCGGCATGGCCGGCGCCGACCACGACCACGTCGAATTGCTCGGTGAACTGCATATCTCATTCTAGCAACTCGCGAATGGACGCGCTCCGGGCGCATCCCCATTTTCAGCAAACTCGACGACTCCAAAGGCAAAGCTCTCTCCGTGCACTCCGCGATTGTTCTCAGCGGTCTCCGCGTTTTTAGGTTTGATCAGACTTCGGCAACCCTCAAGCCTTAGATCGCGGAGGTCGTAGAACGACCGCGGAGTGCGAGGTAAGCTGCGAACCGAAGTAGGACATTACACCGTGATCCCATCACTTGCCGACCTGTAGGCTCGCCCGTATAGTGGTGAGTCATACCCGAACCAGGAGGCAATCATGAATACCACTCATTTCTTCGAGCAACTGGAGGCATCCATCGCGAAATACGACCTGCTCTGCCATCCATTCTACCGGGCATGGGCGG
>WNFI01385794.1_pt1 | contig 17351 bp, 17 predicted proteins | sample 5400471 | NCBI WGS metagenome assembly WNFI01 (sample SAMN13153348, study PRJNA577476) | soil metagenome | isolation source: 100 cm saprolite on Douglas fir-dominated hillslope | place: USA:California | collected 2013-09-17 | reverse complement strand
GATTCCCGGCCCACACCTCTACGCCCTCACCCTCCGATTTGCAACGATTTGATCTCACTTCCCCACGTAATTCTCAGAGATCATGAATTAAGTAGGCTAAACGCTTGCACATCAGAGGTGTCAAGGTCGAACCACTCACCGTTTGTGTTCTTTGAACTAAAGCGCTTGTGCCAGTAAGCCTCAATACCCACAGGGTCATCGGTCAGAATTATGTGGACGGTTCGAGCCTTCTGCGGTAGTTGGATCGACATCTCGTACTCTCTTCGTCCAACGGCATTGCTTCGCCCAATCTTGTAGTAACGTCCTGCCTTGAGTAGGTAAACGGAGCCGTCCTCATTGGCTTTTGGACGCAGCGCGGGAATGGGCTTCGCCACATCGTTTGGGGCGACTTCTGTACAGAGTCTAGCCACATCGTCGAGGCCGTTATGATTGTGGCAGTATTCAAGTGCCTTGGTTACAAGCGAGCTCTTAGACCCAAACCGCTCAAAGGTTTTGTCGTTTGGGAAGGTTGGATCGTTGCGGCGCTTCAGGCGCAGTTCACCTTTGACAGGTATCCGTCCGAGTTCGCGGATCAGATCTACATATTTCCCAATCAGTATTACTTCCTCGTAGGCTTCTTTTAATTTGTTACGGGATAAACCGGCCTCTTGGACAGCATCACCCCACCGCGCCCAGAAAATACCGAACCAGTCCGCATTCCGTATGCCTGTTTCCTGGGAAAAGCGGTCCTGTCCTAGCGGCACTCCGCCATTGTCCTCGGCTGTGCGTTTGATCTCGTCAAGGATGTACTGCTTATTCATCTCCCGATTCGACGCCGGTACTTAGAAAGGAATATCCTCATCCGTGATCGGTCCGGCACCCGCGCCTGCGGGCTCAGCTTCCGGTGTGCGCTGGTCAAAGTTATTTCCGCCGCCCGCTGAAGCACCGCGCGAACTGCCGGCGAAGTCTCCGCCACCGCCGCCCTCGCCGCGTCCGCCGAGCAGCACCAGATCGTTGGCCACGACTTCGGTCATGTATTTCTTCTGTCCGCTCGTCTTGTCGTCCCAGGAACGGGTCTGCAGGCGTCCCTCGATGTAGACCTTGCCACCCTTCTTCAGATATTCGCCGGCGATCTCGGCCAGGCGTTGCCATAGGACGACATTGTGCCACTCGGTGCGGTCCTGCCATTCGCCGCTCTTGTCCTTGAAGCGCTCATTGGTGGCCAGCGTGAGCTTGGCCACAGGCGTGCCTTGCGGCGTGTATTTTACTTCTGGATCCTTGCCCAGGTTACCGATGAGGATGACTTTGTTGACGCTTTTTCCTGCCATAGCGTGCTCCTTTGCAGGCGTTCACTATAACAGAAGCAGACGGCTAGAATTGTGTTAGCCGTCACGCGAAACGGTGATAGTGTCATTCTGGGAGAGGAACGGTGGCGGAATCTCCAGGACGTGAAAGAATTGAGGCTGGATGGCCAGAAGCCAACCGCTAGAGGCTAAGAGCTAGCGGCTTCTTGAGGTATAATCGTCGCGATGCCTGCCCAACCCGGTGCTACCAGGGCGGTCGGGATGGTTCCCGACGAGCTCAAGTTTGAACCTAGGTCCAAGGGCCTTTCCACACCTCGCAAGAAGAAGCCTAAAGAACTCGCCGTCATTACCGAGTGCTGCACCGGATGCGCCGGCTCGCCCGCCTGCGTGGAATACTGTCCGGTAGAAGATTGCATGTTCTGGGTTCCCGACGAAGACAGCACTCCCTTTGGCCGAATCGCGGTCGATCCCATCCTCTGCATCGGCTGCAAGAAGTGCATCAGCAAAGGTCCCGACGGCTGTTTCCTCGACGGCTGTCCGTGGGATGCCATCGCCATGGTCGACACGGCTGAAGTGGAGAAAGAAGTGGGAGCGATGGCGATTTGAGCGCAGCTCTTGGCTTTTAGCTGTTAGCTCTCAGCCAAAGCGGAGTGGTTCAATGGCTACTAGTCCTTCCGATCTGTTCGCAATCTCAGCTGCGGTGCTGCTAGTGTTCAGTTTTCTGTCCCGACTTCCGGGCAGCCTAGCCGGTGTTTCGATAAACCTGCACAGTGTCGGTTATGTATTCTCGCCGAGCACAGTATTTTTGGTGATGGCATCGTTTCTATGCTTCTTTGCCGCAGTCTACTCTGTCTGGCCTTTGCCGATGAACCAGAAGGCTGGAATCTGGCACTACTGGACGACAGCTGTCGCAATCGCTGCATTCTGGCTCTGCTTCTCTCTGTTTGCCTTCCGCGTCTCGCCCGATTCGATCCTTACGCCCTATGGGAAGGCCGCTTTGCTTGGCCAGTTTGGTTCCATGATAGTCATTCTGCTGGCGCAGACGATCTTCGTCGTGAACCTGATATTTGCAGTAGGCCACTTTCGGCATTTCAGCGCTAGCCGCTAACCACTCCCTTTCGCTCTCTCCCGTATGGCCTTCTCCGTCTCTACCGCCTGCTGCCGCACGTCATTGGAAATGTCTGGCAGTTCACGCTCGTATGGACGAATCGCGGGAAGGTCTTCACGCTGCCCGACAAGATAAAGGGCACGTAACGCTTCCCACACCTGCTCGGTTGCGGGATCTACCACCGCGACCTCCGCTCCAGCCGCGACGTTCGCACCGGTTCCGGCCACCGAGCGAATCCGACCCGGAATCGGCGAACGGATTTCGATCGTCTGCGGCCGCTGTGCAGAGCCTGCAGCCGTAGCAATCTTTGCGATTAACCCGCCTTGATGGATCGCGGTGCCCGGCTTGTCCGCGTCGACAATGCGGCCGGATTCCGAAGAGGTGACTTGCGCAGGCTGCAGCAGCGCCACAATCTGCGGACGGCCGGTCGCATCACCGAATCGCACCAGCGACAGCGCCGCATTTCCACGCACCATCGGCGATGGGTCAGCGAGCATTTTCAGCAGCGTGTCATGAAATTCCGCACTGGACGCGTCCTGTCCCATGACCCAGGCATCGGTGTTGCGCACTTCCTCGATCGGATCGCCCGCCAGGAGCACCAGGTCGGGATACCATTGTTTTGCGGTCCCATCATGCTTCGTGATGCGCTCGCCCACCTGGACCAGCGCCTGTTGAACGTGCCGCGGCTTCTTGGCATCGTGCAGATATTCGTTGAGCTGCCGATCAGAGAGATGGCGGCCAAACCATGTGCTCCACCAGAACAGGAACGGCATCAGGCAGATGAGCCACGCGGTAAGGAAGAAGAGAAGCTTCTGCATGCGTGACATGCGGTGTTTTCGCGTTTGAGCGGCGTCGTGCACAGGCCGAGCTAGATTTGGATTGGCGGACATAGAAATAGAAGAAGTGCTTCACCGCAGAGTCACGGAATCACGGAGCAAATACTCTGCCCATCGCTTACGACATCCGCCCACCGACGCTACTCCACGACATCGGCGTCGAGCACGCGCTCCTGTTCCAGATAATGCGAAACTGCGTACTGCGCTAAAAGCGGTGTCTGAAGCCGGATTTCGGCTCCGATCCATTCACCCTTGGCGTGGGCACCATCCGGAGCGTGATTGCAGCGGCCACCACTGCCGAACTGGGGGCCGAAGTCGGCGCTCTGAATCTGGTCAAACTGCTTGATCTCACGCCAGGCCTTGTCGCCGGCGGTTCCGGATACATCGATTTTCAATCTCACGATCGCCATACTGAGAGTTCATTCAGGACAACGACACCGTTCGACTGCGCTGGGGCCAGGCCCCGTCAACAAAACGGGAAGAACGAGTATTGTTCCGGAATCAAGCGGCGGGCCTCGTGGTGCGGCGGTTTGCCATCAGAAGCGCCAGCCCGAACATGACCAGCGAAAACAGAATCAAAGTTGCCATGGCCGACGAGAACGGAAATGACGTCTCCACGCCGGGATACAACAGCGCCCGCAGTGCCTCCACCCCGTAGGTCAAGGGGTTCAAATGCATGAGCCCTCGAATCCATCCGGAGGCCCCGGACAGCGGGAACAGCGCCCCGGACAACAGCCACAGTGGAATCAGAAACAGGTTGACGATCCCGTGGAATGCCTGCGACGAGTCCATGGGCCACGCGATCGCAAAGCCCAACGCCGTCAGCGAAAACGAAACCAGAAACACAACCACCGCTGCCAGCAGCACCTGTACCAGTTCCAGATGCACCCCAGCGAACGGCGCAAAAATCAGAAAGATCATGCCCTGCACTGCAGAGAGTGTCGTGCCGCCGAGAACTTTGCCGAGGACAATCGCGGACCGGGGGACGGGCGCGACCAGTACGGAAAGCAGAAAGCCCTCCTTGCGGTCCTCAATCACTGACATCATGGTGAAGATCGAAGTAAACAGCACAATCATGATCAGGGCTCCGGGATAAAAATAATCCAGATAGTGCTGCTGCCCTGGGCCGCTACCCGAGCGAAAGGAGGACCCAAATCCCGAACCAATCACCAGCCAAAACACCAACGGGGACGCAATCACGCCCACCACGCGTGCAGGCTGGCGGTAGAAGCGTACAATTTCGCGCCACCAAAGCGTCAATGCAGGCAGGATTACGCCCGCAGAAGCCCGGTCGCGCATTTCCCAATAGAGATTCAGCGTGAATATGCCCGAGAGCGTCAACAGGATCAAGCTCATGAACAGGCCGTCCACGGTGGCCCTCATGGGAGTCAGGAGAATCCACACCACCCCCAGCAGCGGTAGAACTCCAAGCACGGCAGAAATCACAAGCAACATGGAAAGCAAGCTACCTCCTGTCGTAGCGCCATCCGCACAACGCTTTGAGCTACGCGCGTTTGTCGGGCGGCGGTTCGCCTTCACTCCAGAACTTGTGTCCGGTGCGGTGAATGAATACATCCTCCAGCGCCGGTTCGCTCACCGAAATCGCCCGAATTTCCCCGGGAAACGCCTCCACCACGTCGGGGACAAACCGGTGTCCGCCTTCGCGCTCAATGCGCACCTGGTTTCCGAGGACAGTCGTTTCGACGTGAAACCTTGCCCGGATACGCTCCGCCAGCAGCGCCGCGTCGCGCGTGGCATCCAGCATCACAACGTCACCGCCAATTTCGCTCTTCAATTCCGACGGAGTTCCCAGCGCCACCAGGTTCCCTTCGTTCAGGATGGCCAGCCGGTCGCAGCGCTCAGCCTCTTCCATCAGATGGGTGGTCACCAGCACGGAAACATGTTCTTCGTCGCGCAGGGTCTGCAGGTACTGCCATAAGTCGCGTCGCGCACCAGGGTCCAGTCCGGTTGTTGGTTCGTCCAGCAACAGCACTCCGGGATGGTGCAACAGCCCTTTGGCCAGCTCTACGCGCCGCTGCATGCCTCCGGAAAATGTCTCCACGCGTTCCTTGGCTCGGTCCGCCAGACCAACGCGTCCCAGAATTTCCCCCACTCGCGCCTTCAGGCTCGATCCTCGCAGCCCATACAGATGTCCCTGATGCCAGAGATTCTCATAAGCGGTGAGCTTCCCATCGACGCTCTGCGCCTGAAATACTACCCCAATTTGTCTGCGGACCTGGGCCGGGTCCTGCGCCGCATCGCATCCCATCACGAGCGCACGACCGGCGCTCGGAATCATCAGCGTGGACAGAATCCGGAAAAGCGTTGTCTTTCCGCTGCCGTTCGGACCCAGCAGGCCAAACAACTCCGCGGGACGCACCTCGAACGAGACTCCATTCAGGGCGGTTCGGTTCTCGTATCGATGTACAAGATTTTGAACAGAAATGACGGCCGCAGCGGAAGTGTGTTCCACTTCCAACCCGGTGTCAGCGAATGCGGAAACTTTCGAGACCAAAGTGATTCCTAGGGACGACTCCACTACCAGTTTACGACGATACGGTGTCCAGCATCATCACAATGAACAAAACAGGCAAATAGAACACTGTCGCCTGCAGTAGTTGTCGCGCCCTCTGCTTCGAGACAGCCGCGGTGATCGGCGCATCCAGAAAAGCCAGCCGTAACCCAACATAGAGAAGAGCGAGCCCCATCGCGAGCGCGACTACGAAGTAGACTTTGCCCGCCATTCCTAGCAGGGTTGGTGCCAGCGTCACCGGAATCAGCCCGATTGAGTACGCCACGATCTGACGCGCCGTAGACCGCCCATCTTGTTCCACAACCGGCAACATGCGGATGGCCCCTGCGGCATAGTCTTCGCGATACAGCCAGGCAATCGAAAAAAAGTGCGGAAACTGCCAGAAGAACACGATGGCGAACATCACCAGGGCGCCCCATTCCAGCCGTCCGCGAGCCGCTGTCCAGCCCAGCACGCCGGGCATCGCTCCCGGAAAGGCGCCGACGAACGTGCAGATAGGATGAACCTTCTTTAACGGCGTATAAGCCGCCAGGTAAACTGCCGCTGTCGCCAGCGAGAGCGAACCGGTCAGGGCATTCATCGTTAGAGCGAGAAACAGTGCCCCGCCCAGAATCATCCCGAGTCCGGCAATCGTTGCGTGCGGCCGGCTCATGCGTCCTGTAGGCAGTGGACGTGCTGCTGTGCGCCGCATCCGCGCGTCGATGTCGAACTCCATTACTTCGTTCAGCGCGGCGGCGCCACCCGCCACCAGAGCGACTCCTACGAGAGCCTGTACGAGTCCCCACGACAGGGAAGAGACTCCCGACCGCGCTGCGCCGAAGTAATATCCGCACCACGCCGTCATCACCACCAGCGACGTGACTCTCAGTTTGGTGAGTTCGGCATAGTCGCGAGCCACAGCAACCGGGCTGCGAGGCAGAACGAGAGGTGGGGTGGCGATGCTCATGCGGCCGAGGGATCCCGTTGTGCTTGCGGCACTCTTTCTTTGACCACGGCTGGAACGTGTCTCCAAACCTGAATGGCAAGAATCAGGGTTGTAGCCAGCAACAAGGCTCCCACAGCGACGTGTGCCACGGTCGAAATTACCATGGGTAGTTCTGGCTGAATCGAATCCCTGCCCCACGCGACGCGCGTTAGAAAAGCAGTAAACCCAAGACACAACTGCGCAATCACGAGGGACAGCATCAGAATCGCGGGCCGCCGCACTGCTTCAACATTTGAATATGCTGAGATTGCCCGTACCGCTGTCCACCCCGACACCAACGAGACAATCGCTGCGTTTGCCACGTGAGGCCACCAGCTCAGCCCGTGATGGCGGAACATCGCGCCCAGAATTAACTGCACATACAGCACAAAGATCGACAGCAGCGTAAGCGTGAACAGGCTCGGCGTACGGGAATCGAATTCAACGCGCGGATGCTCTTCCACCCAGTTACGTCCCGTAAACAGTGCCATGGCTACTGCAATACAGAAGAAGGTCTGAGCCAGCGCAGCGTGCGCCGAAGAAACCGCCGGCGGCAGGTAGAACAGGACGGTGATACCGCCAAGGATGCCTTGCGCGATTACCGTCCCCAGCGCGGCAAACGCCAGAATCCGCAACCAGGGCCGCTTCTCCACCCGCCAGGTCGCGATTGCCATCACGATCGTAAGCAGGCCGGCTCCCTGTGCAATCATGCGGTGGATGTGCTCGAATCTAACGCCTCCGACAAGCCTTGGAATCTTGTACCAGGAACCGAACGACGTCGGCCAGTCCGGAACCGAGAGCCCCGCATCGTTACTGGTTACAAGCGCGCCGGCGATGATCAGAACGAAAGTCCAGCAGGCAAGCAAAACAGCGAGCCTGTGGTGCCCGCGGTTGTAAGGTGTCGCGATGCCTCTCAGAGTATTGCCCCTTGGGTCGGGAAGGTTGCAAAGGAGAACAGCCAAGTTGCCCCCTTCAAAACAGCGCAGGCCGATGATGCACGCAGCCTGCGCCGCTGAAGTAGGTATTTTACCTTACAAAGTGCAGATCCTGGACTGCTGTTATTCTCCGGCACTAGCCTTGAAGCTCGCATCCACGGTCTTCGTATCCTTAGGTCCGACAGTGACTTTCTGGTCCTGCTCGCCCAACTTTTCATGTACGAAAGCAATGGTGTAGTCACCCGGCGGCAGTCCCTTGATCTCATACTTACCGGACTTGTCCGTGACGGCATAGAACGGCGTCTTCACCACGCTGACGTACATCTTCATCCATGGATGCTGGTTGCACTTCACCGGCAACATGATTTCTTCGCGGGCGAAGTTTTTCTCAATCGCGGGGGAGGATGGCGGCTGCGACTCGTTCCACTCGCGATTGTCCTTTGGCGTGGGATGAATGTTGTGCGTCGTAGGATCGTCGTTCTTGATCTGCACCGTTTGCCCGGCCATTACGCCCAGCACGTGTGGATGATACTTGCAGCCGCTCTGATCCAGAACGACTGGCTCTTTGGGCACGTCAAACGTCCGGCTCCCCAGCCCATCCTTCACGTACACAAATACGTTGGCGAGATCTCCGCCCGAGACGATAATGTTCTCCGCTTCGTTCGCACCCTTGCAGGCGGGATCCTGACTCATGTCAATCTTGGAGGGTTTCGGTGCGGTACCGTCGAATTTCACTGTGCCATTGACGGTCGCAACTGTGGCGGGGTCGATAGGAGCGGCCGCCGCTGCCGGCGCGGCTTGCTCGGTCGGGGCGTTCGTCGATTGCTCCGTGCTTTCCTTCTTGTTACAAGCCGCCAGCAGCAGCAAGCTCAACAGAGCCAGCATGCTCACAGTCATCATTGCCCAACATTTTGTTTTCGTATTCATGATGTCGCCCTTTCTTGAAAGTGTCGAAGCTTGTTTTATTTGTCATTCCGACCGCTGAACGCAAGCGAAGGCGGAGGAACTTGATCTGAACCGCGGTGACACGGGCGGGAAAACCCGGGCCCATTCTACCGCGAACCCCCACTCGCTGCTCGTTGCGATCCTACGTTTGCCTGTTTGCGGGTGCTCGCGGGCGCGGCCTTGGCTGTCTTGGCCCGCGGCATCGATGAGGCTACCCTTCGCTGTTCTTCTGGCGTCAATTGGAAGATGTAATCGGTCAGCAGCTTGCGATGATCTCCCGCGTAACCCTGGAACGATGGTGGCGTCGGTCCCGCAAACACCCACTGACTATTCTGCTGCCTGAACAGCCCTGACGGCATCGACGTGCCCGGGCTGACAGCCTGCGGATCGGTGATCCACCGCTCCACCCAGTCCGGTTTCAGCCGTTCCTTCGCCAGCAGGAAGTTCGGCGCCGTGGCAATTTTGTCGTGTGCGGGATCGCCGGTCGCATGGCACTTAAGGCAAGGTGCGGCCGTGCTCGAGAACAGGCTTCGCGCCATGTCACTTTCTTTCGCCGTTAGCGCCGGCATCTGCTCCGGAATGTAGGGCAGCGGCTGTTGAGAGAGAGCTTCGAAGAAGCGTACCAGTTTTCGCAGTTCATTATCAGAGAACGAGAACGTCGGCATTCGGACCTTCAGGTAAGGACGCACGCCGTTCCGGTTCGTATCCGTCGTACTCAGCGCAGGATTCGACAGGAACCTCCGCAACCACTCGGGATCGACACGCGCACCTTCAGTCAAGAGCTTCGGAGGCAACTGTTCCTGCACGTCCTGATACTGCTTCAATCCCATGAGAATCGTTCTCTGCCCCGGAATAAACTGGTGACAGCCCATGCAGTTGTATTTTTTAACAATCCACCAGCCTTCCTGAATGTCATGCCGCACATCGCCTGGTTTGTATTGATAACTCGCGGGCAGGGAAGTCTCCTGGCTTCCTAGTAAGAACGTCGTCAGATCTAGCACCTGATCCTTGGTCAGGTGCAGGTTAGGCATGCGCAACGCTTCGGTCTCGTTCTTGACCATGCCCTGGTCATAGACATTGGGTTCGGCGAGTTTGTGCTCGAAGAATCCCTTGTGGTCGTACCAAGGCTCATGCGCGGGACCGTCGGGCAACCGTGCCAGGTCATCCTTATCCTTGATCGGTTCTGCGCTTTTTCCTCCGCGCTGTGCCACCTCTGTGAACAACGCAAAGTCCAGACGCTCAATCGGCTTGCTACCTTCGTACGTTAGTTCAGTTCCGATGCGCCCTTCATCTTCGAAGCCGGAAATCTCGTGGCATCCGGAGCAGCCAAAGTGCCGGACCCACTTCTTGCCCTCTGTCTTCAACGCCGGATCATCCATGAACGACGCGTCCGCATACGACGACGGCTCCTGCTTCTTCTGCGCCATCAGGTACGTGGCAACGTCTTCCGCATCCTCGGGGCTCAGCCGCAGGCTCGGCATCACGGTCATATTCTGCACTTGCAGTTCGTGGCCGTCGTTAGGACACTGGCTGTGAGCGAGATCGAACTGGTAGGGAAGTCCCTTCTTCGCATAATCCTCGGGACCGATGTCCTTCTTTTCATACGGACAATACGGCCGCGTGCGCTCCCGTGCATTGTGAATCCAGCGCACCAGGTAATCGTAATTCGCCTTTTCGCCCACGCGCGTCAGATTCGCAGCAAATGTGCCGCCCTGCAGTTGGTCGCCTTCGCCAATGGAGTGGCAGGCCAGGCAGCCGCGGGTCTCAAACAATTCTTTGCCGTGCGCAGCGTTGCCAGGTTTGTGCTTCGGGAGCGCATCGGTGAAGCCCGACTGCCAGATGTAGGCTGAAATGGCCTGGATCTGATGATCAGTCAGCCGGAAGTTTGGCATCTTCGTCGTCGGACGGAAATCGGACGGCTTCTTCAGCCACACCGGAATCCAATTCTTATTCAGTTTCAGCCGCACATCTTTCAGGTTCGGACCAACTTTTTTCTGGTCCTGCATCAAGCTGTGGGACTGGAAATCCAACTGCTGCAAACGCCCGTCCAGCTTGCTGTTTTCGACCCTGAGAGCCACAGCCTTATCATTTAACTTGTTTGCTTCTTCGTTCGACTCAGCGGAATCCGCCTGCTTCATCAGGTAGGCAGTCTGCTTCACATTGTCTTTCTTTTGCGTTTCAATCTGCTTGATCTGCTGGCCGACCGAGTTCAAGTCCTCCGGTTCTTTGTCATAACCTTCGTACCGGTGGCATCCCATGCAGCCTCTCTGCCGGAAAAGATCTTTGCCATCATTGATGGTTTGCCATTGCACATCGCCGCTGGCCAGCACCATATCGGCTGCGTGGCAGGTCTGGCAGCCAGCTTCCGAGTTTCGCTTGGGATAGAGCGGCCACAGCCAGTGCTCATAATTCCCGTGGGCCTTCTCCACGCTGGTGGTGGCGCGGCCGTTGCCTTGATGGCATGGCGAACACCCAAACTTGTCCGGATCATGAATCTTCAGCAATTCGGGCTCAGGATGACTTACGAACGCTTGCGCGTACTCATCCGGCTTCTTCTCTCCCTTCGCGGTCATTGCCGCAGGGGTGACTTTGAGAGGCTCGCGCGCGCCCATGTGGCAGGACTCGCACCGGTCCACGATGTTCGCTTCGGCCACATTGATCTGCACGATCGCCGGATCCCAGTCGGACGTCTTCTTCTTCAACCCGTCAATCTGCGCCGGCGTCAGGTCGATCATGTGGTCGGAGACGAACTCGTCCATCTTCGCTCTCGCCGCCGTCACTGGTTTCAGCACATCTCCGAGTTCCAGACTCAGCTTGGTCCGCTCATCGCGGATTTCGTTGTAGGTCTCCTCCAATTGCTGGAAGGTATATTTCTTTTTGCTTCCGTCAGGAAATTCAACCGTTGCCTGTTGGCTCTTGTACGAGTCCAGTTCCTTCTGCTTGCTCGCTTTTGAAGACGCACTGGTGCTGGTCTCAAGCTCGTAGGTCAGCGCATTCACATATGCGCGCCGGTCGGTAAAGACGCTCTGCACCGCCAAAAGACGCGAGGTGGCGTCGTCCAATTTCTTGCGCGATTCTTCCGCTTGTGCCTTCGATTCCTGGTACGCTTTTTCGTAGGACTGCTTGAGCGTAGCGTACTCGGGATTTTTCTCGACCTCCTTCTGCGAGGTTGCCGACTTCGACAGTGTTGTGTTCAGGAACGCACTGTAGCGATCCTTGAACTGCTCCTGGAAGGCCTTCCACGGCCGTTGTCCCCAGGCCTCGTCCCACAAGGCCCAGAACAGCGTCGCGATCAATATCACCGTCGCGATCACATAGTGCGCGGCGTATGACTTGCTTGTAATCGGATCTTGCTCGGGGATCGGCTGTTCAGGCAACGCTTCCTCCGACTAGATTGTTCCTAAGAGTCTTTGTCATTCCGACCGAACCGAGAAATCCCTTTTCCCGCCGGCCAGCCCATAACCCCAGGGATCCTTCGACTAGGCAATTGATTCGCGTTACGAATCAATTGCTCCGCTCAGGATGACAACCTACACATTGAACCAAGGCGTAATCCACACGTACTTGATGTGCCACAACAGCCGCAACGCCATCTTCAAAGGCAATGCGACCATAGTCAGCAAAAGAAACTGCATCAGGGAAAACTGCAGCAGGCTCATGCGTTGAAAATCTTTCCCCATACGCCGCCGGAACAGCGAATAGACCAGCAGCCCGCCGAGCAGATAATAGCCGCCCACCACGACGGCACCGAAGACTGCCTTCGCCATGTTCGAGGTGAGACCGAAAAGATCCGGCAAATCGCGGTTCACCTCATAGATCAACCGGTTGTGGTCCCACGTCTGTCCCGGCCAGAACCACTGCCAACCGGGCCCGCGAATAAATGTCCCGATGATGATCATCGCGACCCAAAGAATGATGAATCCGAAAAGGAAAGTAGAAATCGAAAACTTGCGCTGTTTCCAGGTGTAATAGCCGCTGCCTAATGGATTGGTATCAATGTAAGGAATTACCATCAGCCCGATGATGATCATGGTCGGCATCACAACGCCCGCAATCCACGGGTCAAAATAGACGAGCATCTCCTGCAGTCCCAGGAAGTACCACGGAGCCTTTGCCGGATTCATCGTCAGGTTCGGATTCGCCGGCTCTTCCAGCGGCGCATTCAGCGTGATCGACCACACCATCAGAATGATGGTAACGATGATGGCAGCAAGAAATTCAATGCGCAGCAGGAACGGCCAAACATGGACTTCCTTTTGCCAGCCGGCGCGGAACGGCCACGTCTTACGATGATGGGTCTTGGCGAGCGCGGGATCGGCTTCAAGCTGAGCGATCAACTGATCGTTGGCACGCGCTTGCTTCACCGCCAGATAAATGTAGAAGCCAAGCAGTGGGATCAAGCCTACGATCGGCACATTGTCCGGAGCCGAGCAAATCTCCCAAAGTTGTCGCCAGTCCATAAGTTCTCCGAGAACCATGTGGGGACAGCCGCCCTCGGCTGTCCGTCGAGCGAAGCTCGAAGCTTGCCTCTCCGCCTCGCCACCGCCGGGCTTCACCCGGCACGACAGCCGAGGGCGGCCGTCGCCACATGATCTTTTACTCTCCTGCGGCCTTCGGCCCTCTGCGCGGCTTATCCGCCTCCGCTTCGAGCATGACCGGTGCTGGTCCGGAAATTCCGCCATCCTTGCGCACACGCCAGAAGTGCACGATCATCAGGACCGAAGCCACGATTGGAATCCCAATGCAGTGCCAGATGTAGGACCGCAGCAACGCGTTCGCATCCACAATCGATCCGCCGAGAAGTCCGAAGCGCACGTCGTTATATGGCGTCATGCCCAGCATCGAGCCAAACGGCCCCTCATGTCCGAGGAGCGGCGTGGCTCGCGCCATGTTGGTTCCCACCGTCACGGCCCAGAATCCCAGCTGATCGTCCGGCAGCAAATAACCTGTGAACGAAAGCAGCAACGTAAACACAAGCAGCAGCACGCCGATGTTCCAGTTAAATTCGCGTGGCTTCTTATACGACCCGGTCAAGAAAACCCGGAACATGTGCAGCCACACGCCAATCACCATCAAGTGGGCTGCCCATCGATGCATGTTCCTCAGAATCTTGCCGAAGGGTACATCGTGCTCCAGATAGAGCACATCGCGAAACGCCTGTACCTTGCTCGGGTGGTAGTAGAACATCAGCAGCACGCCGGTATAGGTCAGGACGATGAACAGATAGAAAGTAATCCCGCCCATGCCCCAGGTGTAGCTGTAACGCACCGCGTCCCGGTTGATCTTGGCGGGATGCAAATGCAGGAACACGTTCGAGAGCACGCCCAGAGCCCGATTGCGGGGCGTGTCGTCGTGCTTGTGACGGAAGATGGAAGTGTAGACTTGTGTCTTGGTCGGATCCTTCAGTCCCTCGATCTGCTCCTTCGCCTTGGAAGGAATGTCGGTCTTGAGAGCCTGAATGTCCTCTTTGACGCCGGCCGCAACCTTCTCCAGCACGCCCACCTTGTTGCCGTTTTTTCCGTTGGTACTGCTCGGGTTGTTTTCTTCAGCCATGATGAGTCCTGAACTCTGGAATTGAGTCAATGAGTCATTGACTCAATCTTTTTCTACACTCCGGTCAAAAACGCTCCGGGATCGTTAAACTTGCTCGGCTGCCCCTTGGGCCACGAGTATAGCTTTGAGGTGTCCACCAGAATTTGCCCGTCGGGTGCCAGCTCCACACGTGCGCGGTCCATGGGACGCGGCGCCGGTCCTTCAAAATTAATTCCCTCGCTGTCATACCCGCTGCCATGGCACGGACACTTGAACTTGTTCTCGCTCGGCTTCCAGTCAGGCGTGCAGCCCAGGTGCGTACATCGCGCGTAAATAACGAACACACGGTCTGGCGTGCGGTCCACCCAAATCCGAAACTTCTGCTGAAACTTCGTATCCACCCCCAGGGCAAACTCCGAGGGATAGCCGATCTTGAAAACTGTGTTTGGTTCGAAAAGAGTGCGAGGCAGGAAAAAACGGAAGAAGGCGAGAAACCAAGCTGTGAGAAAAGCGGTTACCCCAGCCCATACCAGCCGCCGCCGCCGCTTGTCGATCTCGGTGTTCGATGGACCGGCCGAGTTCAGTCCGGCCGAGGCTGCAGCCTTTTCACTGCATCCGGATTCGGAACGGGCTTTTCGCCCTCCTGAACCGCCATGAGTCCCTCCCGATACTTTATCTAACGAAAACCCCCCGTACTTGCGAACGCTGGCACATAACCCGTCACTCCGAGCCGGCCTCAAGGTGAAAAATCGCCCCGAAGGTCTGCGCCCTTGAAAATTTACCCGCTACTCAGCCGCCACTAACACCGGCGAGGCCACGCTACCTGCCCCACGAATCGAAGCGTATGACTGAACCGTCCTGCCCAGGGCATCCATCACTATCTGGCCCAGGGCTCTGATGAATTTCGGAGAGTCGTTAAGACCCGCACTCATCTCAAACTGTGTAATCCCAAGCTGCCGCGCCGCGGCGCGAGCGTCGTGGTCGATCTCGCCGAGGGTCTCGACATGATCGGAAACAAACGCAACAGGAACCACGCACACTTCGCGCACTTGCTCGGCAGCCAGTTGATGCAGTGTATGGTGCAAGGAAGGCCGCAACCACTTGCTCGCTCCTACTTTGCTCTGATAGCAGAGCCGGTGGCGATTGCGCCACGCGCCGCGCTCCATCAAAAGCTGGACCGTCTCCTGAATTTGGCGCTGGTACGGATCACCCTTCTCAATCACCGCCATGGGCACACTGTGCGCGCTGAAAACGATCTCCGCCCGCTCCGGCGCAGCAAAACGCCCCAAAGTCTCTTCAATCTTCTCCACCATCGCGTCGAGATACATCGGATGCTGGTAGAAATGATCCACCTGATACACCGGCACGTCGTCGCGGAACAGCCGCCGCCATTCGTTCAGGCTACTGCCCGTGGTGGTGGACGAGTACTGCGGGTACAGCGGCAACAGCACCACTTCATGACACTCAGCGGCCCGTAGTTGCGCAATGGCCTCGCTGGTAAACGGATGCCAGTAACGCATTGCCACAAAACACCGCGCATCCAGGCCCGCATTGGTCACCTCCGCCTCGAGAGCGCGCGCCTGCCGTTCCGTAAACCGCCGGATAGGCGAGCCTCCGCCAATCGTCGCGTAGTGATGCTGCACCTTCCGCGCTCGGGTTGTAGAGATCAGCTTTGCTAGAGCCTTGCGCCCGATCCGGGCAAAGGGAAAGTCAATAATGTCGGGGTCGCAGAACAGGTTATAAAGGAATGGTTCGATGGCTTCCAGCGTGTCGGGCCCACCCAGCTGAAATAGAACTATCCCCACACGGCGCGTTGTCTTCGCCATTCCCCAGAAACCCCAGAACGGGGCAATGTACTCCCATTGGCGCTCGGGAGTCAATGGCGCAATTTCAAAAGTTTCGTGGACTGAAGATTACAAGCCTGTTCGACACCGCCTCAAGGTAGGCGCAGGTCAGATTTTTCGTCTACGACAATGTTTCTACGCTGACCATCGTAGAGATACAGAATACGCAGCCATTTGTGAGCGCCGGGCAGCGGATCTCCGCCCATGGTGTAGTTGTCCACGTGCAGGTAGAGACGGCCGTCGTCCATGCGGCTGCGCAGGATTTCGGTTACATTTATGAACTTGTGCTTCTTTCCGGGTAGCTGTAGTCCTTTACATCGCCGTCCCAGTGACGGACGCTGATGATGAGATTTTTGTTCTGATGCGGTGCCGGATCAATCCCTAGATTAAAACGGGTAACCTCAAGTTGCAGTACGCCGTCGTGAATGAAGGTCCGGACACGGGCCGTCACATCGACACGGCCTCCCTGGACTCCCCACTCGGCGCGGACCAACTCACCGCCTTGCGCCATGGCCGACCCTGCGAACAGCAACGCGCAGGCGAACACCGCAAGGGCACCCAGCGCTGATCTGAATTTCATAGTTCCCCCCAAGGGAGGATCATAAGGTCGAGGGCTGTCAGAGATCACTGTACGAAAGGACAACGACTATCGTGCTTAGTCGGGGGAGGGAGAACAGAATCTTGAACGACATATGGCGGCGGCGACCATCGGTGAAACGGCATGAAATTCATGCGGGCGACGATTCGGCGGCTGCCGGCGCAACGCGTGCAGCCTCCATTTCTTCGATCACGGCGTCGGCAAACTCCGACGTTCCGGCTTGGCCGCCAATGTCGCGGGTGAGTTTCTCGTGGTGACGGTAGACGCGTTCGAGGGCATTACGAATTTTAGTAGACGCTTCGTGCTCACCGAGATGCCGCACCATGAGCAGCGCGGATCGCAATAGTGCGGTCGGATTTGCCAGATTCTTCCCGGCAATATCGGGAGCCGACCCGTGAACGGCCTCAAAAATCGCGCACTCATCCCCGAGGTTCGCGCTGGGCACAAACCCCAGGCCGCCGACAAATGCCGCGCACAAATCCGAAATGATGTCGCCGTACAGATTCTCCATCACCAGCATGTCGTATTGATAGGGATTCATCACCAACTGCATGCAAGTGTTGTCCACAATATGCTCGCCATACGTGATTTCGGGAAAGCCCTTGGCAATGTTGCGGCAGCAGCGCAGAAAAAGTCCGTCCGACAACTTCATGATATTCGCTTTGTGAATAGCATGAACCTTCTTGCGCTGGTTCTTGCGGGCATACTCAAACGCGAACTTGGCAATGCGCGTGGAGGCCTTCTCCGTAATAATCTTCAAACTCTCAACTACA
>WNFI01385017.1_pt1 | contig 17351 bp, 15 predicted proteins | sample 5400471 | NCBI WGS metagenome assembly WNFI01 (sample SAMN13153348, study PRJNA577476) | soil metagenome | isolation source: 100 cm saprolite on Douglas fir-dominated hillslope | place: USA:California | collected 2013-09-17 | reverse complement strand
CCGGTCCGCAACTCTCCCACGCTGCGATTCGTCCGGTCGCTCATCCCCTATCGCGCGCCGGACATCTCGCCTTACGAGCGCCCGCTGACCGACGCCGAGCTCGAGCGTTTCGCCGCGGGGTTCAGGCAGTGGTCGGTCCGCGCATTCGCGCTGCCGCACGTGCAGGTCGGGCAGGTGCTGCCGGTCGTGAAGAATCACTGGCAGACGTTGTACGAGATGGATCGGAAGGTTCTGCGCCGCGCGCCGTGGCTGGCGCGCTACGCCTCGATCCGGGTCATTTCCCTGACGAAGTAATCCGCAGATTCTTGGGCGGCTGCGGCAGGCCCGTCATGATCCCCTTGGGGACCGTGTCGAGCAGCGGCTTCAGTTTCGCGACGTTTGCGCCCACCGGTGGCGCCGATACGAGACTGACGTTGGCCGTCGTGATGAGTCCGAGGTCGAACGGCGTCTCGAAGCGATTGCCGGGGGGATACCTCGACGGGTCGCCGCCGCTCAGCCAGTTACCCGTCACCACCGCGTTCGGAAAGTACATCTGGAACGTGAGAGTCCCGGTGGAGGCGCTCGCACCGTTGATGCCGTAAGTGCCGTGCGGCGCGGCATTGTTCGTAAACTGGAAGCCGCTGATTTGCCTGGGCGCGCTGGCCGTACCGCCGTAGGCATACAGGACCGTCGTCCCGTCGAGATCGAACGTGTTGTGGTCGATCACCACGTCCCGGGGCTCGTCCCCGATCAGAATCCCCCAACCGTTGCCGCCCAGCCGCGTGGTCACGCCAAGAAAGAGGTTGTCGACGATGTGGATCGCGTTGGTCTGCTGACTGCTGTTGTTGCTGTCGTAGCCGAGGATGTTGATCCCGGCCGTCACATTGCGCACGATGTTGTGAGCGAAGTCCACCGCTTCGACGACGCACCAGCGGCACGTCCCGTCCTGGTTACGCGGCGTCAGGACGATGGCGTAACCGGGCTGCGCCGCCTGCCAGTTGTTCTCGAACAGGTTGTATTCGACCTTCACCCGCCGCGCGTTCTTCAGCTCGAAGACATTCTTCACCTGCCAGCGGGTGCCGTCCGAAGGAGGCGCGCCCGCGCTCCCCGGCGCGCCGGTATCGGTGAATGATGTGTCGGCGACCGACCAATACTGAGAGGCGCCGCCCGGCGTCCTTCCGTAGACCTGATATTCGGTCGCGTCGGCCACAGCATTCCAGGCGATCGTGACCGACCCGCCGGGCGAGGCGGCGATGATCTCCGGCGACGGCGCCGACGAGCCGGTGTTGCCCTGACCCATCGACCGCCGCGCGACCACGCGGTAGGCGTAGGCGCCGGGCGGCAGCGAACCTCCGACCACTGGTGTCGCCGTCCCCCCGGACGGCGCGGGAATGATCGGATCGCGCCACGCCATCGGCCGCGACATGTGGTTGTAACGGACCGACACGTCCTCGCTGACCAGGTTCGGAATCGCCGGATCGGCGCCGCCGAGCAGGAACACCTCGCCCGAGGCCTCGAGGTAGTTGTTCTCGATCGAGAACGGTCCGGGTCCGTTCCATCCTCCGATCGCCTGGGCGTCCGCCCCCACGGTCTTGATGTCGGCAATATAGCAATTGCGGATCGTGATCGCCCGCGCGTTGAGCGCGATGCCTCGCTTCTGGCCAAAGAGCGGATGCCCGTGGATGTAGACGCGATCGAGGACGATTTCGTAAGGGATCTGCGAGGACTGTGACTGCGCGCTGGATCCATCGCCAAGCTGGATGATGTCGCCGTAGCCCTCTTTCGTCGGCGGAAACTCGAGGAACATCAACCGCCAGTGGTGCGCCCCGGGCGCCGTGCTCAGCGCCGCGGCGGTGTTCGGCGAGACGATCTTCGCAAAGCGCCCCGCCAGCGCGGGCGTGACGCGAAGGGTTGGCCCCGGCAGCGCCGCATCGGGGAGATCCGTGCGCACCGTGATCGGCGTGGCGCCGTCGATCACCGGAAGAACGAAGTTGCCGGAGAACGTCGCGTCCGGGGCGAGCCTCAGCTCATCCCCTGGCCTCGCGGCATTCAGCGCCGCCTGGAGATCGTCTCCCGCGTTGACGCGGCGCACCTCAGCCGTTACAGGCATCGCATACGCGCAGAGGACGGTTGCGAGACGGATCGCGCGGAGCATCACGAGTTGGAGTCGCAAGGGTGATGCCGGATCGGAGGTCGGAGGTTGGAGGTTGGAGGTCGGAGGTCGGAGGTCGGAGGTCGGAGGTCAGAGGTCAGAGGTCGGAGGTTGGAGGTCGGAGGTTCAACTGTGAACTGTGAACTGTGAACTGTGAACTGTGAACTGTGAACTCTTTTTCGAAGCGCCCGGCTGCGGTTGCGGGCAATACGCTCGCAGGCACGCCGGGGACGCCTCGAAAACTGATCAGGCCGCGCGGCGGACGGCGGCGGCGAGTCCGATCAACGCAGTGCCGACGAGAACCATGCCGGCTTCGTCGCGGAGTCCCGGCACGGGAACACGAACCTGCGAGACCGCAACGCTCGTGGTGGCTTCGGTGGTGCGGGCCTTGGTCGCGGGCGGCGACGCCGGCACCGGCGATGCGCCGAGCACGCACCCGGCGAACACCAGGGAAGCCAGATACTTACGCATGTCCTTTTCCTCTCACACGTCAGCAGGCAATTTCAAGTTGCGTGCCCGCGAGATAGGGCATCAGCCTACCCACATTTCTCCGTCCGGCCGCAAAACCGGTTCTGTTGAGGTACGACTCTTGAATGGTGTGGGAAACCGAATGCCCACTCGGCCCTTTCGTGTAGTCCACTGATACATCATGAAGAAACCTTACGTAGCTATCGTTGATGACGACGCAGGCTTTGCGCAGTACCTCAGAACGTTCCTTTCCCTTCGGGGCTACGAAGCGCGGTGCTATACGCGCGGGGACGAACTGCTGGCGTCCATGAAGCAAGCCGAGGCGCCCGACGTGGTGCTGCTTGACGTCATGATGCCGGGGCTGGACGGGATGGCGACCCTGCGCGCGCTGAAAGCGTCGCGGCCCGAAGCGCAGGTCATCATGTTGTCGGGGCGGAACCAGGCGTCGACGATCGTCGAGGCGGTCCGGCTCGGCGCCGCCGACTACGTCGTCAAGCCCGATGATCCGGAGGGCCTCGGCGAGATTGCGCTCGACGTGGCCATCAAGAACGCGATTGAGAAGAATCGCCTCGTGTCCGAGTTGAGCGAGCTGCGCCAGCAGCTGGCCGACGACGAGGACCGCGCGGTCTGGGGCAACAGCGAGAAGATGCGCGGGATCGCGACCGTCATCGAGCAGGTCGCCGACAGCGACGTCGGCGTGCTGATCCGCGGCGAGAGCGGCGTGGGCAAGGAGCTGGTGTCGCGCGCGATTCATCAGCGCTCGACCCGGCGGAACCGCCCCTTCGTCAAGGTGAACTGCGCGGCGCTGCCCGCCGAGCTCCTCGAGAGCGAGTTGTTCGGGCACGAGCGCGGGGCGTTCACCGGCGCCGCCACCACCCGGATCGGCAAGTTCGAGCAGGCTGACACGGGGACGCTGATGCTGGACGAGATCGGCGAGATGAAGCCGGCGCTGCAGGCCAAGCTGCTGCACGTCCTTCAGGACGGCGAGTTCACGAAGCTGGGGAGCAACAAACGGGTGCAGGTCGACGTCCGCGTCGTGGCCGCGACCAACCGCGACCTCGAGAAGATGATGCTGAGCGGCGACTTCCGCGAGGACTTGTATTACCGGTTGAAGGTGATCGAGCTGACCGTGCCGCCGCTGCGCGAGCGCCCGGACGAGATCCCGACTCTGATCGACTTCTTCATCGCGCGTTACGCCCGTAAGTACAACCGGCCCGCCAGGCCGCTCTCCGAGCCGCTGCGCCAGCTGTTCATGCAGTACGAATGGCCCGGCAACATCCGCGAGCTGGAGAACATGATCAAGCGCGTCGTCATCCTGCAGGGCCGGCGTGGCGATGGCGGCGCCGGCCGGAATCAGCGGAAGCTACGCGATGCCTCCGCTCCCCTACGCTCAGCCCGCGCCTCCCGCGCCCGCGGACGCCGAGCCCGCGGAGGCCGACGACGCCGCCGACGGCGAGCCCGCGCCCGGCGGCGGCGGTTCGCTGGCCGCCGTGGCGAAGGCCGCATCGATGAAGGCGGAGCGCGCGGCCATCGAGCACACGCTTCGTCAGGTACACTGGAACCGCCGGAAGGCCGCGCAGATTCTCGGCGTGAGCTACAAGACGCTCCTCAACAAAATCAAAGAGTGCGCCATCTCACGGGTGTGATTGAGATGAAGGTTGGGGGTCGGAGGTTGGAGGGTGGTTCCGTTGCCTCTTCCGACCTCCAGCCTCTAACCTCCAACCTCCAACCTCCACATAATTAGTAGACCGCTACCGTTTCACTGACGGTAGCGGCCTTCACACCTGGACGATTTCCCGCGCGACGTCCGCGGTTTTCACCAACATTTCCAAACTTTTACTGTCGTGGCACTGGCCTTGCTGAACTCGGGTTCGTGCAGTGGCCTACTCAGCCGCGATTGTGCGACGTGCGAGAGACGGAAACAGCTCACAGGGTCGAGATGCCTGCGCCCAGGCCGAACCATGTCTACGGCGAGCTGCTCGGCACCAGCGAGCCGATGAACGAAGTGCGCGAGCTGATCGATCGCGTGGCCGACACGGACGTCACGGTGCTCGTCCGTGGTGAGAGCGGCACCGGCAAGGAGCTGGTCGCGCGCGGCGTGCACGCGGCGTCGCCGCGGCGCGATCGCGCGTTCGTCAAGGTCAATTGCGCGGCGCTGCCCGCCGAGCTGCTCGAGTCCGAGCTGTTCGGTTTCGAGCGAGGCGCTTTCACGGGCGCCATCCAGCACAAGCCGGGCAAGTTCGAGTTCGCCAATCACGGGACGATGTTCCTCGACGAAATCAGCGAGATGAGCGCGCCGCTGCAGTCCAAGCTGCTGCAGGTGCTGCAGGACGGCGAGTTCGCCAGGCTCGGCGGGCGGCAGGACGTGCGCGTCGACGTGCGCGTCGTCGCCGCGACGAACCGCGACCTCGAGGCGGCCGTCCAGGACGGCCAGTTCCGCGAGGATCTCTTCTTCCGCCTGAACGTCGTGTGCATCACGCTGCCGCCGCTGCGGCAGCGGCGCGACGAGATCCGGACGCTGACGCAGCACTTCCTGGCCCGCTACTCCGAGCACTACAACAAGGGGCCCCTCGCGCTGGCGACCGACACGCTGCGGCTGTTCGCCGAGTACGACTGGCCGGGCAACGTGCGCGAGCTCGAGAACCTCGTCAAGCGGATGGTGATTCTCGGCAGCGATACGGCGATCCGCCGCGAGGTTGCTGACGCGATCGCCGCGCGCCTGCTGCGCGTGGGGCCGATCCCCGCGCTTCAGCCGATCGTGGCCCCCGTCGCGCCGCTGGCCGAGGCCGTCCCGGAGCGGCCGGCGCTGCCCGTCGCGCCGATCTATTCCGGATCGCTCAAGGACATCGGGCGGTCGGCCGCGCGGGAAGCCGAGCGCGAACTGATTTACCGGACGCTGCGGCAGACTCGGTGGAACCGCCGCGAGGCGGCGGAGATCCTCGGCATCAGTTACAAGGCGCTCCTTTACAAGATCAAGGACGCGGAGCTGGACAAGGCGTCGTGAACAACGTGAGAAACGTGCTCACCACCGAAGCGTTCGACTTCGTGCTGACGAACGAGCTCAAACGGGCCCTCCGCTCCCAGAATTTCGTCACGCTCGTGCTGATAGAGCCGCGCGGGGCCGAGCCGGCGGCCGCGGCGCGCGAGATCGCCGGCCTGGTCAGCCGCGAGCTGCGCGAGACCGACATGCTGGCGGCCGACGCCACGACGGTGTCGATGGTCCTCCTCGACGCGGACCTCCAGAACTCCGGCGGGGTCATCGAGCGCGTGATGGCGCGCCTCGAGCACTACCAGTTCACGCCGCCCGTCGAGATCGCGGTCGGCGCGGCGTGCTGCCCCACTCATGGCGCCGACCTCGACACGCTGAAGCGGATCGCGGCCGCGGCGCGAACCGGTCTGGCGCGGCGTGTACCGCGCGGAACCGCCCACGCTCAATAGAGGTGCGCAGATGAAGACTGCAACGTTCACGGCTCTTTCGCTCCTGGCTTTCCTGGGCGCGGCGTCCGCCCAGACACCCAAGACGCCGGCGGCGGTCGGGACCTCCGGGACCGGCGCCACTACCAGCACGGCGAACGACTACCGGCTGGCCGCAGGCGACAAGCTGCGGATCGAGGTCTACAAGGACGCGCAGCTCTCGCAGTCGCTGCAGGTCCGGCCGGACGGCAAGATCACGCTCCCGCTGGTCGGCGACGTCGCCGCCGCGGGGCGCACGTCCGTCGAGCTGCGCGACGCCATCGGCGACGCGCTCAAGGACTACATCACCAACCCCGTCGTCACCGTCATCGTGGTGGAGGCGACGCCGCAGGTGGTGTACGTCACCGGCGAGGTGACCAAGCCGGGCGCGCTGCCGCTGCTGACCGGCCGCATGTCGGTGCTCCAGGCGCTGGCGATGGCCGGCGGCTTCACGGACTTCGCCAACAAGAAGGACATCCGGGTCCTGCGCAAAGGAGCGTCGGGCATGCAGACCCTGAAGTTCAACTACAAGGACGCGCTGGACGACGGCAACAGCCGCGAGCCGCTGCAGCTGCAGGCCGGCGACACCGTGATCGTGAAGTAGGCGCGTGATGCTGGCCCGACTCCATCGTCCCACCGTCCACGCGCTCGGCGGCCTGGCCTTCTGCGCCACGCTCGCGGCGCCGGCGGCCGCGCAGGATCAGCCGAGCGAGTTCCAGTCCTGGCGCATTCCGGGTTGGACGTTCACGCCCGGCGTGATTCTCGGCGCGCTGTACGACACCAACGTGGCCATCGCGTCCCCCGACGTGAACCAGAAGACCGCGGCCGACAAGCTGTTCCAGCTGGAGCCCTTCGGCCGGCTCGGGTTCTTCAACCGGCGGACGACGTTCTCTGGCGGCTACCAGGGATCGCTGCGCCGGTATTTCGATCTCGGGAGCCTCGACGGAACCGACCATCACGCCGACCTGTCGGTGCGCGAGCGCCTGTCGCGCCGGGTGACGCTCTTCGCGAACGACGCCTACGCGCAGGTGCCGACGACGGATCAACTGGAATTGAACGGACTGCCGTTCCAGCGGACCGGCGCGCGCTACAACTCGCTGGCCGGCGGCGTGGAGGCGCGCCTGACGAAGACCACCGACGCGGTGGCCCGCTATGAGATGACGTGGGTCGACTTCGTGCGGAAGGACACGCTGCTCACGGGCGGCATGGTGAACGGCGTCCACGGCGAAGTGACGCACCGGTTCACCGACCGCGCGTCAGCCGGCGGCGAGTATGGCGTGCGGCGGGCGGACCTCAACCGCGGCTCCAAAAGCCTGGACTTCCAGGACGGCGGAGGCGTGTTCCGCTATCGCACCGGGGAGCACACGACGTTCGAAGTGTCCGCGGGGGTCGCACACCTCGTCGATCGCAACGCGCAGATCGCGAAGACCGGGCCGTACGCGAAGCTCCGGCTGACGCACCGCGCGGACCGCGCAACCTTCGGCCTCGATTACAGCCGGAGCTACGTGCCCTCGCTCGCCTTCGGCGGCACGAACCAGAGCCAGGAAGCGCGCGGCTACGTCCAGATGCCGCTCGGCCGCAACCGGTTCTACGTTCAGGAATCCGCGGCGTGGCGCCGCACCGACCCATTCGTCCGCTCCGAGCTCGCCCTCGATTCGATCTTCCTGCACACGATCCTCGGCTACACGGTGCAGAAGTGGTTCCGCATCGAGGGATACCACGCCTTCACCACGCAGGACAACCGCGTGGCCGGCGGACAGATCACCCGTCACGTCGCGGGCGTGCAGTTCGTGATCGCCGAACCCGTGAGGATCCGATGATGGAACCACAGCCGCTGCATCCGCTCGATTACCTGACCGTCGTCAAGCGCCGTAAATGGTGGTTCGTCGTGCCGCTGCTGGTCTGCATCGCGGCCGGGGCCGCCGTCGTCGCCGTCTGGCCGAAGAAGTACTTGTCGAAAGTCGGCGTCGGCGTCGCGAACCCGACGCTGTCGCCCGATTTCGTGCGCGGCGTCAGCTCGATGGATCCGGTCGAGCGGCAGCGCGCGATCTCGCAGCTCCTTCTGAGCCCGTCGATCCTCGAGCGGGTCGTCCGCGAGGAACAGATCAACCGGACGAAACCGATCGACGAGGTGGCCGCGTCGCTTCGTGCCAACCTCGAGAAGAACATCGAGGTTCCCAATCCGATCGGCCTCAACGGCCGGCCCGACCCGTCGCGCGGCGTCGAGCTCTTCTACCTGGGCTACGTCGATCGCGACCCGGAGCGCGCCCGCCGCGTCGCGGACCGCGTGGCCAACGTGTTCGTCGAAGAGACGTCCAGGGCCCAGACGATGCGCGCGGAGAACACCTCCGAGATGCTCGGCGAACAGGTCGAGTCGTCGCAGGAGAAACTGATGCAACTCGAAGGGCGGTTGCGGGCGAAGAAGCAGGCGTACATGGGACGGCTGCCGGATCAGGTGGGCGCCAACGTGCAGATGGTCAACGGGGCGCGCAGCCAGCTGGAATCGATCTCGATGCAGATCCGCGCGGAACAGGACCATCTCGTGATGGTCGAATCGCAGATCGATCAGATGCGCCAGGGCGTCGGGGTCGAGGGCATGACCACGACCGGCATGGCCGCGGCGCAGAACGTCCAGAAGCGCATCGACGATCTCGAGGCGCAGCTCGCCGCGGATCGCGCGCTCGGGTATACCGACAAGCATCCCGACATCGACCGGCTGCAGCGCGAGATCCGGCAGGCGCGCGCGGATCTCTCGGCCTCGAAGGTGACGCAGCCGTCCAACCGGGACGACGTGCTCAAGGCGGATCCGCTGTACCACCAGAAGATCCAGGAGCGGGAAATGGCGCGCCTGCACATCCGCGAGCTGCAGGCGTCGTCCTCCAGCGCGCAGCGCCAGATCGGCGAGTACCAGACGCGCGTCGAGTCCGCGCCGATCGCGGAACAGGAGCTCGCCTCGATCGATCGCGACTACAAGCTCGAGCTGGCCCGATACAACGACCTCAACACCAAGTACCAGCAGTCGCGGACCGCCGAGGACATGGCGCGGAAACAGGGGGGCGAGCGGTTCAGCGTGCTCTATCCGGCCAGCCTGCCCGAGACGCCGGTCGAGCCCCAGCCGCTGAAGGTCATGGCCCTGGCGGTTGTCGCGGGCCTCGTGCTCGGCGCCGGAGCGGCCCTCGGCCGCGAGCTCCTCGATCGCTCGGTCCACGACGCGCGCGCGCTGCAAAACGAATTCGAAGTGCCGGTCCTCGGCGAGATTCCACGGATCCCCGCCTAGGGCCGCGCAGGAGCACAGACCATGAGCCGCATCCAGGACATCCTGAAGAAAGCCGAGCGCGACGGGGGCGTGCACCGCACCAGGGCGCTGACCTCCACGGAACCGGTCGACTGGGCGGGCGCGAAGCGGGGCAAGTGGGAGGGCCCCCCGACCGCGACGGCGCTCGCCGAACCGCCGCCGGCGGCGCGCGTGCCGACGATGCCGCCGATGCCATCGCCGGGCCTGGACGCCCGCCTGGCCGCCGCCCACGCGCCGCAGTCGCTCGCTGCCGAGCAGTACCGCTCGCTCCGCACGCGCGTGAAGAACGCCGAGAACGGCCGCGCGCTCCGGACCATCATCATCACCAGTCCCAACAAAGGGGACGGCAAGAGCCTCACCGCCGCGAACCTCGCCCTGACGATGGCGCAGGAATTCCAGCAGCGGGTGCTGCTCGTCGACGCCGACCTCCGGCGTCCCTCAATCCACCGTCTGTTCGGAATCGCCGACACGCCTGGGCTCACCGACGTCCTGCTGGGCGGCGCGGATGTTGACGAAGCCCTGGTGGCGATGCCGGACCACCGGCTGACGATCCTGCCGTCCGGCATCATCGCGACGCACCCGTCGGAGCTCCTCGGATCGGCGGCGATGCGCCGCGTGCTCGACACGCTGCGGATGCGCTTCGATCGCATCCTCATCGACATGCCCCCGGTGGCGCCGCTGGCCGACGTGGCCATCGCGACGCCCATGGCCGACGGCCTGCTCATGATCGTGCGCGCGGGCGTCACGCCGAAGCCGGCGATCGAACGGGCGCTCTCCGGCCTGGACATGTCCAAGGTCCTGGGGCTCGTGCTCAACGACGCGGGGCACACCGCCGCCGCATACGGATACGGCGCCGACGGCTACGCCGCCGGCTAGCGAGAACAGGCCCGGCCCCATGCAGCTGTTCAACCGGCAGGTCTCGACGCGGAGTCTCACGGTCTTCACCGGCGAGCTGGCGCTGATCTTCGGATCGGTGGCGCTGGCGGCGGCCGCGCAGAGTACGCCCGACCTTCCGTCGAACCTCTGGAAGATCCTGCTCGCCACGCTCGTCTGCCTGTTGTGCCTCTACTACAACGATTTCTACGACCTGACGCTCGTGCACTCGAACCGCGAGCTCGTCGTGCGCCTGCTCCAGGCGGCGGGGGCCGCGTCGATCGTGCTGGCGGCGCTCTATTTCCTGCGCCCGGACCTCATGATCGGTAACGGCATCTTCGTATCGGCGCTCTTCGTCTTCCTGGTGGCGATTCTCGGGTGGCGGCTGGTCTTCAATCGCGTCAGCGACTCGATGAAGCTCCAGGAGCGGGTGCTGTTCGTCGGCACGGGGGAGACCGCTCGCAAGGTGGCGCGGCAGGTGCTCGACCAGCACGAGTACGCCTACCGGGTCATCGGCTTCATCGACGACGACGCCTCACGGATCGGCGAGCGCATCGTCAACCCCGCCATCGTCGGCACGCCGGCCGACATCGATCGTCTGATCGCCGAGCACCACATCGATCGCATCGTCGTCGGGCTGTCGGACCGCCGCGGCAAGCTGCCGGTCGAGGAGCTGCTCCGCGCGAAGATGGCGGGCATCCGGGTCGAGGACGCGACCACGACCTACGAGCGCGTCACCGGAAAGATCCTGATCGACGACCTGCGTCCATCCTGGCTGATCTTCTCCGACGGCTTCCGCGTGTCGCGCGTCACGCGGCTGATGAAGCGCACCATCGACCTCGCGCTCGCCGCCGTCCTCGCCGTGCTGACCCTGCCGCTGATGGCGATCGCCGCGCTGCTGGTCCTCATCGAGGACGGCCGCCCGGTGCTCTACCGGCAGGAGCGGGGCGGAGAGAACGGCCGGCTGTTCACGCTCGCGAAGTTCCGGTCGATGCGCAAGGACGCCGAAAAGGGCGGCACGCCGATCTGGGCGACGGACGGCGACGATCGGATCACCCGCATCGGCCGGTTCATCCGGAAGACGCGGCTCGACGAGCTGCCGCAGCTGTGGAACGTCGTCCGCGGCGACATGAGCTTCGTCGGCCCGCGCCCCGAGCGTCCCTTCTTCGTCGAGCAGCTCTCGAGGCAGATCCCGTTCTACCAGCAGCGTCATGCGGTCAAGCCGGGGCTGACGGGTTGGGCGCAGGTGAAGTACCGCTACGGCTCGTCGCTCGAGGACGCGATGGAGAAGCTGCGGTACGACCTCTATTACATCAAGCACCTGTCGGTCTTCTTCGATCTCACGATCGTGTTCGACACGGTGAAGGTCGTGCTGTTCCGCAAGGGGGCGGCATGAACGGCGACGGGTTCGTCTCGCAGGACGACCGCCCGGTCCGGACCATCTTCCGCAACGTGGCGACGCGGTACCTCTCGGTCGCCGCGGAGATGGTCGTCGGCCTCATTACCCTCCCCTTCAATCTCGCCCACCTCGGCACGGAGGCGTATGGCCTCTGGATGCTGACGGCGGGCGTCACGATCCATTTCTCCATTCTCGATCTCGGGTATGGCGGCGCGATGGTGAAGTTCATCGCGCAGTACCGGGCGCACAGGAACGCGCGGGCGCTGAACGAGATCGCGAGCACGCTGTTCTTCCTATTCGCGGCATTCGGCGTGCTGGCCTACCTGGTCGTCATCGGGCTCGCCTTCAATCTCGAGCACGTCTTCAGGATCAGTCACGCGCAGGCAGAGGTCGGCAAGCGGATCCTGCTCATCATCGGCGTCAACGTCGCGATCAACTTTCCGTTCTCGGTCTACGGCGGCGTCAGCAGCGGATTCCAGCGGTACGACATCAACAACATGGTGGCGATCGTCAGCAACCTGGCGGTGGCCGGCGTGAACATCGGGGTGCTGCTCGCCGGCTACGGACTGATCCCGCTCGTGGCCGCGACCACGTTCGTGAGGTTCGTGACGTACTTCGTCTACCGGCGAAACGCCTATGCGGTGTTCCCCGCGCTGCGCATCCGTCCGTCACTCGTCCGGCGAAGCCGCCTGCGCGAGGTCACCGGGTTCAGCGTCTACTCGTCGATCATCGACTGGGCCAACAAGCTGAATTACGAGCTGGACGAGGTCGTCATCGGGATTTTTCTGGGGACGGCGCCGGTCGCGATCTGGGCCGTCGCCGACCGCATCATTTCCGGCACGCAGAAGCTCACCAACCAGGGAAACGCCGTGCTCTTTCCGGTCGTCGTCGACTCGGATGCCACGCAGTAGATCGGGCGGCTGCAGAAGGTGCTGCTCGAGGGCACGCGTCTTTCACTCGCGACGGTCGTGCCGATTGCCCTCGTGCTGGTCGTGCTCGCGGAGCCGCTGATCCGCGCCTGGATCCGGAAGCCGGAGATCCTCGCGGCGGCGCCGGTCATCCAGGTCCTCGCGTTCGCCGTCGTGCTGCGGGTCGGCAACGCCATGAGCACGACGCTGCTCAAAGGCGCCGGCGAGGTGCGGCGGGTCGCGATGGTGAACATCTGGACGGGGCTCGTGAATCTCGCGCTCAGCGCGGCGCTCATCATGCCCTTCGGCCTCGTCGGCGTGGCGATCGGGACGCTGATTCCCGTCGCCTTCTCGTCCATATTTATCCTCTTCCCCGCCGCCTGCCGGCGGGTGGACGTGCCGGTGCTGCACGCCTTCCGGCAGGCCGTCTGGCCGGCGGCGTGGCCGGGGCTGGTCGTGGGGGGCCTGCTCTTCGCATTGCGGGATTTCACGCCGGACGGACTCAAGTTCGTCGTGGTCGAGGCGGCGGTCACAGGCCTGGTCTATCTGGCGCTGTTCGTCGCGGCGGTCGGGCGGCGCGACCGGGCGGAATACACCGCCAAGCTCTGGGAGTTGTTGGGACGCAAAGGCGACTTTGCGCCGGCGACGTAAACCATGAAGGGAATCATCCTGGCGGCGGGCAAGGGATCCCGGCTCAACGGCACAGCCGGCGACAAGCCGAAGTGTCTTCTCGAAGTCGGGGGCATGACGCTCTTGGAGCGTCAGATCCTTGCCCTCGAAAACGCGGCCGTCGACGATATCGTCGTCGTCGTCGGATGCCAGGCCGAGCGCGTCCGCAGGGCCTGCGGGCCGCGGGTGACGTTCGTGGAAAACCCCCGCTTTTTGGAAACCAACAGTCTCTATTCCCTCTGGACGGCACGAGCTCTGCTCTCCCAGGGCTTCGTGGTTCTGAATTGTGACGTTCTCTTCCATCCGGGCCTTCTGGATGACCTTCTGGCTACACACCAGGACGCCGCCTTGCTCATCGATTACCGGGAACGCGACGACCCGGCTTTCGGCGACGAAGAGATGAAGGTCAAGGTACGGTCGGGCTCGGTCGCCGACATGTCCAAGACGATGGATCCCGCCGAAGCGGACGGCGAGAACGTGGGGATCGTCAAGTTCGGGCCGAAGAGCGCTCCGCACCTCGTGTCGATCCTGGATCGGCTCGTAGCCGAGGGGGCGCTGCGCGACTGGGCCCCGAAGGCGTTCCGCGAGTTCGCGCAGGAGCGGCCGGTCCACGCGATCGGGACCGGCGGCTATCCGTGGATCGAAATCGACTTCCCCGAAGACTACCGGCGCGCGGTCCGCGAGGTCCTGCCCGCAATCGAGCAGGCTGCCGCTGTCGCGCCGGCTCACGCGTCCGCGAACGCCGGCAGGGGTCTGTGATGATGCCGGGCTCCGCTCCCCAGTTCGCCCTCCGGTCCGACGCGCAGTCCGGCCCCGCTCCACGAGTCGTGGCGATCGGTGGCGGCACTGGACTGCCGAACGTACTTCGAGGGCTGCGGCCGTTGATGTTCCCGTACGGCGCGCGCGAAGCAACGAGGGATCGGCTGGTGGCGGTGGTCGCGACATCCGACGACGGCGGCAGCTCGGGAAGGCTCCGCGCGGAATTCAAAATGATTCCTCCGGGCGACATCCGCAACTGCCTGGCCGCCGTGCTGGCCGCGCTGGCCGACGTCACGCAGGATTTCGCCGAGGCGGTGGACCTCGCCGGGCGGATCCTCGACATCTGCGGCATCGTCCTTCCCGCGACGTCCGAGATCGTCACGCTCGTCGCGGCGCTCGCCGACGGGCGCGTACTCAGCGGCGAGACGGCGATTGCCGCTGGCGGCGGGACGATCGCCCGCGTGGCGCTGCTCCCCGAGCGGCCGCGCTGCTCGACGATGGTGAGCGACGCGCTGCGCCGCGCCGACGTGATCGTCGCGGGCCCCGGGAGCCTCTACACGAGCATCCTTCCACCGCTGCTCGTGCCCGACATCGCCGATGCGATCCTGGCGTCGCGCGCGGTCCGGATTCTCGTCGCCAACCTGATGACCGAGGCCGGGGAAACGGACGGCTTCAGCGTCCTCGAGCATCTGTTGACGATTGAGCGCCACCTCGGACGGCAACTGTTCGATTGCGTAATCTACAACACGACCCCGGTCCCCGAGCCTCTGGCTGCCGTCTACGCCGCGCGCCGATCGATGCCGATCGTGACCGGGACATTCGAGTTGAACGCGCTGGAGCGCTTCGGCGTGCGCGCCATCGGCGTGCCGCTGGTGTCGGAGCACGCGGCCGGCAAGATCCGGCATCATCCGGATCGGCTCGCGTCGGCCATCAGCGCGGTCGCGCAGGGAAAGCTCGGCGCATGGCGGGCGTGCGCAGAGGTCGGAGGCGCCTGAGATGTACGAGCGGTTCTATCAGCTTCGGGAGCGGCCGTTCGCGTTGAGTCCGGATCCCGATTACCTCTACCCGAGCCGCGTCCACCGGGAGGCGCTCGACTACCTGCGCTACGGGCTCGAGAGCCAGGCGGGGTTCATCGTCATCACGGGAGAAATCGGATCGGGCAAGACCACGCTGCTGCAAACGCTGCTGCGCGGCCTCGACAGCGAAACAACGGTCGGGCGGATCGTCAACACGATGCTCGAGCCGCGCGAGCTGCTCGAGACGATCATGATCGACTTCGGCCTTGATCCCTCGGGGCGGAGCAAGCCGCTCCTGCTGCGCGACCTGTCGCAGTACCTGGTGGACCAGCGGATCGCGGGGCGCCTCGTGCTGCTGGTGATTGACGAGGCGCAGAACCTCAGCCTGGGCGCGCTCGAGGAGCTCCGCATGCTGTCCAACCTCGAGACCGAGAAGTCGAAGCTGCTGCAAATCGTCCTCGTCGGGCAGCCGAACCTGCGCGACAAGCTGGCGGCGCCGGAGCTGGAACAGCTCCGCCAGCGGATTACCGTGAGCTATCACCTGCGGCCGCTCGACGCGGACGAGACCGGCCACTACATCAATCACCGGCTGCGCCGCGCCGCCCTGGGCGCGCCCCTGGCGTTTCCACGCGACGCGACCGATCTGATTCACGCGCGGAGCCGCGGCGTGCCGCGCATCATCAACGTCATCTGCGACGCCGCCCTCGTGTTCGGCTACGCGGAGGAGCGGCGGGTGCTCGACAAGGCGCTCGTCGCGGGTGTGCTCGAGGAGCTCGAAACCACCGGCGTGCTGCCTGCCCTGAGTAAGGTCGAAGGGCCTTCGGTGAGCGTACCGGCGAAGAATCCAGAGTCGAATCCGCCTGCCCTGAGCAATGTCGAAGGGCCCGCGGTGAGCGTACCGGCGAGGACGTCAGAATCGCAGCCGCCAGCCGCCTGCTCTGAGCAAAGTCGAAGCACCGGCCCAAAGCCGTGCCGAAGCGCCTGCCGTCGATGACGCTCGCGAGGCGGAGCTGGCGCGGGCGGTCGCGCTGGACCGCCGCGAGCAGGCGATCCGCCGGCGAGAGCTCGAAGTGGCCGAGCAGCGCCGAGTGCTGGTCGAGGAGACCCGGCTGCTTCGCGCCCGGACCGCCCAGCGCCGCGCCGCCGCGCCTCCCGTGCCCCAGGCCGCGGCTGCCGTCCGCTCGGCGCCCGGCCCACAGGCCCCCTCCGGCGCCGTCCGGCCATCCGACGGCCGGGTCCGCCTGCACGTCGCGGGCGCCGGGGCGCCACAATTCCACGCGGTCCACACCGAGAGCTTCTGGAGCCGGCTCAAAAGAATTATGCTCGGGATCCCTGCTTCATAGGAGTTGTGTTGATGGCTGCGTCAGTGGAAGCGCTTCGTGAAAAGATTCGGTCCCGCACCGCCCGCACCGGGGTCGTGGGGCTCGGGTACGTCGGCCTGCCGCTCGCGGTGGAATTCGCCAAGGCCGGGTTCCACGCAACCGGCATCGACCTCGATGCCCGGAAAGTCCAGTCGATCAACGAGGGCCGATCCTACATTCCGGATGTGTCGACGGCCGATGTGCAGGCGCTGCACGCGAAGGGACGCCTGGACGCGACCACGGACTTCTCCATCGTCCAGGAGCTCGACACGATCAACATCTGCGTGCCGACGCCGCTGCGCAAGACAAAGGACCCCGACATGTCCTACATCGTCTCGGCGGTGGAAGGCATCGCGAAATACCTTCACTCCGGGATGCTCATCGTCCTGGAGTCGACGACCTACCCGGGAACGACCGAGGAGGTGGTACAGCCGATGCTCGAGGCGGAGGGGCTGAAGGCGGGTGTGGACTTTTTCCTGGCGTTCTCGCCGGAACGGGTCGATCCAGGCAACCCGACGTTCCAGACGCACAACGTGCCGAAGGTCGTCGGCGGCTTTTCGCCGGCCTGCTTGCTGCTCGCGGGCGAGCTGTACGGGACCGCGATCGAGACCATCGTCCCCGTCAGCTCCACGCGCGTCGCCGAGATGGTGAAGCTGCTCGAGAACACGTTCCGCGCGGTGAACATCGGTCTGGTGAACGAGCTCGCGCTGATGTGCGACCGGATGAACATCAACGTCTGGGAAGTCGTCGACGCCGCGAAGACGAAGCCGTTCGGCTTCATGGCCTTCTACCCCGGACCCGGTCTCGGCGGCCATTGCATCCCGATCGATCCCTTCTACCTCTCGTGGAAGGCGAAGCAGACCGGGTTCGATCCGCGGTTCATCGAGCTGGCGGGCCACATCAACGCGGGCATGCCGCATTACGTCGTCGACAAGGTCGGCGAAGCGTTGAACGAGCGCCGCAAGGCGGTGAACGGCTCGCATGTGCTGGTCGCCGGCGTCGCGTACAAGCGCGACATC